>Ga0208194_1000022_pt1 | contig 24418 bp, 17 predicted proteins | sample June2015DPH_19_2_FD_184718 | JGI IMG/M metagenome (GOLD analysis project Ga0208194, IMG submission 184718) | Peatland microbial communities from SPRUCE experiment site at the Marcell Experimental Forest, Minnesota, USA - June2015DPH_19_10... | ecosystem: Environmental > Terrestrial > Soil >...
GGCCCCGCCTCGCGGCGAGTGTTGTTTCACCCTTGCGCTTTGCTAACCCTTCGTCTCCATCAGACTGGGTAGAGGACTTTCACCTCCAAGCTGTCAAGCATGCTCGGCACACGAAAAAGAGCGCGAGCGAGTCGCCCGCGCCCACACGAACCGTGACGATTTACGCGTTGGCCAGGACTGGCTCGACGCCGTAGATTGAGTGCCAGGAGGTTGCGGCTTTCAATTTGCCGTTGACGTTGTTGATGTTCTTCACGCCTTCGGTCTCCAGCCACTTGCGGAACGCAGCTGCACCTTGCTTGGCGTAAATTGGGATGCCATCTTTCCAGGTGGCGCGCCCGCAGAGGACGCCATTGAACCTCACTCCGGATTCGCCGGCCAGCTCGAGGGTCTCGCTGAATTCCGCGTTGCTGACGCCCGCCGAAAGATAGATGAAGGGCTTGGTCGCCACGTTCGCGGCTTTGTGGAACAGGTCGATGGCTTCTTTTTTTGTATAGGCTTTCTGACCACCGAATGACTTTGTGCCTTCGACGAACTTCATATTCACCGGCACTTCGACTTTCAGAACATCGACGCCATAGCGGTCTTTGCTGAACTCGCGCATGCTCTCGGTGACGATGTGCGGCTTCTTCTTAGCATAGTCCAATCCCTTTTCGTCCGCGCCTTCGTCGTATCCGACAAACTCCAGGAAGTATGGGATGTCGTTGGCACGGCATTCATCGCCGATACGCTCCACCCAGGCGTGTTTCTTGTCGTTCACTTCCTTGGGGTCGAAGGGCGTGTAGTAGAGCAGAATTTTTACGCAGTCGGCGCCGGCTTCTTTCAACCGACGCGCCGACCAGTGATCGAGCAGATCGCCCAGGCGGCCGGGACCGGTCTTGTCGTAGCCAGTTTTTTCATAGGCCAGCAGCAGGCCGGCGTTCTTGGCGCGGCGCTTGGAGGCGGGCAGTCCCCATTCGGGATCGAGCAGGATGGCGCTGGCGTGAGGAGTCAAGACTTCGGTGACGAGTGTTTTGAACTCCTCCATCATGGCGTCGCTGACTTCTCCGCCCTTTTCTTTGCCAAGCGATTTTTGCAGCGAGCCACGTTGATCCATGGCTGCGGCTGCAATGACGCCGTGCTCGTTCGAGACTTTTCTGAGACCCGCAAGTTTTCCAGGGGTAAGCTTCATAGATTCCTCCAGGACTGCATAAATGAAGATGAGTGCTTGGAAACAGTCAATTGTAAACCAAGCTGGCGGGAAAGCGGCGGGGAAGCGCAAAGCTGAACTTTACGTCTCCCGGAACAAGACTGAGACCTGGGAGGACGCTCAAACTTTGTCAGTCCACCGAGTGCTTGGCGGTGTAGCCGTCGCGGGAGACCACCTCGATTTTCTGTTCTTTGCCTTTCTGGTCTTTCACCTTGAGAGGTCCGCCGTCGGGGGCCACGACCTGCACTTTCAGCTTGCGGTAGGTGCCGTCGAGCTTGTCGTTGGTCGGGCGATAGGTGAGCGAGTATTGGTTGCGGATGTCGGTGGAGATGTCGTGGAACAACTCCGGCATCTCGCCCTCGAACCGCGGAAAGTAAGCGCGGCCTCCGGTCATGGCGGCGAAGTTGCGCATTTCGTTATCGGCCTGCAGGTAGTCCATGTTGTTCACGGGGATGCCCATGCCGTGGGGCGCAGAGCGGCCGCGAGCTTCGTACATTTCCCGGATGATCCATCCCACGCTGACCGGGAAGATGGTCACGTCTTTGGTGTCTTTTATCTTCTTCGTGATCTTGTCCAGCGTGAGCTTGCTGAAGGTATCGACCCCGGTGGTCACCAGGATGATGTACTTCTTTCCTTCGACTCTGTCGAGGCGATCCAGGGTGTCATATAAGGCGTCGAACAGGTTGGTCTCGGCGAATCCGGGAATCCGCAACTGGTTCAGTGCTCCGTAAACGGCTTTCTTGTCCTGGGTAAAATCGACGAGGATGTGCGGCTGCATGTCATAGTAAGCGACCGCGATCCAGTCGTCTTTTTGGAGAGTGTTGGCGAAGGCATAGGAAGCCTGCAGGGCCTGGATCATAAACGCATAGTTGGTGGAGGCGTATTCGACCAGCAGGACCGCGGTGATGGGCGCTTTGGAAACGTTGAAGGTGCTGATGGACTGCGGCGCTCCATCTTCAAACAGGCGGAAATTATCCTTCTTGAGGCCGGGAACAAACTCGCCGCTCTTGGTGGTGACCAGCACGTCCACGTTGACCAGGGGGGCGTTCACCCGAATGGAATAGTCCGGCATGCCTTCGACCTTCTTCGGGGAGACGGGCGGTGGCGGCGGGGGAGCCTCCTCGGGAGTTTTCTTGGGAATGGCGTAGGGACCGATGTCGCCGCCGGGGCCACCAGCTTCGGGCGGAACGTCCTGCTTGGGCTTGCCGTTGTCGTCGCTCTGAGGAGGAGTCTGGGTCTGGTCTTGGGCGGAGGCGGGAGTAACTGCGAAGAGCAGGGTCAGCGAGACTGTCATCGCCAGCATCCATGTAGTGAAATGCTGCGAGCGTAAGCGGCGGTTTGTAACCGAGCAATTGGCGAACATATAAACTCCAAGGAGGAAAATACACCATTGGGAGCGAAAAGGCCCTGTGCTAGTATAGACGCAGGGATTCGCGATTGGGATGTTTTGCCCGGCTCCCGTTATTCCCCTCCTGGCAACGACTTACAATCTGGCGAAGCTAACCTAGTAAGGTGAGGGCTGATGCAGTCCTGCCGGGCTCAGTTCATGAAAAAATTAGCTTTTGCTTTCTTCGTTGCCTGCCTGTCTTTCCCCTCGATTGTCTCTGCGCAGAAGTCTGATTCCGCGCAAAATCCGCCAATCATCCCCGTCAACCAGATTCATGCGGGCATGCGTGGCGTGGCCTACACAGTTTTTGAAGGGGTGAAGCCGGAGGCCATGGAAGTTGAAGTGCTGGGCGTGCTGCACAACGTGAATGGGCCCAAGGGAGACGTGATCCTAGTACGGCTGCACGGGCAAAAGGTGGAGTATACGGGCGTCGTCGCGGGCATGAGTGGCAGTCCGGTTTACCTCGACGGCAAGTTGGCCGGGGCGCTTGCCTTCCGCATTGGAGAATTCTCGAAAGAGCCGATTGCTGGGGTTACGCCCATCGCCGATATGCTGGAGATCAATGCGCTTGACCGTTCGCCTGCGGAAGAGAGCGCCGCGGTTAAGCCGACTGTGAATGCGGTCGCCGGAAAGACTAGCGCGCCGGGCGAAATTTCCGCGCTGCCGGGTGCGGCGCAGGATTCCGGCGGAAGTGGGTTCGCGAATTATTTGAAGCCGATCGAGACGCCGCTGGTGTTCAACGGATTCTCCGAACAAGCCATTCAGCTTTTTGCGGGGCAGCTTGGATCGGCTGGAATCGTGCCGGTGATGGGAGCGGGGTCGGTCAGCAACGACAAGCAGCCTGAACCGGTCGAAGCCGGCTCTGCCATCAGCGCCATTCTGGTGCGCGGCGACATGGATATTGAGGCCACCTGCACCGTGACTTACGTGGATCCTCAGCGACTGCTGGCTTGCGGACATCCGCTGTTGCAGTTTGGCTCCGTAGATCTGCCCATGAATAAGGCCGAGGTGTTGGCGACGCTGCCCTCGCCGCTGAACGCTTTCAAGATCGTGAATACTACCGAGCCGGTGGGAACGTTCGTCCAGGATCGACATACCGGCATCATGGGCGTGTTCAACCGGCAGCCGGAGATGATTCCGGTTACGTTGAGCATCCACAGCAGCACGGGAGTGAAACAGTTCCATTACGAGGTGCTGAACAATCCGAAGCTGACGCCGGTCGCGCTGATGGTGACGGTGTTCAACGCGCTGCACGGAGTGAACGAGTTCGGAGAAGAGATTACTTACCGGCTGGCCGGCAGCATTGGCGTCAAGGGATTTCCTGAGGTCACGATGCGCAACATGTTCGCCCCGTCCGAAGGAGCGCAGCCGGCGGCGATGCAGGCTGCGATTTCTCTGGGCGAGCGCTTCGAGCGCATCTATGACAATCCTTATGATGCCGCGGCCGTGGCGGGCGTGAAGCTGGACTTCGACCTGGTCCGCGAGCGGCGCTGGGCGCGGCTGGAGAGCGCTCGCACGGATGTGACGGAAGCTCGTCCTGGGGAAGAAATTATGCTGGAAACCGTGCTGGCGCCTTACCGCGGAGAGCGCATTGTGCAGCAGATTCCAGTAAAGATTCCGACTTCAGCGAGTAAGGGAACGCTGCGCATTCTGGTGAGCGACGGCGATACGCTTGACCACATCGGGCGTTCGAATCCTGCGTTCGGGCGAAAGCTCGATCTCGCGTCTACGATTTCGCTGCTGAATAAGGAGCACTCCAACAACCGCGTTTACGTCTCGCTGCTGGAGGCCGACCCTGAAGCCCGCGTCGCTGACAAAGTGATGCCGACGCTGCCCATCTCGATCATGAATGTGATGGATGGCATGCGAGGCAATCAAGAGATGATTGTCAGTGGCGAATCGAATGTGGATGAAACGGCAACGGCTCCGCTGGATTATGTGGTATCGGGAGCGCAGTTACTGACGGTTACGGTGAAGTAGAGTGGTACCGAGTACGTTGTTGCGAGTATCTAGATCTACTTCTCGTCCTCGTTCTCGCCCATCTGCTGCGTGAGGTAGCGTTCGTAGCCCAGTTCCCTGATCTGGTGCATCTGCGCTTCGAGGAAGTCGACGTGGTCTTCTTCGTCCTTGAGCAGTGTCACGAATAAGTCTCGCGAGCCGTTATCGCCTTCACGGGTAGCGATGGCGATGGCATCGTTATACTGCTTGACCGCACCGACCTCGAGGGCCAAATCGCTTTCGAGCATAACCTTTACCGTCCCGCCGACTTTCAACTCCAGCGGCATCATGGACGGGCTGCCATCGAGAAACAGGATCCGTTCGATCAGCGCTTCGGCATGCTTCATTTCGCCGATGGACTGTTTCTTGATGAAGTCGGAGAGCCGATGATATCCCCAGTTTTCGCACATCTCGGCGTGCAGAAAATATTGGTTGATCGCAGTCAGCTCTTCACGGAGCGCCTTATTCAGTTCAGCAAGGACTTTAGAATTACCTTTCATGGCGAAGCGAGTATGCCAGAAGGAAAGGCTCACCGGCAAGCCTCTGTGAGGCCATACCAGAGAGGCGCACAATCAAAACAACAGGACGCCGGCTTTTTCCATGTGCCGAAAGCCGTCGGTGGCCCATGCGGCTAACAGCATAAGCGTTCCGTTATAGCCCACGTGCACCAGAAAGCTTGACGCGACTGACTTGGTCACTGCCCGCACCGTGGTGAGCACCACGCCGACGAGAACGACGATCAGCACGGCCGACCAGGAGCGATATTGCGCATAGTGCATCAGGCCGAAAGGCAGCGCGGTGAGAATGATTCCCCAGACAGCTCCCATGCGGCGCGCCAGCACTGGATAGAGGAATCCGCGGAAGAAAAGTTCTTCCATCAGCGGTCCGAGAGTGATGGCGAAGGCGGCGGTGAGATAGGCATCCAGGGGCCGGTCGAAGAATTGATCGAAGGGCGTGGTCTTGGGCATAGGCAGGAATCGCCCTAATGCGTCGAAACTGAGCATAAACACGCCTACGGCTAATAGACTCAGTCCGGCCACACCCGGCCAATTCCAGCGAATGGCTTGCCAGAATCGTGTGTGGTATTTGCCCTCGACCAGCAGGAACATGTAGAGCGCCACGGGGATGTAGGCTAGAAACTGGGAGAGCAGCGCGAGGGTGGGCATTTGCGCGAGTTCGATCCAGCTGCGGTGCGGATGGGTGAACTGGCGTACGGCGAGGACGATGACAAGTTGCGTGATGAAGAGAATGCCGAGCGTGAGGATGGCGATGACGAGGACGTCCCAGCCGCTCCAGACGGGGTTCTCGCCGCCTTTGGGGGCGGGAGCTGTCGGCGCGACCGCGGGCGGCGGAAATGAGTCGGTAGCAATGGGAGCGGGCGGCTGCGGGTCAATGCTCAGCGGGTCGAACTGCGGCTTTTCGGGAGCTGACAAAAAGATCCTTTTGTGACCGAGAACCGGGAAAGTGAAGGTCCCCCAGGGCTAAAGCGCGCTTTCATTTTAGAGCTTAGTGGCACGGCTAAAGCCGTGCCCTTTCACGACTCATTTTGATACTCGTTCATCTTATGGCCTTCTCTTGACGGCCTCCGCTCTAAGCGCTCCGCTTCCCGTTCCCTGCAAAATACCCCGTGAGGGCCTGGCCTGTATACGACTTCTTCACCCGCGCCACCTGCTCCGGCGTGCCTTGGGCTACGATACGGCCGCCTTCTTCGCCGCCTTCGGGGCCGAGGTCGATAATCCAATCGGCGTTGCGGATTACATCCAGATTGTGTTCGATGATGACGATCGAATTCCCCAGGTCGGTCAACCGGTGCAGCACGTCGAGCAACTTTTTTACGTCGTCGAAGTGGAGGCCGGTGGTGGGCTCATCCAGCAGGTAAAGCGTTTTGCCGGTTTGGCGCTTGCTCAGTTCGCGCGCGAGCTTAATGCGCTGCGCTTCGCCGCCGGAGAGCGTGACCGCAGATTGACCAAGATGAATGTAGCCGAGGCCGACGTCGACCAGGGTTTGCAGCTTTTGTTTCACCTGCGGGATGTTTTCGAGAATGGGCAGAGCGTCGGAGACCGGCATTTCGAGCAGGTCAGCGATGGAATTTCCGTTGTACTTCACGGCGAGTGTCTCGTGATTGTAGCGGCGTCCGGCACAGACTTCGCAGAGGACGTAGACATCGGGCAGGAAGTTCATCTCGATGCGGCGCTGGCCCTCGCCCTGGCAGGCTTCGCAGCGGCCGCCGGAAACGTTGAAGGAAAAGCGTCCGGCTTTGTAGCCGCGCTCGCGCGATTCTGGCAGCATGGCGTAGAGATCTCGGATCGCCGTGAATACGCCGGTATAGGTTGCGGGATTCGAGCGCGGCGTGCGGCCGATCGGGGATTGGTCGATGCGAATGACTTTGTCGATGTTCTCCGCACCGACGATCGCCTTGTGCTCGCCGGATTTTTCGCGTGAGCGGTAAAGTTGGCGGGCCAGGGCGCGGTAAAGAATGTCGTTGACCAACGTGGACTTGCCAGAACCGGAAACTCCGGTGACCACCGTCATCACGCCGAGCGGGAAAGTTACGTCGAGATTTTTGAGATTGTTTTCCTTCGCGCCGAGAATCGTGAGCGCGGCACCGTTCTTTTGACGGCGTTCGGGACGCATCTCGATCTGCACTTTGCCGGAGATGTAAGCGCCGGTCAGCGAGTTGGGCTCGCGCATGATTTCTTCCGGCGTTCCGTGCGCCACCAGGCTTCCGCCATGACGCCCTGCGCCCGGACCGAGATCGATCACGTAGTCGGCGCGGCGGATGGTCTCTTCGTCGTGTTCCACCACCAGAACTGTGTTGCCGAGATCGCGGAGATTTTCGAGCGCGGTCAGGAGGCGGCCGTTGTCGCGATGATGAAGGCCGATGGAAGGCTCGTCCAGAACGTAGAGGACACCGCGCAGCTTGGAACCGATCTGCGTGGCCAGACGGATGCGCTGGCCTTCGCCGCCGGAAAGCGTGGCCGCCGAGCGGTCGAGGGAGATGTAGTTCAATCCGACCGCATTCAGGAATTGCAGACGCTCGACTACTTCGTGCATGACGCGGCCAGCGATCTTCTCTTCGCGGCCCGCAAGTTTGATGCTCTGTGCGACTTCGAGAGCTCCCGAAATTGGCAGCGCGGTGAAATCGGCAATGGAGATGCCATTCACTTTCACGGCAAGACTTTCTGGCCGCAGCCGCTTGCCGTGGCAGGCGGGACATTCGCTCGCAGACATGTGGTCCATCAGCCAGTCGCGGTAGCCTTCCGACGTGGACTCTTCGAGATTCTGCTTCAGATATCCGAAGATTCCGCGGAAGCCGGTCTTTCCGCGGCCGGACTCGCCATTCAGCAGCAGATCCTGAATTTTCTCAGGAAACTTTTCGAATGGCATATTCAGATCGATACCGTGCGCTGCGGCCATCACTTGTAGACTGTGGATCAATCCCTGCGACGCCGAACCCGGGCCAAGTCCGCCATCGAGCAACGGCTTCGACCAGTCGGTGATTACCTTCGCGGGATCGAAATCGTAGCGGCTGCCGAGGCCGTGGCATTCGGGGCAAGCTCCATACATGCTGTTGAAGGAAAAGGAGCGAGGCTCGAGTTGAGGGACGCTGATGCCGCAATCGGGGCAGGCGAGCTTTTCTGAATAGAGTTGCTCATCGCCGCCGACGACGGCCACCTGCACCAGGCCGCCGGCCAGCTTCATGGCAAGTCCTACCGACATTTCCAGGCGGTGCTCGATGCCCGGCTTGACGAGCAGGCGGTCGATCATCACTTCGATGGTGTGGTTCTTGCGTTTATCGAGATTGAGATCGTCTTCGAGGTTGACGAGTTCGCCGTCGACGCGGGCGCGAGTGTAGCCGTGCTTGAGCAGGGTCTCCATCTCTTTCTTGAATTCGCCTTTGCGGCCGCGCACGATAGGCGCCAGCACCATCACGCGGTCTTCAGGCGTGAGAGCCATGACGCGCTGCACGATCTGCTCCGCGGACTGGCGGCTGATGGGGCGTCCGCATTTGGGGCAATGCGGGACGCCGATGGAAGCGAACAACAGGCGAAGATAGTCGTAGATCTCGGTAATCGTGCCGACGGTGGAACGGGGACTGCGGCTGGTGGTCTTCTGCTCGATGGAGATGGACGGGCTAAGTCCATCGATTGCATCAACATCCGGACGCTCCATCTGGTCGAGAAACTGCCGAGCATAGGTGGAAAGAGTTTCTACATAGCGGCGCTGGCCCTCGGCATAAATCGTGTCGAAGGCGAGAGAAGACTTGCCGGAGCCGCTCAGTCCGGTCACCACGGTGAGGGTGTTGCGCGGAATCTCAACGTCGATATTTTTGAGGTTATGCTGGCGCGCCCCGCGCACCGAAATCTTGGTGATGGCCATTAGTTTGGGCTGGATAGCCCTTCCGTAATATCGACAGGTCTCCAGATTTGTCCGACATTAGGAGTGCGCAGCTCTACTCCGTATCTTAGTCGTCAATAGCGGCGGGCGTCAACGAAGGTAGATTGAGGATGCCGCACAGACGAAAGTTGATCCGGCAGCATCTAAATACCGCAATTTCTAACTGCATACAGACAGGGTGGTTGATTGTGATTTCGCTCTTCATGCCTCTCATTCTCTTCGTTACGGTAGTCGCCTCCGTTGGCATTGGCGTCATCGCGGCTTACGCCGCCGTCATCGGCATCCTGCAGGCGTGCGGCCGGGCATCGCAGCAACGGCCCACGGAAGCAAAAGCGAGGCTGGTTCTCGTGCCTACGCAGAACCACGCCAGCGGGGACTAAGCACCGCGCCCTCAGAACCCCGTGTTAGCATTTTGTTTGTGCTGTTCTCCGGCGGAATGCCCATGGCCCGCACTCGTCCTATCCCGGTTTCATTGATTCTCCCAATACTTCTCGGCGTTCTGCTATCGACATCGGTACCTGCGGCGGAGCAGTCGCTGTGGCTCGAAATTCACTCCACGCACTTCACTGTGATCACTGACGCGGGGGAGAAAAAAGGGAAAGAAGTTGCGCTGCGGTTTGAGCAGATGCGGGCTGTGTTCGCCATCCTGTTGATGAAGGACCGGCTCAACGAACCCCTGCCGCTAACTATTCTTGCTTTCAAGAACGACAAGAATTATTACCAGAGCGCGCCGCTGCGGCAGGGGCAGCCGATCAGCGTCCCGGGATTCTTCGTGCCCGGCGAAGACCAGAACTTTATCGTGCTCAACTTATTCGAAGAGGAGTCATGGCGCGCCGTGGCGCACGACTTCGCGCACCTGCTGATGAACTACAACTATCCTCCAGTGGAGGGATGGTTCGACGAAGGGCTGGCGGAATATTTCAGTTCCATTCGCATCGACAACAAACAAGTCGAAATCGGGGGCGACCCGGAAATGAATCCCGTCTTCACCCAGGACCTGCTGGAGAATCAGCACGAGGTTCACAATCCTGGGAAGTCGCTGACCGAACTGCTCGGGGGGCAAGTGTGGCTCGCGCTGCCCGACCTGCTCACCATGAAGCATGACACTTCCAGATACGTTGAAGGCACGCACCACACTCTGTTTTACGCGCAGTCGTGGATGATGGTGCATTACCTCCTTCACGAGAAGAAGCTGCCGGAGACAGGAACGTATTTTGATCTGGTCGAGAACCAGCGTGTGCCGGTAGAAGAAGCCGTTCAGAAAGCGTACGGTGTTACGCCTGCACAATTCGACCAGGCGGTGAAGGACTACTTCCACTCGCTCACGCCACTGTTCACAGCGCTCGATGCGTCGAAGCAGCCAGATTCTCTGGCCAATCCGCCGCAGGTGTACCAGTTTCCCACGCCGGTTGGGCCGAATGACAGCGCGATCATGGCCAAGCCGATGCGCGAAGTTGATGCTCGGGCTTTAGTGGCTGAGGTAAAGATAAGAATTCCGGAACGTCGCAACGTCGGCCTGCAGGAATTGCAGGCGCTGGCCACCACTCCTGAACCAACTGCCTCCGGTAAAGCCAACGCCAGGAAAGTTAATAAAGAGAACAACGAAGATGCTCCGCTGGTGGAGGCCACTGGCAATGAGATCGCGCATCGGGCGCTGGCATGGGACCATCTCCAGCGCGGCGAGTTCGATGCGGCGGCGGAAGAATTGAGCGATGCAGCCGCCCTCGACCAGCGCGACATGTGGATTCGCTACTACATGGCCGTGCTGAAGTACCGCGTAGCACAAGCGAAGCATACCGATATTCAGGGACTGCCCAACATGATGCAGGATCTGCGGGCAGTGCTGGAGTGGTATCCGGAATTTGCCGACGCCTATGACCTGATGGCGATGGCACGCTTGGTTGGCGGCGGTCCAGTCGCGGCCACGCAAGCGGAACGCGCCGCCATGCAACTCAGCCCGCGCAACCAGGAGTACGTCTACCATGGCGGAAATCTACATTGAGAGGCCAAGAAGTGGGAAGCAGCGCGAGCCTTGCTGGAACACTTGAAGACAAACAGCAATGCACAAGTTGCGACGGAAGCGCGCGGGCAGTTAGAGCGACTGGCGAACGAGCAGAAATACGGCCTTTCGGCAGCCTCCACGGCTCCGAAACTTTCTCCGCAGAGTTCTCCCTTTGACGTGCTGGAACAAGATGCCGCCAAGCGCGCGGCGGCGGAACAGGCAGCACAAAACGCTGGCACCGGGGATAAGCGGGCGGCCAAATTTCTTCAGGGCCGGCTGGTGGGCGTCGATTGCTCGCAGTCTCCAACCGCCGTTCTCACCGTCGCCTCGGCCGGAGTCGTTCTGAAACTGCGCACTGCCGATTACAAATCGCTGCTGCTCATCGGGGCCGACACGTTCTCGTGCGCGTGGAATGATCGCTCTGTGTCGGTGAACTACAAGCCGGGCGGCATTTCGGATGGGGATCTGGTGTCGGTCGAGCTGCGGTGAAGGCGGCCGTTCGTTCGCGCTACCGGCAGCGATCCACGCGAAGCGACCGCAAGTTGTTGGGTGAAACCTAAAACCCTCTCGTTCGGAACGGGAGGGTCGGCAATCAACCATGATTGCGGTTAGGCGCGGACGACGTTGCCCGCCTGAAAGCCTTTGGGGCCTTTCAGCAGATCGAACTCCACGGTCTCACCCTCATTGAGCGAGCGGTAGCCGTTCTCCTGAATCGCGGAGAAATGTACGAAAACGTCTTCCCCCGTGGAGCGCTGGATGAATCCATATCCCTTCGCCCCGTTGAACCACTTCACTGTTCCCTTCTCTCTCACGGAAAAACTCCTTTCGCCATCGATAAGAATTGTTCCCCCGGATCTCCAGTATTGTTGTCCCGGCGAACCAGGACGCCCCCTCAAGAAAACGGTGGAACTCGGTCGCTGCCACTTAGTGCCGAAGAAGTCGCCGCAAAGCAAAAGACCCCTCGGTTCAGCACCGCGCAAACTGCGGCGAGAACTTCCGGAGCCTTGGACCATCGACGCTGATTTCTACGACCCTACTCAAGACGTCAACCTGTCTTACAAACTCATCACGCGGCATTCACCGGCAATGAGCACACGCGATAATAAGCACTACTAAATCGTTTCGCAAGAAGAATTAGAGGATTAGCCTGAAAAATAACCTTCGGTCATATTTAAAACTTTAACACGGTATAAGAAAAGACCCGTTGCTGGGCTCTAAACTTTAGTTTCCGGAGAGGTTGCCAACACGGAGCCAAACCCTTGGTACGATTAGGGTATAGCCCCGTGCCGGATCCAATTACTACTACGGTTAGTAGACCAGCGGACATCGCCCCAAGCCGCCCGCAGCGCCCCCGTCGCGGGTGGTCCTCAGGGGTAATGGTCTCGACTGTGAAATACCTGCTGCGGACCGATGTGCACACGTTTGCGTTTTCTGTCGCCGCCAATTCGATCCTCTCGTTTTTCCCTTTTGTAGTGCTGCTGATGACGCTTATCCGACGCGTTTTTCATTCGCGCGTGATGTACGACGTGGTGGTGGAACTGCTGCGGGACTACCTGCCCGCCGGCCAGGAGTTCGTCATCCGCAACCTGAACGCCATGGTGAACAGCCGCCACAGCGTGCAATTGGTTTCGCTCATCATCCTGTTAGTGACGTCCTCCGGCGTGTTCATGCCACTTGAAGTCGCGCTCAACCGGATCTGGCGCTTTCCAAATAATCGCTCGTACTTCGGCAATCAGTTGATCTCACTTGGCCTGGCTTTTGGTTGCGGCGTGCTGACTCTGCTGTCAGTGGCCATGACGGCGGGCAACGTGGCCTTGCTGGAATTTCTGCTGCGCGGCCACGGCACTGGATTTATTCGCCTGGTGGGATTTGTGGTGATGAAGCTGTTCGCTATCGCCGCCAGCATCGCCATATTCTTCCTCATTTACTGGGTATTGCCCAACGGAAAGGTTCCGGCGCGTGCGGTGCTGCCAACGGCCATGATCATGGGATTGCTGTCGGAAGCTTTGAAGTATGGCTACATTCTGGCGCTGCCCTGGCTGAATTTTGGCGAAGTCTATGGCCCTTTTGCTCTGTCGGTGAGCATGATGTTCTGGGCATTCCTGTCAGGATTGCTGCTGCTAGCCGGTGCGAATCTCAGCGCGGAGGAGCATCAGCGGCACACGCTCTGACGAATGGCTAGGCGACTCGCCGAAGGGTCCGGCTCAGACTTGCCGCAGCTCTGCTTTTGCTTTCTTTATTAATTCTTCGACGTTGCCGTCAGCGCGGACAGTTCGCGTCGCGCTTCCTGTGCAGGGATGAAGTCGGGGTCGGCGTTCTTCCAGATGTCGAGCAGTTGTTGGTAACTGCGGGTCGCTGCCGCGCGGTCGAACAGCGCCTCTGCGCGGGCCGTTCCGAGCAGGCAGAGAACATAGTCGGGCGCCTGAGGGTTACCCGTCGACCCTTCTTGGAGGGCCAGACCGCGATAGCGAACGCCCGGCTCGAAGTCGGTGACGGCCTGCTGCCCATGCTTCATCTCTAAGGATGCACGGCCCAGAAGGTGAGGAATTTTCGTGACCAGCACGTAAGGAACAGCCGAGGTCAGCAACGCCGCGACCTGCTCCGGATGGTGCGCGGCCAGGGCTGCGGCGGCCTTTACTTCGGGCAGATAGATATCGTTGACCAGCGTGTTCGTTGGCGCTTCCGCGGCCACGCGCTCGGTTTCTTTCAGGGCCGCACTTTCCTCGCCGCACAGGGCAAGGGCCAAAGCAGCATTGGGAACAGTCGCCACCGAACGGTCGAGCGTGAGCCCATGGTGGGCAGATTCCCGGGCAGCAGAACAGTTCGATACCAGCGCATCATGGAGGGCCTTGACCGCGTAGAGTCCGCCCGCCGCATCCGACAGATGTTGTTGCTCGGCTTTTTGTCCCGCCTGCTCCCACTGGCGGTCCGCCTCGTGCATTTTACCCAGATAGAGATAAACGGCTGCCGCGCCCGCCTGTACGATAAAACCGTCGGGGCGCCCGGCTGCCCATTGCACATGTTTCTCCCAGTCTGGCCGGCCAGAGATAAGATCGTCCACCATCGCGTTGGCTTGATAACTGGTGCTGTCAGCGCCGCCCTGCTCCAGCGCCTCTTTCAGATAATGCTCGCCTTCCTGCATCCGGTCGATTCCCATCAGCGTGCCCGCGGCATTGTTGGCCGCGACATCGTTCCAGCGGGCGATCTCCCAGGCCTTCTCGAAACCCACGGAGGCCTGCTCGTAGTCGCCGATCGTCTGGTAGGAGGATGCGAGGTTGTTCCATGCGGCGGCGTCGCGCGGGTAGGTCGCCACGAACAGCTTGTAGGACTCCAGTGCCTTGGGTAGGTCGTACTGCTGCAAAGCGTATTGCGCCTCGATGTACATGCGCTCGCGCTCGGTCACCCGTTCTCGCAATTCGTAGGCCTTTTTCACGTTCTCGACGGCCTTGGCCACTGCGCCCTGGTTCCCATAGGCCACACCCAGACGCGCATAGGCCATGGCGAAGCTCGGGTCCAGCCGGATCGCCTCCTGGTAAAAAGAAGCCGCCTGGGGAAAGTCGCGCCCCACGCGGTGTTCATCTTCTCCCAGGGAAAATGCATGGAATGCCTGCAGCGAAGCAGTCGTGACGTTAGTAAACGGCGTGGTGAGCTTCTGGATGGACGCCATGGACTCGCCCAGCCTCGCCCGCATCGCCGTGGCAGCATTGGAAACGGCTTGCAGCACTCCAGCTTTGTCGTTGGCCGTGACCTGTTCGCGCGCAAACACATCTCCCGTGCCGCAATTCACCGCATTAATCTGAATCACATATGCTGGTCCCAGATTGGCGATTGTCCCCGCCAGATAGGCCTTCACTCCCAGCCGCTGGCCCAACTGCTGCGCCAGTTCCGGCGTAATCCTCTGCTCGCGTGGCTGGCTCAGATATTGCAGGTTATTGTGCAGTTCGGCATCGCTGACCAGTTGCAGCAACGGCGACTGCTCGAGCTGGATGGCCAGCGCCTCTTTCAATGTCGAGTCGAATACCGGGTCGCCGGTTTGGTTGGTAAAGTCGGCCAGAATGAGTTGATCTTTGTCGGTCAATTTCGGCGCCTGATGCTTGCGCCAGTAGAGGCCCCCGGCAACCGCTGCCAGGATCAACACTACGGCCGTTGAAACCACGAGCTTCCACTTCGCCTGCGAGGGAGGAGTCAGCGGTACTGCCTCCACGCCCCCTGGAACCGAGGCCGAGGAACCGGAGGAAACCGCCACAGAGCGACCACTGGTCTTCGTCCCAGGCCCAGCCGCAGCCGGCGGCTGAGATTCTGTCTGCGTGTTCCCACCCGCCACCGGCATGGAAGGAGAAGAACCCACCGCTGAAGAGCGCCCTGACTCGAGGTCCCGCTTGAGGCGGAGCAACTCCGACTTGATATCCACGGCGTGCTGGTACCGCAGATCGCGGTCTTTTTCGAGGGCGCGGTTGATCACGTCTTCCAGCTTGGCCGGAAGTTCGGGATTCAGCCGCACCGGCGCGACCGGCGCACGATTCATGATGGCGTCAAAGATGACTCCGGAAGTTTCTCCGCGAAACGGCACCGCCCCAGTCGCCATTTCATAGAGCACGATGCCAAACGAGAATAGATCGGTGCGCGCATCCAGGGGCTTGCCCCGCACCTGCTCCGGCGACATGTACGCGACCGTCCCCAGCGCCGAGCCCGGGCTGGTTAAGTGCTGAGCGCTCGTTCCCTCGGTTCTGGTAACTTCGGCCGGGTCCAGCACGCGGCTACTATCGTGCGATACTTTGGCCAGGCCAAAATCGAGGATTTTGGCCGTTCCCCGGGCGGTTACGAAGATATTCGCGGGTTTGATGTCGCGGTGCACGATGCCTTTGGAGTGGGCCGCGTCCAGCGCATCCGCCACATCGATTGAGATGGCAAACAGCTTTTCGAGTTCCAGAGGACGGTCGCCGATGAGGTGCTTCAGCGTCTCGCCATCCAAGAATTCCATGACGATGAAAGCGAGCCCGCCCTCTTCACCGATGTCGTAGATGGTACAGATATTGGGATGATTCAGCGCAGAAGCAGCCTGAGCCTCGCGGCGAAAACGGCTGAGTGCGGCCGCGTCACGGGTGACATCTTCGGGAAGGAACTTCAGAGCGACGAAACGGTGCAGCCGCGTATCCTCGGCCTTGTACACCACTCCCATCCCGCCACCGCCGAGTTTCTCGATCACTCTGTAGTGAGAGATGGTTTGTCCAATCATATTTTCGCAAGCGTAGCCCGTGACATCGGGGCCGAGTCCGGTGAACCATCTTAGGAGCCGGGCAGACGCAAGTCAACGCGAACTACCGCGATACGTCACGCGTACCGAATATGCACAGGGTCATGGTGACATCCGTCACTGCGCGATTCCTTTGGACACCGGCTAGGATGTGCCTGGTTTCGCAGTGCGCGCTGCAGTCTTCGCAACTCACGGACGTGGAACATCGACTGGTGCGGGTGCTGGGTAGTGTGCTGGGCCTGGGTTGGTCGCAGTTAAACCTGAACGTAATCACCGGCAATCCTTCTGCTACGCCCGATGACTTCGCCGGTTTCCCTGTGATGCACTACTATGGATTCAGTGAATTGCATTCCGATCACTCTCTGCTACAAAAACCCTTACCAGCTCGCGCCCGATGATGTGGCTGCGCTCTCGCGCCTGTATCCTGCTGGCACATCCGGTAAATCGGCTCCCACTGCCCGCCTTCACGGTACGGTGTATTTTGTGAATCATTTCGGAGGCCCGGGCCAGCCCATGCAGGGCGTGAACGTGTTCGCGCGTTGGACGCCTCCGATGGGCGCTCGGTTGGGCTAAAGCCGACGACCAGCCAGTCGTAGTTGTCATAGACCATCTCGACGGCGCCGGGGACGAGCTTCCGCATTTTGGCAAGAGCGCGGCGGGCGAAGGCGGCAACCTCTGGGTCGTATTTCGCGAAGAAGGAGTCGAGTTGTTGCTCGGCGTCGGCTTGGCGCGCAGCAGCAGGGGACTTCTTCGGAGGTTTGCGGTTCGTCGATTTCCGAGCAGCATGAAATTTCCTGACGCATGCGTATTGATGTCAGCCGTCAAGCCGACTATTTCTTCGTCCACTGATCCACCCAGTCGTTGACCGTTTTGTACCAGAGCTGCGAATTTTGCGGCTTCAGCACCCAGTGGCCTTCGTCGGGAAAATACAGCATCTTTGATGGGACGCCTTCCATCTGCAATGTCGTGAAGAGCTGCAAACCTTCGCTTACGTCTAGGCGGTAGTCGCGCTGGCCGTGGACGACCAGCGTCGGCGTCTTGAAATTTTTCGCGTACTGGTGCGGCGACCACTTCTGGTACATGGCGCGGTTGTCGTAGGGAGTGCCTTTGAACTCCCAGTTGTTGAACCACAGCTCTTCGGTGGTGCCCCAGGCGGATTCGGCGTTGAACATGCCGTCGTGCGAGACCAGGCACTTGAAGCGGTCGGTGTGGCCGAGGATCCAGTTGATCGCGTATCCGCCGTAGCTGGCGCCCAACGCGCATTCGCGGTCTTTATCAATAAACCCGTAATGCGCCTCTGCGTAGTCGAGGCCCTTCATCAGGTCTTCAAACGGAGCGCCGCCCCAGTCGCCGTCGATGGCGTCGATAAACTTCTGCCCGTATCCGGTCGAGCCGTGGAAGTTGATCATAATGACGACGTATCCGTTAGCGGCGAAGAGTTCGGGATTCCAGCGATAGCTCCAGTCGTCTCCCCAGGCGCCCTCCGGCCCGCCGTGGATGAGGAACTTCACGGGATATTTCCTGCCGACATCGAAGTTCGGCGGCTTGACTAGGAAGCCTTCGACCTCGTCGTTGTGAGCGTCGGGGAACCAGAAGGATTCGAGCGGGGACATGAAGACTTTTGAAAGTTCGGCCTCATTGGTGTGGGTTAACTGACGTTGCTCGTCGTTATCTGTAAAAGGCCGAGCCTCGCAAACCTCAGTCGGAGCATGCACTGACATGCATGTAAAGAGCAGATTTCCGTTAGGCGCGAGGATCAGATCATCCGCGTAGCCCCACGAATCTGGGAGTATGTCCGTTGTCGTCCTACCACTCGACAGGTTCATGGGCGAGCCGCTATGCGATCTTACAATCGGCGCTGGAGCAGTCTCGTTATATCCGGTTGTTCCAATACTGTAGATAGAAGATTGCCCTTCCCGCTCCGCAGAAAAATAAAGTCCATCGAGCGCCACCTCGCTCCCGAGCTTGTGCCAAGCCCATGTGAAGCTTCCCACCCAAGCGTCGAAACTCTCCGTCAGATTCTTCTTCTCTCCTGTCTTGCGGTCGTACAGCATCAGGCGGAAGCGGTCGCTCTCGTATCCGGGACGCTGCTGGGCGCGGTAGGCGATGTAGCGGCCATCGGGCGAATAGAGCGGCGTCGAGTCGCTGGCGGGATTGTCGGCGGTGATGTTCTTCGTCTGGGCCAATACCTGCGCGGAGGTTGCGTCGTGCGGAAAAACAGCGGGAACCGTCCAGAGATCGTTGTTGGTGGAAGCGGCTGGATTCTTATCGTGATTCGAGGTGTAGCAAACCTCTTTCCCGTCGGGCGAGAAGGCATAGTCGTCCTGCCCACCGAGTGAGAAAACAGGCGCATCGTAATCGCCGGGGGTGAGGTCGCGGTAGCGGTGATGATAAGGCGGATCGGAATTACCGCCGGGGACAATAGCAAAAAGGGAGACACAAAAGATGTGGCTCCGCTTACCTTCCTTGTAGGCGTTCCAGTGGCGATAGAGCAGATGATCGAAGACAAGGGCCTTGACCTTCGAGTTCTCATGCTCGTGAACTTTGTTGGCATTGCAAGCAAGTTCGTCGGGCTGCTCGTCGCACTCGGGATAGACATCGGAGGTGAAAATAAGAAACTTGCCGTTGGGAGACCAGGTTTCGCCGCTGGCTTCGGTGGCAATGTCCGTGAGCCTGCCTTTTTTAGGGACAGTTCCGGTTGCGCTATCAAACTCGGCGATCCAGATTTGCGATCCGCCTTCTTTCGTCGAGATAAAGGCGAAGCTTGTTCCATCAGGCCTCCAGCGCGGACGGTCGGCGTCCTGATCGGCGATGATCTCGCGCTCCTGACCCCCCGCCGTGGGCACGATCCAGATGTGCGGCGTCTTGGTGTTGGCTTCAAGATCCACATCGACCACGCTGAAGATCACCCACTTGCCGTCCGGCGAAACCACAGGCTCCCCCACGCGCTTGAGCTTCATCATGTCTTCGAAAGTGAAGGGATGCTTGGCCTGCGCAAAGACGGGAAATGTGAAAGCGATGAGAGCGAGAAAAACGGGAAAGAAACGACGCATGAGGGAACCTCCCGACAAACGGATGAGTGTAGCAGGGCGACGTGGCTGGCTTCCAGTTGCGTCCTTGATAGTGCGCAGCGTGAATGTCATACCCGAGAGCATCGTGACTCCCGGGACAGCAGGTTCCTCCACTTCGCTCCGCTCCGGTCGGAAGGACAGAGTTTTTTTCTGAGCACGGATTCTGCTCCGGAGGGCCCCGACCATTTTTTCAACACGGCAACCCCTTGATTGATATGGCATCCAAGTTAGTGGCCGAACTGCAGCGCCCTACCCCCGGCCTCACTGAGCGGAGAGGGGTCGGGGGAGGGTCGCCGCGGTTAAACTTAGCCGTGGCGATCAATGGGCGCAGGAATTCGGGAGAACTACGCGTCCTCGCAAGTCCCTCGAGCTACTTATCCGATAAAATAGGGTTATGAATCGGCCGCACCGCATTGTTCTGTTTTTTGCCTTGGTTGTATGCATTTCCCTTGCTTCGCCAGCGATTGCGCAGGAAGGTCCGCTCGAAAACGCTCCGCCCAAGGGCATCACGGCTGAGGAAATTATCCAGCGCTTCGCGGCCAAGGAGAAGGAGTTCAAAGAGGCCCGCGATCAGTACACGTACCGGCAAGACATCACGGTAAAGACCCTGGATGGCAGCACCACCACGGGCGAGTATCACGAAGTTTTCGATGTACTGTTTGACGACAAGGGCAGGCGCATGGAAAACGTAGTGTTTGCCCCGCAGTCGAGTTTGGAGCAGGGCGGGCTTTCGCTCGATGAGGGCGACGTTCAGGACTTCCGCAACCGTCTGCCCTTTGTGCTCACCAGCGATGAGATTCCGGAGTACAACATCCTCTATGTGGGCCAGCAGGCGGAAGACGAGTTGCACTGCTATGTGTTCGACATCGCTCCCAAACAGATTGCGGGCAAGAAACGATATTTCCAGGGACGCATCTGGGTGGACGATCAGGATTTCCAGATCGTGAAGACCTACGGTCAAGCAGTGCCGGAGATTCGTGACACGAAGAAGAGGGGCAACAAGGAAGAACATCTCTACCCCAAGTTCACAACCTGGCGGCAGCGAATCGACGGCAAGTACTGGTTTCCTACCTACACGCGCGCCGATGACACACTGCACTTTAACATGAACGATATTCACATCCGCGAGATCGTGAAGTACGAGGACTACAAGCGCTTTGGATCGAGCGTGAGGATTCTGTACGAGGGCAAGGAAGTTCCGAAGGCGGACCAGAAATCGCCGCCGGATCAGAATCAAAGTCCAGACCAGAAGAAGCCGGACGCGGCGCCGAATCCACAGCCGCCGCAGAAGTAGGTTTCAAAGTTTCAAGGTGTTATTGTGGCGGGGCGCCGACCTGCTCTTGAGAACTGGGAAACTTAGAAACCTAGTAGAACAGATACTTTCTCCACTTATCATCCGACCGGCCCATCAATCGCATGATGTGGCGGCTGGTGTGGAGGTTGAAGGCCCGGGGTTCGCGCATGAGTTTCATGCCGGCTTCGACGGGGAACTGATTGCCTTTGCGTCGGTTGCACAGATGACAGCAGGCCACCAGGTTTTCCCAAGTTGAGGAACCTCCGCGGGAGCGGGGGATCACGTGATCCAGCGTCAGTTCGCCGGAAGGCAGCACGGTGGCGCAATACTGGCAGGTGTTGCGGTCGCGCAGCAGAATATTTTTCCGCGACAAAGCTCGGCTCTGGTGCGGGATGCGGCGATACTCCAGCAGGCGAATCACCGAGGGCACGCGCATGGCGATACGCGCCGCGTGCAGGAAATGCCCGTTCTCCTCTTCCGTCATGGCTACACCCTTGAGCACCAGGACCAATGCCCGCCGTGCAGCGCACACATTGATGGGCTCATAGGAAGCGTTGAGGACGAGTACGGGCGCGTGCAGCGCGTGCCCGTTGCCGTCGCGATGGACAGCCGTCCCTGCGAACAGGTTGGCGGCGTGCCTTCCCGTGAGTCCCGCATCGGCTTCAAACCTTGCTGACATGATGCTCGGTTTCGTCTCCTCCACCCGCGTCTGCACTTAATCTTCGATCCATATTTTCCTGCATACGATGCCGAATCGAGTGGCGCATACTCCTAAATTAGATGCCGACCGCACGAGCCACGCGGATGTCCTGCACGCCGGATGGGATCTCGCTGTCTACCGCGTCGGCGGGCAACTGAATCTCCACATGCTGATCGGAAGCCTTCAGCGTGCGGGCGACGGTTGCGACCCATACTTTGTTTGCTCCGGCGCGGCGCAGAACCCGCGCACACTCCGATACAGTCGCTCCGGTGGTATAGACGTCATCCACCAGCAGCACTTCGCGTCCTTTCACGGCTTCGGGCCGGGCCACTCCGAATGCACCGCGCACGTTCTCGCGGCGCTGATGGCTGGTGAGGCCTGTTTGGGACAGCGTTTCGCGTTTTCTTTCGAGCACTCCGGCATCCAACCGCAGAAGTCCGGGCACCGGGCTGAGTTTCATCGCGGCCCTCGCAATCAGCTCCGCGTGGTTGAACTCGCGCTGGCGAAGTTTGGTGCGGTGCAGTGGCACAGGGACTACAGCAATGGGATCAGCCGGCAATTCGGGTTCGAGCTCTGCGATCGCCTCCGCCAGCATGCGTCCCAGAACATTCGCGGCCGGACGCACTCCTGCGTACTTGAGCAGATGAATCAGCTCTCGTAACCCGGCCTCGTAGCTGCCGTAGGCCACCGCGCGCGCGAATGCGGGATCAATCCGCCGGCATAATCCGCAGCGGGGCTCGGTGTCGGGCGAAGAGAGCGCATAGGAAGAAAACAGGCGCTCGCCGCAAATGGAGCAGACCCCGGCCCCGATGGGCCGCATGGCATTGAGGCACTCCTGGCAAACTGGAAGGCGGGAAATCTGTACTAGAGGCGCGCCGCAGATACGGCAATCGGAAGGAAACAGGACTGCAAACAGACTCTCCCCAACTTGGACAGAAACTCTGCTCGCCCAGGACCGACCATTCGCCGAAGCAATAGATGCCCCTGCCACTGCGGCTTTGGCTTGGATAGCCCGAATTCGGTCTCCGCTACTGCTGAAGACGGCCTCCGTGATGCCCACGAAAAATGGGACGCTTCCGCGTTGCCCGCTTTCCGCAAGTATAACGGCGTCCGGGCCTCCTAGGCAACGTTACGGGTATCGGGGCCTGCAACGGCTGAGACCGAATGCTTTCCGGCCACTTCCGATAGCCGCTCCCGCACCGGCATGAAGATCAAGCGGTAGTCCCTCCGGAAGCATGCCGCACAGCGCACTGGCTGCATAAGAAAGATCGGGAGAAGGTAACGTTCGGAGAACGTGCGGCGTCGCGAACGGAAGCCCGTGTCGCTGCCACAATCGTTGCAGTGGAATTCAAAGTATCGCTGCAGCCATAGCTGGTCAGAGGAATTCTTGGTCACCGTGCACCTCAGAATGATGAAACCACGAAGGGGCTCCAGACGATTATCCCTATTTTACCTTAAGGCGACGAACACGCAAGAGGCAGCGTTTCCTGATCACTATCGATGCTGGAACCCGCATCCCACTTGTAAAGCGGCCTGCCCGCATGCTAACGTGCGCCGTTCCAGTGTTTTGCATATAAGTTAGAGTGTCGGGACTCATCCCATTGCGAGGCTTTCGCCCATGAGTACGGTTGCCCCACCACCTATGCGGAAGAAGCACGTTCCTTACGTTCCCGAAAACATGGAAATGAAAGAGTTCACCTTCCGCGCATTGCTGATCGGGTTGGTGATGACGGCAATTCTGGGGTCGGCCAATGCCTATCTCGGACTGAAGGCCGGAATGACGATTGCGGCAACCTATCCCGCGGCGGTGATCGGGATGGCGCTGCTGCGGCTAATGAAAGGCTCGCTGCTGGAAGAGAACATCGCGCGAACTGTGGGCTCGATTGGCGAATCGGTGGCAGCGGGCGCCGTGTTCACGATTCCAGCATTTGTGATGGCCGGGCTGTGGCCGGGCCTGACCCGGGAGAAATATTGGAACTCGGTAGCGCTGATGGTGATCGGGGGGACGCTCGGGATACTTTTTGTGACGCTTCTGCGGCGCGTAATGGTGGAGGATCCCGACCTTCCCTATCCGGAATCGGTGGCCGCCTCGGAGATTCACAAAGCAGGACAGCAAGGCGCGAAGGCTGCAAAGATTCTATTTGCCAACATGGGCTTTGGCGGATTCATGTACCTGCTGGGCGCGGTCAATGTTTTCTCGGCGAACAATACGTTTCCGGTCACCATCAGTGCTTTGGGCAAGAAGTTGCTGCTGCGCACGGGTACAAATCCAAATGTGGCGACCACGATCACGGGCGGCGCAACGCTGCTGACCGCGCCCGATATCAGCCCAGCTTATCTGGGTGTTGGCTACATCATTGGCCCGCGGCTGGCGGCGCTCAATTTTGCCGGAGGCGTGCTGGCCTGGGGCTTGCTGGTCCCGCTTCTAACCTTCACGATTGGCCCGTACATTCAGGCGGCGCAGCCTGCGGGACAAACGCTGGCATGGCCTCTGCTGGCGGGAGCCATCTACTACTCGATCGTACGTCCGATTGCGGTGGGCGGGATGCTGGTGGGAGCCTCCTACACCTTGTTCAAGATGCGGAAACAATTGGGCGCGGGCATGGCACGCGCGGTTTCTGATCTGAAGAAGTCTGCCGCCGCGCACGAGGCTACAAATCGAACTGATCGCGATCTACCGTCGAAGGCGATTTTTGCCGGCGTGGGAGTCGTGTTCCTGGCCATGATCGCCCTTTACTACTACTTCATTGGCGGGGCGGGAAATCTGTCGAGCTCGCGGGTTATTACGGCTTCGGTGGTGGCCGCGCTGGTAATGATTGTTCTGGGTTTCTTTTTTGCCGCTGTGTCGGGAAATCTGGTGGGCCTGATTGGCTCGTCGAATAATCCTGTGTCGGGGCTCACGCTGTGCACGCTGGTGATTGCCGCGCTGTTGATGGTGGCACTCGGCGTTTCCGGAACCGGCGGCGTGGCGGCGGTGCTCGGAGTCGCGGCCGTGGTTTGCGTATCGTCTGCCGTTGCCGGTGAGATGCTGCAGGATTTGAAGGTTGGGCACATCCTGGGAGGGACGCCTTCAAAAATGCAGATCGGCGATCTGTTCGGCGTCGTAGTGGCATCGCTGGTGTTGTTTT
>Ga0208194_1000030_pt1 | contig 22566 bp, 24 predicted proteins | sample June2015DPH_19_2_FD_184718 | JGI IMG/M metagenome (GOLD analysis project Ga0208194, IMG submission 184718) | Peatland microbial communities from SPRUCE experiment site at the Marcell Experimental Forest, Minnesota, USA - June2015DPH_19_10... | ecosystem: Environmental > Terrestrial > Soil >...
ACGTTATCCATGGCCTCGCCGCGCGACCGCGCCGCCTCAATCGCCACCGCCAGATTCTCTTTGACTTTGCTTTGCCCGATGAACTCGCCCAGCCGCTGCGGTCGCAGCTTCAGCTCAAACGAAGAATCGTCTTCCACCGCCGCCGCCGACACCAGCCGGTCAGGACTGTAATTCAGGTTGGGATTGTTCTTGGCAGCGCCCACTCGCCGGATGTTACCACGAACCATGTAGAGACAGCCGCCTCGGCTGTCCGGCCTGGACGAAGCCCGGCCGCGCGAAGTGTACACCGAAGCGGGGCTGTGCAACTACTTCGGATACCACTCCAGCAGCCGCACCTCAATCCCAGTCCCTTCCAATCCTTTTTGAAATACCGCAAGATCGGACCCGTGATAGTGATACGGAATTACGATCTTCGGATGAAACGCCTTCACCGCGTCGGCAGCCTCTTCCGGCGGCATGGTGTAAGGCAGGTTCATGCACACAAACGCCACGTCGATATTCTTGAGCGCGCGCATCTCGGGAACACCCTCGGTGTCGCCGGAAAAATAGAAACGCTTGCCGCCATAGGTGAGCACATAGCCGTTGCCGCGCCCTTTGTCATGAAACAATTTTCCCGGCGCTGGCCCACGCTTCAAGTTGTATGCCGGGATCGCCTCAATCGTCCATCCCTGCCAGTTCTTCGTTTCCCCGTTCGCAATGGGCTTCGCGCTGGTGACAGTTGCCACCACCGCCGGCGCTGCCAAAATCTCCGTGTCCGCCTTGCTGATTTCCTTGATCGAATCCGGATCCATGTGATCGCCATGAATGTCGGTAATCAAAATGAGATCCGCCTTCGGGAGTCCTGACAATTTTGCAGGCTTCGCAGGATCGAGGTAGATGATCTTCCCGCCAGCATCAATCAGCGTGCTGGCGTGATACAGCGGAGTGATCTTGACCAGCCCGGCGGATGTAGGAAAAGTCTGCGTCTCCCCGGCATGCGCAAACGGCGCCATTAAGGCGAGCGCGCAGAGAAGAAACGAAAGCAACAGTTTCATGGTGACCTCGTTCGTAAACCTTGATGGACATTGTGACACATAATGTGTCACAATGTCACCATGCCTTCCGTAAATTTGCGTCAACTCCGAGACACCCGCCGCCTTAAGGCGTGGCTGCGGGCGGGAAACACTGTCGAACTACGAGAGCGCGACAAGCTAATCGCCCGCATTGTTCCTGAAAGACAGCAGGAAAAACCAGTCGAGTATCCCGACTTCGAGGCTCGCGCCCAAAAAATTTTTGGCGACCGCGTTCTAACCATTGTGGATGACTTGATAAAGGACCGAGGGCGTTTCTGACTGTCTATGCCGATACTAGTTTTCTGACGTCGCTCTACGTGCGAGACGCTCATTCTGCAGCCGCAATAGAACGAATGAAGGAGAAACCCCGTGTCTGGTTTACCCCTCTTCTGTCTGCGGAATGGTCCCATGCCATCGCCAAACAGGTTTTTTATCGCAAGATTTCCCAGGCTGAGGCTGATACCGTCTTCGACATCTTGAAGCGCGACCGGGCCAATGGCATGTGGCTCGAGACGGCGATGCCCGAAGCTGCTTTCCAAGTTTGCGCCGACCTAGGCCGACGCTATGCCCCAACATTCGGCATGCGAACGCTGGACACCCTACACGTCGCCTGCGCGCTGGAACTCAAGGCCGAAAGATTTTGGACATTCGACGAGCGCCAGGCGAAGCTGGCAAAGGCGCAGGGGATGAAGTTACGCTGAAACAGTTTCCAACTCGGCTGCCGGTTGCCCTCGCGGCATGGCATGTTCTCTTGTTTGTAACCACAACCTTTTTTGGCAAGAGAATAGCCACTGACGGCAATCCTCTATTTTGCGTCGACCTTCCAGCGTCCTTACCGCTCGTGGCTCGGGATGACGTCTTAACGATGATTCTCGTAGGCACCGTATCGACAGGTTGGTGGTATCTCGTAGGTCAGATTGGGCGCGCCAGTTGGGCTGGCAAGATGAGCCGGATGATGTCGCTTGCTGGCGCCCTTCTGCTGCTATTGATACAAGCCGCCGCTTGGTTTGCAATGATTAGCGAGTCACGCTTGATATCCCAAGAAGCGGACTTCGGAGCGACAGATGTCCTCGTCTATGCGCTGGCCGCTATCCTTCTAACAGGCGGACTTATCAGCGCGGGGTACGCATTGGCGTCCGTCGTCCTGCCTCGCCATGACTGAACCTTCTACTCTTCCTCTTCCTTCACCTCGCCCCGCGCCGCCTTGGCCTTCTCAATAATCTTCTCTTGCTGCGCTGCCGGCACGGTGTCGTAGTGATGCATCTCCATATTGAACGACCCGCGCCCCTGCGTCATGGAAGTCAAATCCACGCCATAAGTCAGCATCTCCGCCATGGGCACTTCGGCTTTCACCACGGTGTTGCCGCCCTTGTTGTCCATGCCCTGGATGCGCCCGCGCCGGCTATTCAAATCGCCCATGATCGAGCCCGCAAAGTCGTCCGGAATCGTGATCTCGACCGACATCACCGGCTCCAGGATCGTCGGTTTCGCCTGCTCCATCGCTTTTCTAAATGCGATGCGCCCCGCCATCTGGAACGACATATCGTTCGAATCCACATCGTGATACGAACCGTCATACAGAATCACGCGGAAATCCACCACCGGAAATCCCGCCAGATACCCGCGCGCCGCCGCATCTTTGATTCCTTTTTCGATGGCCGGAATATAGTTCTTCGGAATCGCACCGCCGAAAATATCGTTCACAAACTCAAACTGTCCGCCCCGCGCCATCGGCTCCATCTTGATCTTGCAATCGCCGTACTGCCCGTGTCCGCCCGTCTGCTTTTTATGCCGCCCCTGCACATCGGCCTTGCCGCGAATGGTCTCGCGATACGGCACCTTTGGCGCTTTCAAAACCACTTCCGTGTGATAACGCTTCTTCAGCTTCGCCACCACCACTTCAATGTGCTGCTGTCCCGTGCCCGCGATCAGAAATTCCTGCGTCTGCGCATCCCGGAAGAATCGCAGCATGGCATCTTCTTCCATCAGCTTATGAATCCCCGGCCCCAGCTTGTCTTCATCCGCGCGGCTCTTCGGCTCGATGGCAAATGTGATCGCCGGCTCCGGCAGCTTCACGCGCGGATAGAGAATCGGCGCAGCTTTGTCTCCCAGCGTGTCACCGGTGAGCGTGTCTTTCAGTTTCGCCACCGCACCAATGTCTCCCGCATGCAGCTCCGTCACCGGCACCGCCGTCTTCCCCTGCGAGATGGAAAGATGCGACAGCTTCTCCGCCGACCCCCGCGAGAAGTTCTGCACCGTGGATTCGTTCTTCAGCACCCCGGAGAAAACCTTGAAATACGAAATCCTTCCCGCAAACGCATCCGAAACCGTTTTGAACACATACAGCGACACCGGCTCCGCATCCGTCTCATGCCGCTTCGGCGCATCCCCGTTACCCGAAGCCGCCGGCTCGCCCTGTATCCACTCGTGCTCGGAAGGCGCCGGCGTGTAGTCCACAATGAAATCCATCACCCGGTCCGCCCCAATGTTCCCCAGCCCAGAAGAAAAGATCACCGGAAAGAGTCGGTCCTCACGAATCGCATTGTGCAGAGCCGGGATCAAGTCTTCTTCCGGAATCGTTCCCTTCTCGAAGAACTCCTCCATCAGTTTGTCATCGCCTTCGGCCACCAGCTCCACCAACTGCTCGTGCGATTCCTGCACCTGCGCTCTCATGCTGGCCGGGATTTCCGTCTCCGTGCCTTTTCCATTCCCTCCCAGCTCGTAGGTGTAAGCCTTCATGCGCACCAGGTCGACCACGCCGGTCAAACTCTTTTCACTCCCAATGGGCAGCTCAATCGGAATCACATTCCGCCCAAAGGCGCTAATCAGCGACTCCAGCACGCGCTCCGCATTGGCCCGGTCGCGGTCCATGCGGTTCACCACAATCAGCCGCGGCGTTTTGTACTCGTCGCAATCCTTCCACACTCGCTGCGTCACCACTTCCACGCCAGCCACGCCGTCCACCACCACGATCGCCGCATCCACCACCGGCAACACCATCCGCGCCTCGTGAACAAACATGTTGAACCCAGGCGTATCGATCACGTTGATCTTCGTCTTTCCCCACTCCACGTACGCCGCCGACGCCGCAATCGACATCTGCCGCGCAATCTCCTCCTCGTCGTAATCAGTCGTCGACGACCCGTCATCCACCCGCCCCAGCCGCGGCGTTGCCCCCGCCGTATACAACATGGCCGAGAGCAGCGTAGTCTTCCCCGCATGCCCATGCCCCACCATCGCTACATTACGAATGTTTTCTCCGGTATAAATCTTCACGAGTAGGCTCCTTCGCAGGCGTGGAAAGAGAGAAGGCCCTTATGAGGATTAGCGCAGTACACAGGCCAGCCCGACATCCCCTGCCAAAACTCCCGATGCTACCACGCGGGCAGCAGCCGCCTCAACCCGCGCTATCTTTATCCGGCGTCATTCCGTCTCTAACGACGCTATGCCCGGTCGAGCCTTTTGTGGCGGCACTTCGGCGTGGACGCCGAGCGCTCGTCATCCTAAACGGAGCAGGCCGATTCGCTGTTTGAAGCGACTTGCGAAGTCGAAGAGCCTGCCCTGAGCCTGCCGAAGGGATCCCTACCGGCGCCCCTCGCGTTCCTTGCGAGAAGCGGGAGCGCTTCCGTCGGCGCCGGTCCCCACGATTTCCCTTGACTTCGCCCCGCACGATGATTCATCATATCCTTTCAGCATAATTTGTTTGAAAACGAAATAGCAGTGAGCTAACTGCTTGCCGCACAATATTTTACCGCGAGGTCGTTGTGGCTCAAGACTTTAGGTTGCAAGCCACATCAAGAAGCATCAAGCGATTGATTCCAGATATTTTGCGAAACTTGGTCTGACGTTTTTTCTGCCCTGCAAATCAGGAGTATCTGGGCTGAAAGCCAAGAGCGAAGAGCCAACAGCTAAAAGCTCAAACACATGCGCGGTCTCAAAGACAAACGAGTCCTCATCACCGGAGGCGCCAGTGGAATCGGCGCAGCCACCGCCGCGCGCTTTCTCGAAGAAGGCTCTCGCGTCTGCATCCTCGACCGCGACCCCAAAGCCTGCGCCGCCATTCGCCACCAACTCCCGGCAATCTCTGAAGCCATCATCGCCGACGTCACGGACCTCATGCAGGTCGAATCCGCCTTCGCCGACGCCGTCCGTGTGATGGATGGCGTCGATGTCCTCATCAACAACGCCGGCATCAGCATCCGCCACAGTTTTCTCGACATCACTCCCGAAGAATGGGACAAAGTGCTCGCCGTAAATCTCACCGGCGTCTTCTACGTGGCGCAAACCGCCGCCCGCCATATGATGGAAAACTACACGGCCGAGCGCGGCAGCGGAGTGATTCTGCAAACCGCCTCCACCAACGGCATCATGGGCTATCCCTACTACGCCGACTACAACGCCACCAAAGCCGGAGTCATCGAACTCACCAAGACCATGGCCCTCGAACTCGCGCCCAAAATTCGCGTGTGCGCCATCGCTCCCGGATATGTGCTCACGCCCATGCAGCGCGCTGAGTACACGGACGCAATGCTCGACGAAGTGAACCGCAAGATCCCGCTCCGCCGCCATGCCCAGCCGGAAGAGATCGCCGCCCTTTTTGCATTTCTCGCCTCCGACGACGCCGCCTACGCCACCGGCCACGTCTACACCCTCGATGGAGGCGAAATTGCCGGAGGTTTAGCCAGCCGGTGAACGCCACAGTCTTCATCGGCGGAGGCCGCATCACCAGCGCGCTGGTGGCGGGACTCCGCCGGGCTCAGCACCAAGGCGTGATCGTCGTCCACGATCGCAACGCTGAAAAACTGCGAGCACTGAAGCGAACTTTTGGAGTTGTCGTCGAGCCCGATCTCCAATCCGCAGTCGCAAGTGCAGGCATGCTGATTATCGCCGTGCGTCCGCGTTCGGTCGCGGAGACGCTCGATGAGATCGCCCGCTGCGCCGGCACCTCTCGGCTCCTGGCCGTCAGCGTGGCGGCCGGGATTCCTCTGAAGAAATTGCGCTCGCGGCTTGGCCCTCGCGTCCGCTGGGCGCGCGCCTTGCCGAGCCCGATCTGCCGCGTGGGTCGCGGCTTGACAGCGGTAACGTTCGATCGCAGCCTTTCTGCCCCAGACCGGACTCGAGTGCGAAGATTCTTTGAGGAAGTCGGCCTAGTCCTCAAGATGCCTGAGGGTCGCTTCGACGTCTTCAACGCAGCCTACTCGCCAGGTCACGGCTATCACGCGCTGGCAACTCTCGCCAAAGCCGCGCAGGATACCGGTTTGGACAAGAAGACAGCTCTCACCGCTGCGGCGCATGCGTTATCGGAATCGATCCTCTACTGGAGAGAGAGCGGGCAGAACCTCTCCGACCTCCTGCGGGAAGCAGCCACGCCCGGCGGGACTACAGCCGCAACCTTGGCAGCCATGGACGCGGCAGGTTACAAAGAGGCTATCGGGCTAGGTCTCAAAGCGAGCATCCGGCAGGCGAGGGAAAATGCTCGCCGCTGATCTTCCGGATGAGCTAGCTTTTCGCCCATCTTGTGGCCAGCCGCGCCAGGCGCACCAGACGATAGAGCGGGAACAGAGCCTTCGGCAGACGAATCGTTTCCCACTCTCCCGGACCGGGAGTAAAAGCCAGCCGCGCGAGGAATCGCAAGCGGTCGGTTTTGCGTTCGCGAAGCCGCATCATCAGCCGGAAGTACGACACCTTCTCTTCTTCGTAAGTAACTCCCGCAGCGACGGCCACGGCAATTTCATCCGCAAAGGCGTGCGCAGCGCGATCAGCGAGAATTGGATTTTCGAGCGGAGCCGGAATCGCCGTTGCCAGAAGGCGGTTCGCCAACAGCAAAGTGATGTGCAGAATCCGCTCGATGCCAAGTTCCTGAGCTTGCGACTGAACCCATTTCCAATTCACATTCTCGCGCTTCGGAATCTGTGCGATGTCGCAGAGCCAGATCAGCCGTCCCCAGACGTGTTTCGCGGCGTGCACGGAAAGCACGAGCAGCAGATCCTCGGGCGAAGGCGTTCTCACGCTGCGCCCCGCAAGCGCAACGTTTACCGCACGCTCGAACAGTCCATCCATCTCAAAGTCGACAGCATAGAAGCGCGGCTGCAGCGCCCACTGCAACTCCAGCAAATTCTTTCCCGCGGGACTGTCGAAGGTGCACTCATATCCTGAGGCGATGTAATCGGCCTCGGCATCTTCAGGAATAGGCACGCGCGGCGTGAATCCCAAATCGCGCACCGCGCTCTTAGTCCGCGCCACGTCTCGCTTGCGTACGAACAAATCCATGTCGCCGGACTGGCGCATCGCCATGTCGCCGTAGTAGACCTCCGACAATACGACGCCCTTGTATGGAATCACTTCAACGCCGATCGCATCAAGGCAGTCCAGAATACGAATCAGCTCGCGCGTCAGAAAGAGCGACTTGTGAACGTTCCTCTCATAACGCTGGCGAAGCGATGTCAGCACAGCTGAAGGAATCGCGTCAGCCACGTGTGAGAGATTCTGATAAAGCAGCGAAGATGTTCCGTGCTGTTCAGCAAGGCGAAGCACAGACTCCCACTCGATTGGCCTTTCCAGCACAGTCCGCACGCGGACGAGATCGCTCTCGCGCGGATCGGCAGAACTGGCAGCGCACAGCAGACTCCACTCCGGCGAAACTAAAGTGGTTGGCGGCGGACGTTCCACAGATGAGAGGAGTTCTGGGTTCACTGATCTAGTTCGCGGACTTCACGAATGTCGAGCCATCTTAACAGGCACGACAGCAGCCTTCGATGGGATGAAGGCTTCGTTCCAGCCTGACTTCCAGGCAACCGAAGGTTACTTCCGTCACCCACGATTCCTCTTTCTTAGAGCCGTATCCAGCCTTGGTTCTGTCAAACTAGTGTGTTGAGAGAGCGTAAGTCCCCGGCGGAATAACTCTGATGGAAATACTGACACCCAAGGCGACAAGGCGCAGCACGCGAGTGCGCGTGGAAATTCCCATCACCGTGACCAGCATGGACCGCAGGCACCCATTCGCTGCGGCGTGCGTTGCCCTGGTGGTGAGCCCGCAAGGTTGCGGATTCCGGGCCTCGCAAGCCTTGCCGCTCGAAACGCCGGTGCTGCTGAGCGATCTGCCAGGTGGCGGAAGTTCTTCCGCTCGCGTGGCGAGTTGTTTGCCGCTGGGCCATGACGGGAAATACTTTCTGATCGGAGTAGCGCTCTACAACCACGGAAATGTCTGGGGAATCTCCGATCCGCCTGAGGATTGGGATTGCGCTTCTAATCCCGCTGCCTCCGCAAATGCCTCAGGCAAGGTTGCGACCAAGAGCAAAGAGGCCTGGCCCTACAACTTGTTCTCCGGCCATGGCGAGGCCCATCCCGGTCGAAAATAGCCGCTCGAAAACAATCCTGCCCAATCGGCTGAGCTGCGGTCCCGTTCTTTCGTAACCTCGTCCAGACGTGTGGCCAGATGCCATACTCTATCCACGATGTCGCAGACGCCAGAATCGGCTGCAGTTGTTGAGGCTTCCTCGTCCAGGGTGGCCGGCGTTACGCCGCGACCGTTTCGGATAAAGCTGCGCGGCTCTGTCCTGACGCTCATTCGACTGCCCAACCGGCGCCAGGTGAGAGGTAAGCTGCACCAGATCTCCACCACCGGCGGCCTGATGCATCTGGAGCAGCCGCTCGACGAAAAGCTGCAAGTGGAGTTGATCTTCCATCTTGGGGAAACCACGATCCGAGAGAAAATCGAGATGATGTTCCCCATGTGGGCCACGCAGGGATGGCTGCAACCTTTCCGTTTCCTCGAACTGCCCGAGGCCAGCAAGAAAGTCCTGGAGACGAGCCTGCTGTCGTTTGTTCAGCAAGCGCAGGATCAGACGCCGCAGACGCCAGCCCCGGAACTCCCTACGACCTAGATTTTTCAGCACTCCCAAGACAACTTTGGACATCCGTTCGATCGCTTCTAAAAGTGGAAACCAATCTCCGCGGTCAGCGAACGCGGCGTGACGTAATGTGTGCCGCTGAAGGTGGAGAGAAAGTTATAGAGTGCGTACTTATTGGCCAGATTAACAGCCGTCAAACGCGCACTCCACTTGTACTTGTCCCCGTGAAAAAGATTGTCATGGCCGACCGACATGTCGAACAGGTTCCGGGATGCGATACGCGGCGGGTTGCGATCGTCGTTTTCCGCTCCGATCGCCGGCACCTTGATGAGGCTGGATCCGAACTGTGATGCCAGGCACGTGGAAGGCAGCGGAGCAGTCGGGGTTGCGCGCACGCCATTGCAGGTGAAACCGGCCTGATATTCCTGATCGGCGCTCAGGGGGTTTCCGAAAGCATCCTGCAACCGGACGTATTGTTGTCCGCCTAGCAACAGCGACTGGGTGCAATCGTTGCCCACGTTTTCCCCAAAGCACGGGGCATTGCCGGCCACCAAACCGCTGTCATAACGCCAATTGAAGCCGACCCATGGGCCGCGCTTCCAGGGCTGATATTGAAAATGAGTGGTCTGATTGAACTTTTCGTCGTGGTCAATGCGGAAGGGAAGTCCCGCGCTGGTTGCGACCGTCGCACCCGCTCCGCCGATCTGGGGCTGGAAGAAGCGCGCCGCCACACTGGAGAAAACCATGAGCGCAGAAAAGCCATGGATATCGGGCACGCTGACGCGGCCAGCATATCCGGGAATCTTGGAGTTGTGCCATTCAATCGGGAAAGTGATCGGCGTGTTGCCGAGCACGCTGAAGTCGTAGCCGTTGTGCGTGTACTTGGTGATCCACTCCCCGGAAAAGACCAGGTACTTCCCGAATGCCTGTTCGATCCCCGCGTGGAATTCATTGCGAAAGCCGGGAGTCAGCGCGCCGCTCGATAAGCCGGTGCAGAGAAGAAGCGGGGATAAGACAGGGTTTTCGCATCCGATGCTGGAGAGGATCAGGTTCTCGTTGAAAGGAGATTCCAGGGTGCGCGCATAGGAGATGCGAAGAATCGTGTTGGTCTTCTTGATATCGTAAGCCGCTCCAATGCGAGGCTCCGCCTGGCGTGCGATGGAGAGACCGTTGTACCAATCGCCGCGCAAGCCAACGTTTAGAGACCAGTTTCCTTTTGTGATCACGTCCCGGATGTAGAGAGCAAGCTCCTTCACATCGGTGTGACCGTTGAAAGTGTAATAGCTTCCGCCGCGAGTCAAGTCGGCGGACAGCAGGGTCGGATTGAAGAGAGGGTAAAAGAGGGTTCCGGGCGCGTTCGGGTTAGCAGTTGTGTTCAACGCGTAGCCGGCACCGGCGCACTGCGAGGGATCGCTGAAACCCGGGACAGGAACGTTCGGATTTGTAGCGGTTAACGGGGTCAAGCAGGGCGCGTTGTAAGTTGGATCGACGATGCCGAGGTTGTCCTTTTCGTTGAGGAACGTTTGTGCATAAGTAACTCCGGCCTTGATTTGGTTTGCGCCTTTAACGTAAGAGAGATCGGATCGAATCCCGGTGTTGGCGAGCGTCCGGTTCTGACCCACGGACTGTCTCTGCAGACTCGGCGGTCCGAGATCCGCGAACGGGTCGCTGCTGGGGTAGTAGTTGTAATCGTCGCGGCGCACGAATGCGCCCAGGGTGAAAACGGCATCTGTGCTGAGCACGCGCGTCCACGAGGGTGCGAAGTTGAAGGTGTCAATTTTAGAACGTTGGTCGGTCGGCCCAACGGTGACGCCGTTGGGAGCCACGCCCCCATAGTTTTCCACCAGCGGAAGAACCCCATTCAGCCCGCTCCAGGGCGTCGCGTTTTCGGCATCGAACGAGTTGGGCGTCTGGAACCAGCTGCGGGTGTAGCCGAGATTCAAATGGACCGAGTTGGCATTGGAGAATTGGTAGTCCACGCGATCAAACACGTTCTCTTCGTTGCCCTTGTCGTGCAGCACGGTGAACTCCGGCGGATCCAGGAAGCGGCCGGTATCAAGACCGCCGGCGGAGATGAAGTTTCCCCAGTTCTTGCCGCCATAAGCAAGATCGCCGGACACATTGGAGGTACCAAAAGAGCCGTAGGAAGTGGTTATGCTGCCTTGAGGCGTCGAGACGCCCTGGCCGGAGCGCGTGGTGGCTACGATGACGACGCTGGTCTTGCCTCCGTATTCGGCGGGTGGCGCGCCGGAGATGACTTCCATCGACTGGATCGAATCGAGTGAGAGCTGGTTGGAAAAGATCTTGCTGTGCTGGTCGGTATCGGGCTGGCCGTCGACGAAGGACGAATTCTCCGCGTGGTCGCCCAGTCCGTGCATCTGGCCATTGGAATCGGCGGCGATTCCCGGCGTGGAGTTTGTAACCGCCGAACTCATGGAAGAGGATGCACTCTCCGAAGGGGTCATTTCGAACGAATTTCTCTCGATGTCGATATGGAAGGTGGAATCGTTTTCCACCAGGTCTTGCCCGGCTTCAACCGTCACCGAGGTGGAGGAAACGAAGACCTGGAGATTGACGCTGACGTTGACCGGCACGGCGGAGCGGATGTCCACATCCTGTGCAGCGGAGGCGAATCCAGCCGAGGTCACCGTCATGTGATACAGATTGAAAGGAACGTTGAGGAAGGTAAACTTTCCGGAGCTGTCTGTGGTGGTTGAGCGGTCGAAGTGGCTCACCGGATTGTGAATTTCCACGGTGGCATTGGCCACGACGGCGCCGGTGGGGTCAAGAACAGTTCCATTAATGGATCCGGAACTGCCGGATTGAGCATAAGCCTGTAAGCCCAGCGCCAATAAGAAAGTTATCGCAAAAGCCGCGTGAAGCGACTTCTTGTAGGAAGCCAGCATAAATTCCTCCAGAAACCTTGGTCGAAAGATCAAAGGGAACGGTTCATGAATCGAACCGCCCAAAACGGCTGCAAGTTGATTTTTAGACGGCCGGAGGCGGGCGAACGTACAGGGCAAAAGGTATGAGGTGTTGCTTGGCGGCAATGGGCTGCGGCCGGAATGAGACCACGCGACGGAATACTGGCTTGGGGGTGGGGGCAGCGGTGGTTGGCGATGCGGAATGCGCCGCCACGCAAACCTGGCAAGTAGCGGACTCATCCTGACTCGAATGGTGATGCACCGCAAACGCCAGCGCCGACCAGAGCGTCAGCAGCAGCGTAAGCCAGGCAATTCGCTTCGAGATGGACCGCATGATCCCCAGAGTCCTTTAATCGAATTTACAACGAAAGAGCAGGTATACGCAATGAGCGGAGGGTCCGGGTAGTAGTGCCGATTGTGTTAGCTTAATAGAAATCCGTGGGCCCGTAGCTCAGCGGTTAGAGCAGTGGACTCATAATCCATTGGTCCAAGGTTCAAATCCTTGCGGGCCCACCATCTTTTCAATCACTTGAACCGCTTCGGATCCATTCTTGTGCGACCGTTCCTCGTCCGTAGTTACTCAGTAACCGAGACGCTTGTTCACAATGTTTTTAGCGGTTCGCCCTTCTCGAACCGGGCATACTGCGCCAGAAAGAAGCGCATCGCCTGATCCTGCCAGTCGGAGGTGTGGTCGGCGCAGTGCGGCGATAACAACACATTCTCCAGCTTGTATAGCGGGCTTTCTACCGGCAGTGGTTCGTGTTCAAAGACGTCCAGCCCGGCTCCTTTGATGCGCTTGGACGTTAGAGCGTGCACTAGAGCCGCCTCGTCGATGACCGGCCCGCGTCCCACATTGATGACCACCGCTGTCGACTTCATCGTCGCGAACTCCGGTTCGCCGATCATGTGCCGAGTTTCCTCGGTCAACGGAGCCGTCGCCACAATGTAGTCGCAGAGTGCCATCATCTCCCGCCGCTCTTCAGGCTTGTAAAAGCGCTCGACCGGCGGGTCCGCTACTGCAGGAAGATGCCGCTTTGTGGCGAGCACATGCATACCCATGGCATGGACGCGTGTCGCTACGGCTCGGCCGATGTCGCCATACCCGACAATCCCCACCGTCTGCCCGGCAATCTCTTCCACGTCGAACGGCTCCCATGTAGCCGCTGCCTGGTTGCGAATCATCCGCCGGAAATCTTTTGCGAAATACAGGATCGCTGCCAACACAAATTCTCCGAGCGATGCGCTGAACACGCCGCGGCCGTTGGTCAGCAGAACCTCGCTCTCCACGATTTCCGGAAACAAGAGCTTGTCGAGGCCCGCGGCCCGCGAGTGTACCCAGCGCAGCTTGCGGCAGATCCCAAAGCATGCGCGCAGTAATTCCCGGGTAGCCGACCAATGCAGAATCACCGTCGTGTCTTTCGCGGCCTTCGCACACGTGGCAATGTCGCCACATATTGTGTGAGGCAGCCCGTTCAGCATCGCGAACTGCGGATCGTCTTCCGATGCCAGCACCAGAACCGGATTGTCTTTATCCATACCTTGAATATCCTGCAACCATTCTCAAGCCTTAGCGCTGGAGTATCAATAATACGAAGATGCATTCGCGATCCCAGGCCGGTTTGCCGAGATGTTCCTCCCGATGGGACAATACCTCATGCACAAATCCTTCACTGCGGCGGTAACCCTATTGGCGGCTGGGATGTTGTTGCTGGGGAATGCCCTGGCGCAACAGACTCCGGCAGCGACGACTCAACCGGCTAGTCCAACCTCAGCGACGCCAGCCAAGGCGCAGACTCCCGCGGCGAAGCGGCCAGCCCCGGCGGCCAAGAGTTCGACGCCGCTGACTCTGAAGACGCAAAAAGAGAAATTCAGCTACGCCCTTGGGATGAATACCGGGGAGAGAATGGCGCAGGGCCTTCACGATAAGTCGGTTCCATTCGATCCGGCCATTCTGGCGCGCGGCCTGAAAGACGGCCTGACGGGCGGTAAGACCCTGCTGACCGATGCTGAAGCGCAGGCCGTGTTAACGGAGGTGCAAACCGAGCTGCGCAAGAAGCAGGACGAGAAGACGCACGCGGCCGGCGAAGCGAACAAGAAAGATGGAGACGCTTTTCTCGCCGCCAACAAGGGGAAAGAAGGTGTGGTCACACTGCCCAGCGGTCTGCAATACAAGATTCTGACGGCGGGCACCGGACCGAAGCCTACAGCGGATGATTCGGTAGTCTGCAACTATCGCGGCACCCTCATTAACGGCACGGAGTTTGACAGCTCCTACAAGCGCGGCGAGCCGGCCACGTTTCCCGTAAGTGGTGTCATCAAGGGATGGACGGAGGCGCTGCAGCTCATGCCGGTCGGGTCGAAGTGGCAACTGTTTGTTCCGTCCGATCTGGCTTATGGGGAGCGCGGCCCATCGCCGGAGATTGGGCCAAACTCCACTCTCATCTTTGAGGTCGAGCTAATCTCGATTCAAGACAAGAGTAAGGATAAGGCGCCGGAGCCAGATAAAAATAAGGACAAGAAGTAGTCGCGCGGTCGGGACCTCAGGTTTCTCCACGCCAACGGGCGGAGCCGCACGGAGCGGCTCCGCCATTATTGTGCTTTCACCAAAGGCAGGCGGTGTCTCGTCCGGTCGATTAACCACTTTGGGGCGGCACGGCTGCGACCGGTTGACAGGCTTTGTGCGGCGAGAGTAGCGTGGCCAGAGTTTAGGGAAACCAATCTTAACCTTCAGCCCAGGAGGCTCGGCTATGGTGTGCAGACTTTTCTGCGCGGTGGCGCTGCTATGTCTCGCGGTAAATTCCTCCGTGGCACAAGACCCCACCAAGGTAGAGCCGAAGCATTACAAACTGCATTTTGAAAATGACCGCGTGCAGGTGGTGGATGTCCATTACGGACCGCACGAGAAGTCAGAGATGCACGAACATCCCGGCGGGGTGTCCGTCAGTCTGACGGGTGGTCACCTCAGGTTTACTGACCAGAACGGTAAGGTCACGGAAGTTTATGCCAAAGCGGGCGAGGCTCGGTGGTTCCCGCCCTTCAAGCATAAAGTAGAAAACCTCGGGGACGAGCCTTATAACGCGGTCTATGTTGGCATTAAGAATAAAGTGACAATGGTTGGGGCCAATTCAGGGCAAGAGTCTCCGGTAACTGCCGAGCAGTTAGCGAAGATTCTGACGGAGTACGCCGCGACCACGGCGAAGCCTTGATTTCTTATTTCCCGGCGTTCGGGCGCCGGCATTCGCCGAGTCGATTCTGCTGAAGCCCAAAGCCCGTTACCCGAAGCATCTAGTTCCTCAGCCGCCATCCCGTGTAATAATCTTTACGTTGATAAATTCCTACTGAAGGAAGTGTATGGCGCACATGGTCTTTTGCGTGAAGTTGAAAAGAGAGCTGCCTGGGTTGGATGAGCCTCCATTCGACAACGACCTGGGCCGCAAGGTGTATGACAACGTATCCCAGGAAGCCTGGAGAATGTGGACGGAACATTGCAAGATGCTGCTGAACGAGTACCGCCTGAACCCGGCCCGCCGCGAGGATCAGGAAGTGATCGTCAAGCAGATGGAACAGTTCTTCTTTGGAGAAGGTTCGGCTGTCCCCAAGGAGTATGTCCCCCCGACGAAATAATAGAAGCCAAAATCGACCTGTTTAATTTCACGAAGACATGGCCACCGCGAAGAAGAGCACGATCCCTCCGGCTCAGCTGGAACTGTATGAAAAGCTGATTGCAACCATTCCGAAGATTGAACGGAAGGGAGCTGTCCATCCTTACACTTCGCTGAATGGTCACATGTTCACATATCTCGATCAGACCGGCACAATGGGCCTCCGGCTGCCGAAAGATGAAGTGGAAGCGTTCCTCAAGAAATATAAGACCACCTTGTTTGAATCCTACGGCGTGGTGAAGAAGGACTATGTGACCGTTCCCGGCACACTGTTGAGGAATACGAAAGAGCTAAGAAAGTATCTGGAAATAAGCTACGAGTACGTTAAGGCGCTAAAGCCAAAATAGAGGGTCGTCGATATAATCGCTCCTCGCCCCGGCTGCACTTTCCTAGCAGGCTGCGGAAAAACTCGGTGGCACCATTGATTTTGGGTGGCGCAGCGCTTCAGCGCTGCGAAAAGTAGCTTGTTTTCAATAGCGGCTTTAGCCGCCGAGGGGGCGTTCGGTCGTCGAAAAGAGTTTTTCAGCAGCCTGCTGGAGCTTCCCCGCCGACCTTCCTTGCCGCCTGTTCACGCTGTTGAAATATTTGCGCGAGTCGCCGCTAAGCCCTTTCCCGCCAGCGCATTACCGATTTGGTTACTACTGCACTAATATTGTTGCACCTTTCATCAGCCCGTAACATTGCCTTGCTACAACTGAAATGTGGATCTGCCCGTGTACAACACGCTGATCCTTTCCGACCTGCACCTCGGTGCAGAGACGAGCCACGCGCGCGAAGCTACTCGCGTGCTGAAAGAAAACCTGTTTCAGCGGTTGATCCTCCTGGGCGACATCTTTGCCGACCTTAATTTCGCCCGCCTGACCAAAGAACACTGGAAGTTTCTCGGTTACATCCGCAAGCTATCGAATCCCAAGCGCAATATTGAAGTTGTGTGGGTGGAAGGCAATCACGATCACGGCCTTACCAACATCATGTCGCATCTTGTGGGCGTGCGCGTTTACCAACGTTATGCCTGGCAATACGGCGGACTGCGGCACATTGCGATCCATGGTCATCAGTTCGATGGTTTTCAAGTAAGCAACGTACGGCTCAACACCCTGGGCACGTCGCTCTATCTTCAACTCCAAAAACTCGACTTCAAGGGAAATCCCATTTCGCGGCTGATTGACCGGCTGAACACGCGCTGGCTGCGCATGTCGTCGAAGGTTTCCGCAGGAGCTCTGCAGTATGCGCGGCAGCATCACGCTAACCGTATTTTCTGCGGGCACACGCACCACGCCGTCCACGTCGAGCAGGACGGAGTTCACTACTTCAATTCGGGCGGCTGGGTCGATTCCCGCCTGACTTATCTGACGGTTGACGAACAGGGGGTACGCATCCATGAGTACAACGACCATGAATACGCCGAGCGAGCTGACGATCGTGATTCCGGCCAAGAACGAGGCGAAACTGATTCCGCATTTGCTGACTTCACTGATGAATCAGGACTACTCGAAGATGTCGAGTACGAAAGTGTTGGTGGCTGACGCCAACTCGACCGACGGCACTCCCGGCATTGTGCTCGGCTTCCGCGATCGCTTGAACGTCAGCGTGATTCGCGGCGGAATGCCATCGGTCGGGCGCAATCTGGGCGCGGCCCAGGCGGAGAGCGACTACGTCCTCTTTCTCGATGCCGATATCGAACTGGCGCACGCCTCGGTGATTCGCCGAGCCGTGGAACTGGCCCAGCGCAAGCAGCTTCATTGTGTCACCACAAACATACTTTGCCGCGGCGGCAACTGGATCGACAAACTGTTCTACGCAGGGAATGATTTCTTTCAGTACATGTCGCGCCTGCACCATCCTTTTGCGACGGGCATGTTCATGCTGTTCGACGTGAAAAAGTTCCGCGAGCTCGGCGGATTTCATGAGCAAGTCGCCTTCGCCGAGGATTATCTACTCAGCCAGCAGGTGGAGCGGAAGCGCTTCGGCATCGTCCGGGGCGGCGTCTACACCACCAACCGCCGCTTCCAGAAGATGGGGCATCTGCGGGTGGGTTGGCTGTTCTTGAAGACTGCAATGAATTACTGGAATGAAAACTATTTTCTGCGCGATCACAAGTACTGGCAGACTTAGTCTTCAGCCGATCACAAGCTTGGGGCTTTCAGCGATTTTTCGTGGTGGCCACAAGAAACAGGATCCAGCCAACCAGCCGGGTCCTGTTCTGTTTTCTGCCGAACCATGCGCCGCTTTTTCAAAAGCGCACCACAATGCCGGTCGACAAACGAACGTTGTTCTGCGTGGTCCCGAAGAAGCGGGTCTGCACGTAGTCTCCCTGGAATCGCCATGCAATCGGGCGGATGATTTTGTAATCGAGGCCGCCGCCCAGCGCCGTAGCAAAGGATGTATCGGAGCCGGCGTCGTCAGTATCGACGTGGGCGCCTCCGAAAAGTGCTTCCGCGAAGGGACGAAACTTGCCGACCGAGAACGACACGCGCGGACCGAACAGAAAGTTGCGCTCGGTGATGTTGGAGTTGATCGTGCATCCCCCACCACCCTGCGGGCAGACGGCAGGAAAGTTCTGCGATCCGTAGTGGCTGTCGAAATCAGCCACGAACCCGAGAAACGGAATCACTTTCCCTTCCACCGAAGCTTCCCAGCCGTTGGTGTTGGCGCGGTCGATCGACGAGAGGTCAGTGTTGTAGAAGGAATATCCAAAGAAGACATTGCCGCTGGTGGGCACCTGAGCACTGGCCAAGCCAGCAAACAATAACAGAGCAAAGACGATGAATCCGATTTTTCGCGTCACGACCTTATCCTTACCTTTCTTAAACTAAAACCCGCAGGAAACTTTAGATGCGTGAAGGCAGGAATTGGTCAACCGAATGCTCTGCACGAAGTCTTCCCGAAGCCGCCACGCGGCCCACGACTCCCCGAACCCGAAGCCGGTCAGGAAGTTTCGAATGCGGAAGCCGAATGCGGAAGTTAGATCTGAGATTCCTGAGTGCGGAACTTCTTCAGAACCGCCACACCAGTCCGGTCGAGCCCCGGTAATCGTCCTGGCTGGCGTGCAGCAGGCGGGTATGCATGTAGTCGAACTCCAGCCGCCAGGCAAAGTGTTTCATGAAGAGAAACTGAAACTTGCGATCCACGCCGCCGCCGATGTCCTCCGCGATAGGGAAATGCGCCGTACCTCCCGATGCGGTTCGTTGCGCCCCACCCATCACTTGAAAGAACGGGCGCCACTTTCCGTAATTCACGGAGACTCGCGGCCCAATAAGAACGCTGTACTGTTGCACACCCAGCCGGTAGAGGCCACTTCCGTCCAGCACAATCCCAAGGTAGGGGCGGCGAGCGAAGAGGAAATCTTCGCCGGAGGCTTCCCATCCGCGAAAGGTATAGCGGTTGATCACATCGACGGAATCGCCGTAGGCAGCTCCGACATACACGTTTCCACTCGGGAACAGTTGTGCCCTCGACGGGGTTGCGACCAGCACCAAGCTTAGGAATGCCAGAACCACGGCTGCGGTTTTCGACACGAAAATGAGTCCTCCCCCGGCAAATTATGCCAGTAGCAGATTCTACCTGAATGTACGAAGTTCGTTAGATGCAGTGTAGCCGAGAGCCAGGATGCCTCCCGCCCAAAATTGTGCGGTTGCGGGATTGGGACGCTGCACAGAAATTTAATGTCCTTTTCATGGTTCCAAAACCCCTCCAGCCGCGTCTATCTATTAGCATGGAATTCACCAACATCCCTTGGCAAACATGGCTGCAGCCTCACGAACTGGCGGGCCTCGGAATACAACCTAAGGAGTCGAAGTTGAAGCTCAGTCTGGAAACCCGGAATCGCGGCGATGTGATGATTGTCCACTGCCACGGCCGCATCGTCTATCGCGACGAGGCCGCCGCACTTTCGCGCCTTGCTGGTGAAATCCTGGAAAACACGAGCAAAGTAGTTTTCGATCTCAGCGGCGTCAGCTCCATCGATAGCGCCGGCATCGGCGAACTTGCTCAGCTGCACACTTGGGCACAGTCCAAAAGCGCAGACCTTAAGTTTGCCAGCCCCAGTCCGCTGGTGCGCGACCTCCTTGACCTCACCAACTTGGATTCAGTGCTCAAGATTCATCCCAGCTTGGGCGAAGCCCTGGCGGCGTTCCAGTCCTGGGAAGTCTGCGCCGACTGTTGATTCGACAGCAATAGGCAATTGGCAGATAGCGGTACTGATCGGTGCTATCTGCTAATTGCCAGATGCCTGGAGCCCGACCGGCCTCACGCATCGATCCCTAACTCTCCCGCTGAAATCGATAGCGCCCAGCTCGCTCCCGCGATACCGCTTCGGCCACCTGTAGAAACGCCCGCGCGGCATGGGATAGGCCAGCCTCTTTGCGATAAATTAACCGCAGCTTTCGTTGCACGCGCAACTCCTTCACCGGAATCCTTACCAGTTCGCCACGCGCTACCTCCGTTTCCACGCTGATCTCCGGCATTAGTGCCACGCCGCTTCCCAGGGCGACGAACTGTTTGATGGCTTGCAACGTGGGCAGCTCAAGATCCATGTGCAAAGGCGTTTTATAACGCTCGAAGGTTTGCAGGACTTTCTCGCGATAAGGCGACGAAACAATATGCGCCACAAAAGATTCCGCGCCCAGTTGCCGGATGCTCACCTCCCGCGCCCCGGCCAGCGCATGTTTGGGAGGAACCACCAGCACCAACTCGTCGAGATAGGTGACCACCGAGTGCAGCTGCGGCTCCTCGGGCTTGTAAGACAACACGCCCAGTTCCGCGCTGTGCTGCAAAACGTCGTCCGGAATGCGGCTGCCCAGCGCCCGCTGCACCGTGATCTTGATCATGGGATGCAGCCGGCGGAACTCCGCCAGCACCGGCAGCAGATAGAGCGCCGTGAATTCATTCGCGGCGATCACCAGCTTGCCCTTCTGCAATTCCCGCAATTCCGCCAGAGATTCGTGGGCGTCATGGCGCAGATTGAGCAGCTTCTCCGCGTATTCATACAGCACCTGCCCGGCATCGGTCAGAACGCCTTCCCGCGACGAACGGTCGAATAAGGTCTCGCCCAGTTCATCCTCCAGCTTGCGGATGGTCTGGCTCACCGCCGATTGGGTCCGATAAAGCTTTTCGGCGGCACGAGAGAACCGGTGCTCGCGCGCCACGGCCAGAAAGACTTCCAGTTGAGAAAGCTCCATATTTCATTCCTTAATATAAACCGTACTGCACATTAAGATATCTTATACTAGCAGCACATCTAATGATCACTACACAATTATAAGCATTGCTTAAAACCATCCACGCCGTACCATAGAAGGACACGGTTAAAGATCCACGTCGATTTAGAGGGAAAAAGGAAGAAGAAACCCATGGCCACGGAGCAGGTTCGCATTACCGTTTTCGACACCACTCTGCGCGACGGAGAACAGTCGCCCGGCTGCAGCATGAACCACCAGGAGAAGTTGCGCCTGGCGCACCAACTCGACCGTCTGGGCGCGGACGTGATTGAAGCGGGATTTCCCATCGCCTCCGACGGCGACTTTGAAGCCGTGAAGGCTATCGCCGGGGTGATTCGCCGGCCCATCATTGCGGGACTGGCCCGCGCCTGCCGTCCGGACATCGAGCGCGCCTGGGAGGCCTTGCAAGGTGCCGCGCGTCCACGCATTCACATCTTCCTCGCGACCTCCGACATTCACCTGCAGTACAAGCTGCGCATCACCCGCGAGCAGTGTCTGGCGCAGGCTCGGGAAGCCGTCAGCTTCGCCAAATCGCTTTGTGCTGACGTGGAATTTTCCCCTGAAGATGCCACGCGTACCGATCACGATTTTCTCTGCCAGGTGCTCGAAGCGGTCGTCGAGGCCGGCGCTACCACGCTGAATATCCCCGACACCGTCGGCTATACCATCCCTTCGGAGTTCGGCGAGCTGATCGCAACCATCCGCCGCCGCGTCAAGGGAATCGAAAACGTTACCATCTCCGCCCACTGCCACAACGATCTCGGCATGGCGGTCGCCAACACCATGGCGGCCATCGCCGCAGGTGCCCGCCAGGTCGAGTGCACCATCAACGGCATTGGAGAACGCGCCGGCAATGCTTCGCTCGAAGAGATCGTCATGGCCATCCGGGTTCGTCACGACCGATATCCCTACGAGACTGGCATCGTGGGCGAGCAAATTTTCCCCGCCAGCCAGATGCTGAGCGAAATCACCGGCGTGCCGGTGCAGCCCAACAAGGCCGTCACTGGAAGGAACGCCTTCGCGCACGAAGCCGGCATTCACCAGGACGGCGTGCTGAAGAATCCATTGACCTATGAGATTATGACGCCGCAATCGGTGGGCGTGCCGGATTCGAAACTCGTGCTTGGCAAGCACTCCGGCCGGCATGCGCTCGCCATTCGCTGCGAACAACTCGGCTATCAGTTCGATCGGCGCGCGCTCGATGACATCTATCGCCGCTTCGTGCGCCTCGCCGATAAGATCAAGAAGGTCGAAGATCATCATCTGCTGGAGTTGATCCGCGACACGCACAAGCCGGCTGCATCCGCGACTCCGTTGTTCGAGCCCCTGCCGGCCGCGGTTTCAGCCGCCGCCAACGTCGCGGCCCAGGAATCGCCGCGCCCGTTTCCGCTGGCCCCCCAGACCAATGCATTTGGTGTGCCCTTGCCCGTTCCCGGAGATCAACACCACGATCAGGAAGACTATCTCTGGGGCGTGTAGCAGAGAAGACTTAATGGGGGACAGCCGCCTCCGGCTGTCCGCCGGGCGAAGCCCGGCCTGCACTGCTACAGGTCTTTCCATTAAACTAATCCCCGCATGCTTCTGAACCTCACTATCCTCCCCGGCGACGGCATCGGCCCGGAAGTCACCGAGCAAGCCGTTCTCATTCTTCAAGCTATTGCCGAAGCATTCGGCCATCAACTTCAACTCCAACGCAAGAACATTGGCGGCGCGGCGCTGGCTGTGGTAAACGATCCTCTTCCGCCTGACACAATTCAGGCTTGCCTTTCTTCTTCCGCAGTGCTGCTCGGCGCAGTGGGAAGTCCCGCGTACGATCATTATCCGAATCATCTGCGTCCTGAAGCCGGGCTACTGCGCCT
>Ga0208194_1000045_pt1 | contig 19942 bp, 20 predicted proteins | sample June2015DPH_19_2_FD_184718 | JGI IMG/M metagenome (GOLD analysis project Ga0208194, IMG submission 184718) | Peatland microbial communities from SPRUCE experiment site at the Marcell Experimental Forest, Minnesota, USA - June2015DPH_19_10... | ecosystem: Environmental > Terrestrial > Soil >...
AGATTCCGCGCCATCGCTCACGAGGACATGGAAAGGAGGATTGCCCGCGTTGCGGGAACGTTACTGTTGGCACTTGCCACCTATGTCGCAATTAATTCAGCTTTGAGTCTGTTGGGCCACAGCGAACCCCGACCCACTCTTGCGGGGATAGCCATTCTAGTTGCCGCCCTTGCCATTATGCCGTGGCTTGCGAAGGAAAAGCGCAACCTGTCAGCAGCTACAGGTAGCGCTGCATTGAGGGCCGACGCCGCGCAGTCGGCATTATGCGCTTATCTTTCGCTCATCGCCTTGGTGGGATTGGTAGTTAATGCAATTTGGCACCTGGCGTGGGCGGATTCCGTTGCGGCTCTGCTCATAATCCCGCTGGTTTTTCGCGAAAGCTGGCAGGCAATGCGGGGCAAACCTTGCGGCTGCTGCTAATGTTGGATCTCTGCTGAAGGGCTGGTTTTTCAGCGATTTGCTTCGCTTGATAGTGTCTCGTTGCATTCTGTTCTTGTTTCGATGTAGATTCAAGGAACGCACTGTGGGGTAAGTGGGAATGCGGTCGATCTCGAAACGGATAGCGTGGCTTTCTCTGCTGCTGACGTTGTCGTCGGCGCTAGCGTTCGCCCTGCACCACCATTCGGGTCAGGATGACTCCACCACTTGCCAGGTTTGCGTCGCGGCGCATTCGGCAACTCCAACAGCCGCTTCTCCCACGCCCAAGCCGGTATTTCGTTGCGTGGTCCCTTTCCGGCCGCAGCCAATAGCGTCCAAGCAACGCCTGATAGCCTTCGCTCTTTGCGTCCGCCCGCCTCCTAGCGTCTAAAGATCAAATTCAGCTTTGTACAGGCCCAGTTCGTTTTCACGAACTGTTTCTTTGATCTTTTTCGAGCGAATTCTATGGAGGAATCATGCTGGCTTCATACAGCAAGTCGCTGTCCGCGACTTTTGTGGTGGTTTTCCTTTTGGTCCTCGGCCTTCAGGCTCACGCGCAGTCGGGCGGGAGTTCTGGATCCATCAGCGGCACTGTGCTGGACCCTACTGGCGCAGTGGTCGCCTTCGCAGGCGTGGAAATTCACAATCCAGTCAGCCATTTTGATCGAACCACGGCTACCGACAGTTCGGGTAAATTTACCATCCCGAATGTGCCCTTCAATCCGTATCACGTGACGGTGCTGGGACGCGGGTTTCTCCCATACTCGCAGGACGTTGATGTTCGGTCTGTTGTTCCCGTGAACCTCAACATCACCCTCAAGGTGGGAGGTGCGTCCGAGAGCGTGACGGTTGAGGCTGGGGCGGCCGACTTGCTGGAGAACGATCCGACCTTCCACTCCGACATCGACAAGAGCTATTTCGACAAGCTTCCCTTGGAGAGCACGACATCAGGACTGAGTTCGCTGGTTACGCTGTCCACGCCGGGAATCGCTGCCGATTCCAATGGCCTCTTCCACGGGCTGGGCGACCACGCGGAGAATTCGTTCAGCATCGACGGCCAGCCGATTACTGACCAGCAAAGCAAAGTCTTCTCCAACCAGCTTCCGGTCGATTCGATCGAATCCATGGAAGTGATCTCGGGTGCGCCGCCGGCAGAATACGGCGGTAAGACCAGTGTTGTGATTGTTGCGACCACACGCTCGGGCCAGGGCGTGACCACCCCTCATGGTAGCGTCACCACTTCGTATGGCTCATTCGGGACATCGAACGTGCAAGCCGAGCTTGCGTATGGGGGTAAGAACTGGGGGAACTTCATCTCCGCAGGCGGCTTGAACACCGGGCGGTTCCTAGACCCGCCGGAATTCACGGTCCTGCACGACAAGGGCAATGAAGAGAATCTGTTCGACCGAGTGGACTATCAACTTTCAACCGCCGATTCAATTCACCTGAACTTCGGATACAGCCGGAGCTGGTTCCAAACGCCGAATTCACTCGATGCCGAAAACGCGACACCCTGGAGTGGACTGTCCGGGATCGAACCGCAGATGGCAGCCTTTGCCGGGAGAGACCCGAACGGAAATATCGTCGGACCGACGGACCAGCGCTCCAAGATTGGAACGTTCAACATCGCTCCCTCGTGGACGCATGTGCTGACTACGAATGCAGTATTTACTTTGGGCGCCTTCGTGCGTCGCGACGACTATAACTACTACCCCAGTGGCGACGCGTTCGCGGACCTCGGGCCGCCGAGTCTACAGCGACAGTCGGTAAGTCAGAACCGGACGCTCACCAACGCAGGGCTTCGATCCGATCTTTCTTACGTCAAAGGGATCAACCAAATCAAGGCAGGAATCGTCTACCAACAAACATTCCTCAATGAAAACGACACCGTCGGGATCGTCGATCCAACCTACAACGCACCCTGCATCACTGCCGCAACCGTGACTTCGGTGAACCCATTTCCATATGTTGCGGCACCCGCGCCGGGAATCACTGATCCCTCACTGTGCACTGGCGCCTACCAGCCAAATATTGCGTCCAACCCGAACGCGCCTAACATCCCTTTTTACCCTAATTACAATCCGATCCTGGCTCCTTACGACTTGTCCCGTGACGGAAGCCCGTATCATTTCCATGGCCACACCGACGTGAAGGAACTTGCTTTGTACGTGCGCGACAACATCACAAAAGGAAACTGGTCTTTGAACCTTGGCTTGCGCGGCGATTTCTACAATGGTCTCTCCACCGCAAGGCAGGCTGAGCCTCGGCTTGGGGTCGCTTACAATGTCAAGCAGACCAACACGATTCTTCGCATTTCCTACGCGCGCACCCTGGAATCCCCTTTTAACGAAAATCTGATTCTTTCCAGCATCGGGTGCTTGAATGCTGTCTTAAACCCGCTTCTTCTCTGCGGCTCATCGAGCGGCGCGTTGAGTCCCGGTTTTCGCAATGAATTCCATGCAGGGATCGAGCAGGCATTCGGGAAGTACCTGGTCTTTTCCGGCGAGTGGATTTCGAAGTACACGCACAATGGCTACGACTTCAGCGTGCTCGGCAATACTCCGATCACATTCCCCATTGAATGGCACAACTCGAAGATTCCGGGATATGCGGGCCGTGTGAGCGTGCCAGACATCCATGGATTCTCGGCGCTCTTCGTCTTCTCCAGTGTGGCGGCGCGCTTTTTCCAGCCCCAGATCGGTGGAGCAGGTGCGACAGTGGGGACCGCTGCCGGGCTTCCTTTCCGCATTGACCACGACGAGAAGTTCAACCAAACCACTCACTTCCAATATCAGCCGTGGAAGCGCGGCCCTTGGGTCGGCCTCAACTGGCGGTATGACAGCGGACTGGTCGCAGGGGCAACACCGTGCTTCGGGCAGCTCGCGTCGAACGATTGCCCAGGATCGCTCGTCCTCGGTGGCGTACCAAACGTGAGCATGGGTGCCGCCAACGTGGGAGAGATTCCGCTTTCTGCCGACCAGGAATCCGAGGCTGGGTTCACTTGCAACGGCGTCCGCGCAACCTCGACAGTACCTCTGCCTTTTAATTGCCCCGCATCGGGGTTTGGCTCAGCCCTAATAAAGGTGCCTACGCAGAACACCGAGAACGACGACCATAATCCGCCGCGCATCACGTCGCGGAACCTCTTTGACATGTCGGTCGGCCATGACAATTTGTTCCGTGGCGACAAGTACAAAGTGAGTGCGCGATTGACCGTCATCAACCTGGCGAACCATTTTGCGCTCTATAACTTCCTTTCAACCTTTAGCGGCACGCACTATGTCACCCCGCGCACGCTAGCCGCCGAAATTGGATTTCACTTTTGAGATCATCCCCATCGATGAGGGCAGCGCAGAACCGCTGCCCTCCTTAGAAAACGTTCACGAATCGGAAAGCAACCATGAAGCGGTCGAAGTTCACCCTCGGGGAGGGATTGGTCATTCTGCTGGGAATAGCCCTCGTCTCTATAGTCATGATGTGGGTGATGTTATCTGGCACAGTGCACATTAGCGATTGAGGAGAGTTCCGCGAAACTCCAGGCATCGGTGCTTTCGTCATCTCCACGCGACCGTTCTTACTTTGACGTCTACGCGCGCGGGCGGGCCCGCGGCCAAAACCAAACCCGGCGCGGGCGGGCGGGGGCAGGGGGTCGACAAGTTTTCCCTCACGGTATAACCCCGCTCTGCGTTTGACCCTTGTTTTCTCGCGCCTGTAAGATCGAAGTTCCTCCTTCTGCTGCGACAATGCCGGGCTTTGCCCGGCGGACAGCCGGGGGCGGCTGTCCCCACACGAGCTACAACACACACTGATGCCGCACGAATTGCCCAAAGCCTACGAGCCGGGCGCGATTGAAACGCGCTGGGCCGAGTACTGGATCAAGGAGAAACTTTTCTCCGTCCCCACGCCGCCCGAGGGCGAGACGCGCCCTGTCTTCACCCTCCTGTTGCCGCCGCCGAATGTCACCGGCCGCCTGCACATGGGCCACATGCTCAACCAAACGCAGATGGACATCATCGTCCGCTGGCATCGCATGCGCGGCTTCATCACGCTGTGGCTGCCCGGGACTGATCATGCCGGCATCGCCACACAAATGATGGTGGAGCGTGACCTCGCCAAAGAAGGCAAGAAGCGTCGCGACCTGGGCCGCGAAAAATTCATCGAGCGCGTATGGGAATGGAAGCGCCACTACGGCGGCGCAATCCTCGACCAGATGAAGCGCCTCGGCGCCTCCGTCGATTGGGACCGCGAATACTTCACCATGGACGAAAATCTTTCCCGCGCCGTTCGCGAGGTCTTCGTCCGCCTGTATGAAGAAGGGCTGATCTATCGCGGCAAGTACATTGTCAACTGGTGCCCGCGCTGCGAGACCGCCATCTCCGATCTCGAAGTGAAGCACGAAGACGTTGCCGGAAAACTCTGGGAGATTCGCTATCCAGTCATCGGTACGAGTGAATTCATCACCGTAGCCACCACGCGCCCGGAGACCATGCTGGGTGATACCGCGATCGCCGTGAATGCCAAAGACGAGCGCTACACACATCTCCACGGCAAGCATGTGCTGCTTCCGCTGATGAATCGCGAGATCCCCATCATCACCGATGAACTGGCGCAGCCCGAGTTCGGAACCGGCGCGGTGAAGGTGACCCCCGCACACGATCCCAACGACTTCGAGGCCGGCAAGCGCCATAACCTCCCGCAGATCGACGTGATGGATGAGCACGCGCACATGAACAAGAACGCTGGAGGCTATGCGGGTCTCGATCGCTACGAAGCCCGCAAGCGCATACTGGCAGACTTGCAGGAGCAGGGATTTCTCGTAGCCGAAAAAGACTACGCTCTCTCCCTCGGCAAATGCGACCGCTGCGGCACCGTCGTCGAGCCTCGCCTCTCCGAGCAATGGTTCATCAAGATCCAGCCGCTGGCGCAGAAGGCAATCGAAGCCGTCGAGACCGGCGAGATCACAATTGTTCCCGAGAATTACAAACAGATTTATTTGAACTGGATGAACAACATCCACGACTGGTGCATTTCGCGCCAGTTGTGGTGGGGACATCGCATTCCAGCCTGGCGATGCGCTTGCGGCGAGATCATCGTGGCTCGTGAAACTCCGCAGCACTGTCCGAAGTGCGGCGGCTCAAAGCTCGAGCAGGACACCGACGTGCTCGACACTTGGTTCTCCTCCGGCCTGTTGCCGTTCACGACGCTAGGCTGGCCGCAGAAGACACGCGATCAGGCAGTGTTTTATCCCACCACGTTGCTCATCACGGCGTACGAAATTCTTTTCTTCTGGGTCGCCCGCATGATCATGTTCGGCTGCCACTTCATGCAGGGACACGAGCAGGGTCCGGCGATCAAGCGCGCCAGCGGCTGGGCGGAAAAAAGGAATGACACCGTGCCCTTCCGTGAGGTTTATATTCACGCTCTCGTGCGCGATGCGGAGCGCCAGAAGATGTCGAAGACCAAAGGCAACGTGCTCGATCCGCTGGATATCATTGAACGCTTCGGCACGGATGCGACTCGTTTCACTCTCGCGGCCATGGCCGCACCGGGCACCGACATTGCCTTCAGCGAGAGCCGCACCGACGGTTACCGCGCTTTTGCCAACAAGATCTGGAACGCCGCCAGATTTATGTTCATGAATGTGGACCGCATTGGGTTTGTGTGGGGACAGCCGCCCTCGGCTGTCCAGCCGGGACAAAGTCCCGCCAGCTCTCATCCAGGAGGGGGAGTTGCCGGTTGTCAGCCGACAACCCTCGAAGACCGCTGGATTCTCTCCCGTTTCAATCGCGTCACTGCGGAAGTGAACGATGCCCTCCAAACCTATCGCTTCCACGAAGCCGCGAACCGCATCTACGATTTTTTCTGGGGAGAATTCTGCGACTGGTACATCGAGCTCATCAAACCTCGGCTGAACTTTGAGGACGGCGCGGACAAAACACAAGCCCGCGTCGCCTGCGCAAATCTAGTCAAGATGTTCGACGCGTCGTTGCGCTTGTTGCATCCCGTGATGCCCTTTATCACCGAAGAAATCTGGCAAGCTATTTATGATGGACAACCTCCGCTCAAGTCGATTGCACTCGCAGCATATCCGCAGGCCGACGAAATCCAGTTCAATCTGGCCGCCGAGACAGAGATGGCAATCCTGCAGGATTTGATCGTTAACGTCCGAAACGTGCGCGCCGAACTGAAGGTCGAACCCAAGGTGAAAGTCCCGATAGAAATCTTTGCCCATGAGCCTGCGGTTCGCGCGATGATCGAACAGAATCGCGGTGCGGTCGAACGCCTCGCGAATGTGCAAAAGATCACATTCGTGGACAGCTCGCTAGCCAAACAAGCCGGCGCCCGCAGCACCGCGCGTTTCGATGTTCACATAATCTACGAGAGAAAAATTGACGTTGCAGCCGAACGTGAACGTCTGAACAAAGAACGGGATAAGATCGAGAAGGAGTTCGCGAACAATCAGCGGCAACTGAGCAACGAACAGTTTCTGGCGAAAGCTCCGGCAAATGTCGTGGAAGGACTGCGTAGGCGCGAGCAGCAACTCGTTAGTGTGCGCGACAAGATAAAGCGTCAGTTGGATGAACTGAGCGGCACCCAAACCAACGGCGGAACCTGAGAACTGAGAACTGTAGTTATGGACTTTAACGGCCGACGCATCACCGCAATAATCGAAAACGCCCTGCTCGAGGACCGGGCCACGCGCGACGCAACCAGCTATGCCTGCATCGATCCCAACCAGCGCGCGTCGGCCACCATCCTGGCCAAACAGGACTGCGTTCTGGCCGGGATCGGCTGCGTGGCCCGCATCCTCGATGTTTACGCCGCGCTCGACGGTGCGGTAACTTCGCACTACGAAGTCACCACCCATCCCGAAATTTTCGACGGCGTCCGCCTCCACAAAGGCCAGTCCGTCGCCGTAATCCGCCACAATGCGCGCGTGATTCTCTCGTGTGAGCGCGTCATCCTGAACTTCCTGCAGCGGATGAGCGGCATCGCCACGTTGACCCGCAAGTTCGTAGAAGCCGTCTCCGGCACGAAAGCGCGCATTCTCGATACCCGCAAAACCGTCCCCGGCTTGCGCGTGATCGACAAGTACGCGGTGCGTTGCGGCGGCGGACAGAATCACCGCCTCGATCTTTCCGACGGAGTCCTGATCAAGAACAACCACATCGCCCTGGCGGGGGGCATCGTGCCGGCGATTGAGCGGGCGCTGCGCAACCGGCGCGGCTCGCAGATCCTCGAGGTGGAAGTGCGCACGGCAGACGAACTAGAAGACGCGCTCTCCCATGGCGCGGAAGCGATTTTGCTCGATAACATGTCTGCCGAGGAAGTGCGCCGTGCCGTCGAGCGCTGTGCCAAACTAGAGCGCCGCATTCCCCTGGAGTGCTCGGGTGGAATCCGGCTGGAAAATGTTCGTGCCTACGCCGAGACTGGCGTTGATTTCATTTCCATCGGCCTGCTCACTCATTCACCGCAGGCAGCCGATATGAGCATGCGAGTGTCGCCCGCCTAGTCTACTTCGATCCGAGATCAACCGCCGTAGGATGCGTCGGCTGGTACAGCCCCAACTTGGCGCCGCTCGGCAAACGCAACGTAGTTTTCATTCCCCACCGTTCAGTCTCAACCGTTGAGCAACTCACTTTCTTTGCCTGTAGCCGCTTCATCTCCGCCGGCAGGTCGTCGCACATCAGGTACACCTCCGCACCCGGCCGCGAACGGCTACCATCCATCGCCTTTCCCTCGGTTGGATGGATTCCCGCTTCCGCGGGAGGAAGGGCAAAGATCAGCCAGCCTCCGCCGGCGTCCACCGACCTGAATTGCAGAACGTCGCGGAAGAATGCGCGGTCGGCGTCCGCGTCTTCACTGTAGAAGAGGACGTGAGTGCCTGTAATCATGAGACGACCTCGCCAGTCCCGGAGCGTGAAGTTTACTCTGGTGATTGTTGTTTTTCAACGATTGCCGCATAATTCCTGCATCAGGAACACTAGGACAAATCGAAGCAGCCGCCTTTCGCGCGCAATGGCACCCGCGCCTTACGAGCAGGCCACCGACGTTTGCCTCGGCCGCATCGTGCGCCTTTTGATGGAGCATGCTACTGTCGTTGTGAGCGGAACAAAAATCGCGCAGGAAATTTCCTCCAATCGTTCCGAAGTCTGGCGCTTGATCCAGCAGTTACGCGGCCTCGGCGTGGATGTCGCGGGACATCCTGCTACGGGATACCAACTGAAGTCTGTACCGGATCTCCTGCTTCCCGAAATCCTTGGACCCTTGCTTCGCGGCACTATCTTCGACACTCACGTTCATCACTTTTACAAGATTGGTTCCACCAACACGGCTGCTATGGCGGCGGCTGCGGACGGTATCGCCGAGGGCAGCGTATTCCTTGCCGAGGAACAGACTGCCGGCCGCGGCCGCGGAGCGAACTCCTGGGAGTCCGCGCGCTCTGCGGGCATTTACTGCTCGGTGGTCCTGCGACCGCCGCTGCCACCTTCCGAAGTGCTGGTGATGGCGCTGGCGGCTGGGTTGGCGGTGCGCGCGGCCATTGAACAGGTTGACGCGCGCGTCCGCCCCGACTTGAAGTGGCCCAATGATGTGCTCATTGCAGGGAAGAAAGTCTGTGGCATCCTCACCGAGATGCATGCCGAAGTCACGCGCGTACGCTATGTCGTCGTGGGCATCGGCATCAACGTCAATCAGCCGAACTTTCCGAAAGAATTGGAGAACGAAGCGATCTCGTTGCGAATGGTAACGGGCAGCGAATGGTCCCGCGTGGAACTTGCCGCGGCTTTGTTAAAATCACTCGACCAGGAGTATCGTCTGCTGCTAGAAGAAACGGACGCGCGCCAGTCAATCCTTCAGCGCTTCGCCGAGCAGTCCTCATGGGTGCGAGGGAAGCAGGTTTGCATCGAAGAGAATGGCTCGAGAGTCGAAGGATCGACAGACGGCTTGGATGACCGCGGCTTCCTCCAGGTCCGCACTGCGCAAGGCGTGCAAACGATTTTGAGTGGCACGGTGAGAGCACAGTGAAACTGGAACTGGTTTCACCTTGGCGTAGGTCACAACTTTAGTAAAGGTTTGGAAAGAGCACCGCTTAAGTTTGGAAGGGTGCAGAAGGGTTGGGCGCGGCCTCACAAGTTGCAGAAAAACTAAGAAAGCTTGCAGTAACGTGGAAGAGCGGCGCTTCAGCACCGCGTAAAGCGTTCACGATCAATGCGGGCTCTAGCTTCGGGAGGAAGCTGCTAGTAGCAGAGACAACCATGCTTTTTGTTCTTGATGTCGGCAATACCAATACGGTTCTCGGAGTCTTCGCCCGGGTTGCGAAAGTCCATCCCGACGGAGATGCCGATGATCCTCCGCGCTACGAGCGTCTGGTCGCGAACTGGCGGGTCGCAACCAGACAGGGGAGCACAGTGGACGAATACGGTGTCCTATTCCGCAATTTATTCTCTATGGCTAGCCTGGAGGCGTCCGGGATTCACGGCATCGTGATTTCATCCGTGGTGCCGCCACTTGATCCCGTGCTGCGCCAGGTCTGCGAACAGTATTTCAATTCCAAGCCGCTTTTGATCGAGCCAGGCGTGAAAACTGGCATGCCGGTCCACTACGACAATCCCGCGGAAGTTGGCGCGGACCGCATCGTGAATGCCGTGGCCGCATTTGAAAAGTACGGTGGCCCCTGCGTGATCGTCGACTTCGGTACCGCGACCACCTTCGACTGCGTCTCCGTGAAGGGCGAATATCTTGGCGGAGTAATTTGTCCCGGCATTGGCATTTCGGCCGACGCGCTCTTTCAACGCACCGCACGCCTCCCCCGCGTGGAGATTCGCAAGCCCGCCCGCGTGATCGGGACGAATACCGTGGGCAGTCTGCAATCTGGGCTTTACTACGGTTATCTCGGCTTGGTGGACGGTATTCTCGAACTCTTGCTCAGCGAATTGGGCAAAGAGACGAAGGTGATCGCCACCGGCGGCCTGGGACCGATGATCGGCACAGGTTCGAAGTACATTAAGCAAGTGGATGATTTTCTGACCCTCGACGGCCTGCGCATCATCTGGGAGCGCAATGTCGCTGCACGCCCGGGCCTCGCGCCCAAGGCTGCGCAGAGGCCCTTGTCCAGAGCGTCGTCCAAAATAACGACCGGCGGCAGCGAGAGCTCGCCTTCCGCTCCGCGTTCCACCCGCTGAGCCACTGTGGAAAATTACTTCAACAAATCTGTTTGTGGCGTAAGTAGCAATGCATTCAAGCAGTTTGAGAGGGGTAAATCGGTGTCATTCGGAAGTGATTTATCAGAGGTATGCGCCAACTGTGCGCCATTGACAGCGCAGTACAGCCACAGTCGCCCGTAGCGAGTAGTCGGCTCCCCCAGCCACCCTCCAGTCCCACATTCCCACCGAGCGAGCCACACGCACGTCCCAAAATCGTCCAAACGGGGTTTTGGAGGTACGATAGGGGCAACGTCCGTCTCGATCCTGCCTTCCTCAAGAAGCTCCCCGGCAGACCCCGACTATAGGCGAATAAAAGACGAAAGTGGTAGACTCAGACTGGTAACCTAACGCAACCCGTTGCGTGAGGTTCCCGCCCCGGTGCCCCGCCGCCACAGATTCGATGTGGTGGTGGTGTGGTCGTGCGACCGACTTGCGAGGTCAACGAAGCATCTATTGCAAGGACTCGATGAACTGAACGGATTCGGCATTCAATTCCTTAGCCAGCGTGAAGCAATCGATACTGAGGGAGCCTTGGGGAGGGCGATTATCGTGATCGTCAGCGCAATCGCCGAACTCGAACAGAGTTTGATAGTCGAGCGCGTTCGGGCCGGAATGCGAAGGGCCAAGCTCGAAGGGCGTCAAATCGGCAGAGCGCGGCTGGATATCAATCGGGAGCAGGTTGTCGAGGATCGTCGCTCCGGATTGGCGTTGACTGCGGTTGCAAAGAAGCACGCAATCAGCAGGGCTAGTGTGTGCCGCCTGATGAAAGAGGCTAACGGGAATAGCCATGCCACAGATTTATCCCCTCGTGAAGACGTGGGGCAACAAGTCCGGCTCTATGGGGAGCTTCGCAATATGACTCAAGACAGGATTGGCAAGTCTTTCACCGTGATTTTCACCAATGGCGATCTGCCGACCAACCCTATGAGCCTGCGCGAATGCGCGGTGTGCGGAGGGGTGTTCACCCGTGACCAGTCGTGGGCACATTCCCAAATCCCGTGCCAGCCGTCGCTGGAACAATCCCTTGCCATCGTCACACGCCAAGGGTCGCCTCCATCTACCCACTGTAGTTTGCCACGACTCGTGTCACTTTCCCATGCGCCGACAACTCCATAAACTCTGCCGTGCGCGTCCCCTTTTGGTTTGTGTAATAGAGCGTCACGCTGCTTATACCGCAGAGTACGTCCTCAAGATGAAAGTGGAGTTCAGGGTAAGCTTCTAGTCCTCGCTGAAAATAAGCTCTCAAGTTTGGTTTTCCGACCACCTTCCCATCAGATGATCCCAATAGCTGGGCGGCAACGGGCGATGTCAACTCGACTGCATCCTCATAGTGCGCCATGATCAAGTCCAAATCATGAGCATTCCACGCCGCAACCACAGGTTAGCTAAATTCAAAGCCGCGTCCCTCGTCACCGTCAGTTCTCCGGTTGAAGATTCACCATTTAGACCGATTTTACTATTCTTTGTAGTAAGGAATCGGGTGACACAAAGAAGCGAGCAGCAATGAAAACACCGCACGAACCCAATCCCAAGCCAAATCCCGCCGAAGCAGAAGTTCATATCAGAAGTGATCACCAGATTCTAAAAGCCTTGCAAAAGAAGATCGGACGGCATCCGGAAATCGGGGCGGCGATTTACGAAGCTGGAGATGGCGCTGAATGATCTGGCAATACTGACTGGCGGACTGCTGTAGCGGCGAGCACAGTGGTAAACGCATCCAGCCTAGATCACGCTCGCACTCGGTTCTATCGTCGCTGCTGCAAAGGCTTAGCTGGTTGTGCGAGATCAACGTGGGATACTGGCTTCTTTGAGGCAACTAGCTGTTTCGCTGCGCATTCGTAACTCTTCCACTTGCTGGGTGCGCAGACTCTATACATTTCGCTAGTCTGCAAGACGATGGTGGCGGCATCTTTGCACTGCCAGCATACGTCGGAATCGGGCATGTCCTTATTGCTCACAGTGGCTATGTTTCCACAGCACAGCATAGGGAACTGTGATTTCAATCACAGCCTAACAACTCGTTAGTGCATGTAATCGGAAAAGTGTTACTAGCAGACTATTTGGTCGGTGCTAGTGCGTTCTACGCCAGTTTGCCACGGCTCTCCGGCTCGCAGGGCCCACGAGAACGCTCCAACCTCCGGCGCGGGCTTCATCCCGAGTATGTCCGGGTAGTTGGGGAAAATCGCATGGAGCAAAGCCGCGCTTTCTTCGACACTGAATTTGTCATCACTCATTCATTTGTCGTAACGGTGTAATCCCCACCCTCCCAAAAGGGGGTGGCGCAGGGTTGCCTTGACTGCGCCACTAAGAGGAACAGGCGGACAATGGGGGGAGTTCCGCATCTGTTCCTTCGCATCTCTGCGGTCAACCTACAATGCTGACTTATTTGTTGTCTGTTCAAGATTGCTCAGTTGTGAGAGAAACCCTAGAGCGCGTTAGGGTTGGTCGAGCGAAATCGCTGATTTTTGTCACCATGCCTCAGTAGCGTCGAATGCGTAAAATAAGGGGGAATGCTGTAAAGAGTTGAGCGACACAAGGGAGCGAACGAACATGGAAACACCGAATAAACGCAATCCCGAGCCAAATCCAGTCGAGACAGGGGGAGAGCGCGGAATCAACAGAAAACACCACGATCTCAACAGCAACCTCTATTTGGCGGTGACACCTTGTTCATAGTTTTTTCCAGTCGGTGAGCGCCACCAATTCATCGAGGATTGCCTGCAACCTTTGAAGTCGGCGTTCTTGATCCCCCGATGCGCCCGGTATCCTTGCCACCTTGCATGTACTGCCTGTTCGCTTCACTGATTTGTGCTATTTCGTCTCGTAACTTTGCGATGCGTTCTTTGACGGGCTTCTGCATGACGATAGGCTAGCACCGCATACCGGGTGGATCGCAATCGCAAGGCTAACTTTTCAATCATTGACCGGGGTCGCGGGTGCAAGCGCCCGGTTGCGACATCTAAGAGTTCTGGACGCAAATGATACCCAAGGAGTTCCGTATGATCACCCGAATCTGGCATGGCGCGACCCCCGCGACCAAAAGTGACGAGTACCTAAGCCTGATGCGAACCATCGCCATACCCGATTACCGCTCGACCCCCGGCAACAAGGGCGCTTACGCGCTACGTCGTGTGGAGGGCGATACTGCACATTTTCTGATGATCACCTTCTGGGAATCCGAGGAGGCGATCCGTGCCTTCGCCGGAGGCGACATTAGCGTGGCGAAATACTACGAGTTCGACAAGGATTTCCTGATCGAGCTAGAGCCGTGCTCCACGCATTACGAGATGTACAACAAGTAAACCCTACCCTTGTGCGCGAGAGGTTGAAAGCTGCATGAAATCGTTCGCACCCATGATCCCGAGGACTATACGCACGAAAAGTGGGAATCGTTGCCGAGTGGGGTCATGCACGACGGTTGGTGCGGAAAGCTGATACTGCACGCCACGAGTTTCAAAACTGGGCATGCTCCATCGGTCTCAACTTCAGGATGCCCCGTCACTCGACCGCGCAGTGCTGGCCTGCTCCTTCCATCGTTGAACGTTCACGCCCATCACGATGAGCCAGAACTCCAGTGGTATTTCCCCGAGGGCGGAGGCGGACGCGATGTAGGGGATGAACAGATGGTATGCGAGCGGCGGGTACAGATAGATCACCCAACCCAAACCACTGATCGCCAACAGCACTCCCAGAATTCGAGGCAGGAAGGTCGACCTGAAAATGAGGTAGCCTGTCAGGACGCACCATAATCCGAAGAAGACTAGGTCGATGTTGTAGGCGTATTGATTCAATTTGAGAAACATGAGCGCCAGCGACTGCAACTGTTCCGCCGTAAATGCGCTCAACGAGCTACCTCCTTGGAGGATGAGCAAAGGAGCGAGGTAAAAGAGGCTGGTAAGAGCCTGCATAGCGCAGCACACGAGAACGAAGAACGCTGCGAGTAAAGAGAGGCTCTTGTTCACAGGTTTAAGCAACTCATACATCAGAAGCGCCCAAGCGACATGGCACGCAACCCCAATGAGCGAGGATGCGAACCCCAACCAAAACAACCGCTCGTGTCCCACGATATTGGCCGCTGTAGCGGCGGCGTTGCCATCGACAACAAGCCTGCCGAGAACGAATACCCCGGGGAATGATGCCGTCACGGCTTCGAGCAGTTGAAAGACACCGGCCATCCTAGCCTTAAAACGCGGCGACGCTTCTGTGATCCGGTCCGTCATGGTCAGTCTGTGCTCATACTCGTTCTCTTTATTCCAGCGAAATCAAGCGTGCGCTCTTGGAGTGCGAGCCTACATAACGGCTGCCGATACCCGCTCGCCTGACTGCTTCGCCGGAGCCAGCGCGATCAGGACTACACCGATGACAACAAGCACACCCGATCCGACCAGAAATCCTGTGCGTTGGTTCGGAATTTCGAGTCCGAGTATCGACATTGCCACTGCGTGGGCAAAGTTTGACCATGCTGCGAAGGCGATCAGGCTGCGATGTGCTGGTGGATTCCGCACTGCGATAAGCAGGAAAATTCCGAGCGCGACATAGAGGCTGAGCATCATCGTGTCGCCAGTGTCCGAGTCAGCCGGATGCAACAAAGAGCCGATCAGTGGATAAACGCCAGCCGAAAAGAGCAATCCCACCAACACTAGCACGATTTTCAGCGCCCGTTCTCGCCACATGGTGCCCTCCTGTCAAAGAACTGAATCGTGAAAAGTGCCGTACACGTTCCTGTCGTGGAAGACCATCGAAGGGGAATGTTAGGTCGGATGGGAAGCAAAGGTCAATTGCAGCGCGGACAAACAACTATTGCAGCTTCGCGTACTCGGTTTTCGCTTGCTTCAGGATCGAGATGTTGGGGTCGGCGTCCTTCCAGAGGGTGAGGAAGTCCTGATATGACGCCTTGGCTTTGGCGGTGTCGCCCGCCATCGCGTAGGCTCGACCGAGTTGGAGCCGCGCCAGCGCCCTCAGTGGGTATTCCATCCAGCGAAACGCAATCATTTGCTGAAACTCAGCGACGGCCTGTTGTCCCTGCCCGGCCTTCAGGTAAGCCTGCCCGCGCACGTAGATCGGGTGCATGGTTGGTTGCGTGGTATTGAATGCTTCCGGAATAGCCAACTCATACTCGGAGGTTTCTGCCAACAGCTTTAACGCCTGCTCGCCCTGCCCCCGGCTGAGCGCAAGCATAGCGCGTATCGTCGGGAGCACATTGCGCTGCATCAGCGTGTCCAACGGAAATTCTTGACTCAGGCTGTCCGCCAGCTTGGTGACTTCTGTGGTGTTTCCGGCTCGTGCCAGAGCCATCGCCGCCAGCACCCGCACATCGCGTCCCGGTGTCAGTGACAAGGCGGTTTCAGCCTGCCGCGACGCCTCAACGGCATTACCGAACTCAGCCTAGTGCAATGCGGCGTAGGCCTGCCAAAGTGCGGCCGTTTCCTTGGCGCCGTTTTTTCGGGCCGATTCCGCGGCCCGTTGCGAAATTCTCGTGCCTTTCCCAAACGCCCGTAATAGGACTCAACATCGGATCGCATGGTCAGCAGAATGTCTTCAATCCCCGGCTTGCCCATACTTGCGTCGAAGTACTGCTGCATGCGCGTGGCATCCCCCTCTGCAAAGGCAAGTGAATACATAATAGAGTCTGGGAAACCGTTTTGTAGCTTGCGTGCCCGCCCCTGCTCGTACACCGCCTTGGCATCATCCAATCGGTTAAGTAAGAGATCGTCACCTATAAGGAATGAAGCGATGTCCCCTTCATCTGGGTTCAGCCGCAGTGACTCGCGGCATTCCACCGCTGACTTGTCCCATTGGCCCAACCGATTAAGCATTTCACCGTGTCAGAGAGTAGGTTGAGAAAAGGCGATTGCCGCAGGGAAACGGTGAGCGCCGTCTTCAGCGTGTCGTCTAAGAGCGGGTCTCCTGTGCTGTTGGCAAAATCGGCGAGAACGATGGTGTCCTTCTCGGTTAGCGGCTTGTTTCGATGCGAGCGGTAGTAAAGTCCACCAGATACGAGCAAGGCAATCAGCAGAACAGGGACCGCAATCTTCCAGAGCTTCCCTACCCGAGCCGCAGGAACTCTTGCCACTGCCACAGCGCTTGAACCTGCCGCAGAACGGTGTCCGCTCTCAGAGTCCCGCCTCAGCCGCAGCAGCTCGGAACGCATTTCGGAGGCGTGCTGATACCGTAGTTCCCGATCTTTCTCCAGCGCCCGGTTGATAATGTCCTCCAGCTTGGGCGGCACGTCGTGATTCAGCCGCACCACGGCCACCGGGGCACGGTTCATGATGGCTTCGCAAGTGACCGCTGAGCTTTCTCCGTGAACCGAGTAGCCGGACGGGATTGCTCCCGTCCAGCCCTCTAAGAACTGTGCATGAAAGTTTCCTCTCACACAGCTCAAGCCCTTCGAACGCCTCTTTCGGGGAGACGCGGTTTCAAGACAGAAAGGTGCTGGCGGTGAACCCGGTCGTGGCACTCCGGATGAAGGAGCACGCGGTTTTCTGCGCTTCGTGAACCACCCGTCACACGGGGAACGCAGTGGTGCAGGCGCCAGCCCGTGATCCGAGTGATTTTGGTATTGCACACAGTGCAGAGCCCGTGTTGTTCCTGCCAGAGAAAGCGAAGCGTACGAGTACCCCGAAACGTTTCCTGCATATGGGTTCCTTCGCGTTGTTCGAAGTAGGATTCATAGGCAGGGTCGTAGGGGTTCGCGTCACCTTTGACTTTGACGTGTCGCTGGATGGGTGTGCTACCGGCGTGGCGCAGCCAAACTTGGCTTGGCTGCCCCTCGTCATCACACGTTTCACCGAAGAAGGACCAGTCACGACCACGATGCGACGCAAAGTACTTCTGTTTGCGCCAGCGCGTGTTCTTGTTCGGATGTCTTCGTCGTGCCCATCGCCACAGACTAGAGAAGATTTCGTGATCAACGCGGACGAACGTGCGTTGACTTACCACATGCCGATGATAGTTGGCCCAGCCCCGGATTTTGGGGTTGAGCTTATGGATCAGATCGGCGGCCGACATGCCCAGCGCGGCTTTGATTGCCTTCCGGATACCGCCCAGGAAGGTTTTAATATTCTTCTTGGAAGGCTTGATGAGCAGTTTCCCGTTGGGATACTTGCGCACGTTTTGTCCGAGGAAATCAAAACCTTTCTCCACGTGCGTGATGACCGTCTTCGCGGGGGAAAGTTCCAACCCTCGTTCTTGCAGAAACTGCTCGACGAGGGGTTTAATTTCTCCTTCCAGTAGTTCTTTGGTTCTACCGGTGATGATGAAGTCATCCGCATAACGGATGAGATTGACACAGGGAAATTTATCTTCTAAGGAGGAGAGAGGCTTGTTTGTCGGAAACTTTTCCTTCAAGAGCCGCTCTAGTCCATCCAGCGCGCAATTCGAGAGCGCTGGTGAAATAATTCCGCCTTGTGGCGTCCCATCCGTGGTTTCGTGGAGGACGTGTCTTTCCATGTACCCGGCTTTCAGCCACTTTTGGAGAATGGCTCGATCCATGGGGACGTGAGCCAGAAGCCAATCATGCGAAATTCGGTCGAAACAGGACTTGATATCGCCCTCTAGAATCCACTGCGGATTTGGTCTGGACAGTGTCTTGAAACACTGTTCAATCGCATCCGCACAGGACCGCTGCTGGCGAAACCCATACGAGTTGTGGTCAGCAGTGGTTTCCACCACGGGATCGAGTGCAAGCAAATGCAATGCCTGTTGGGCTCGATCTTTCATAGTGGGAATTCCGAGTGGGCGCATGGTTTTGCCGTCCGATTTCGGGATGTAAACACGTCGAAGAGGCTGAGGTTGATAGCCTCTACGCTTGAGTTCATGTACTGCCTGTGTCTTCTTTTCTGGTGTGTCCCAAATTTCTTGGTCCACGCCAGGGGTTTTCTTGCCATTGTTTTCCGTCACTCGTCGAACGGCGAGAACCTTGCCGCTGTACGAGTGGGTCAGCAGGTGTTGCAAGGCTCGCACCTTGCCCCATCTACTAGCCTTCGTCGCCTGCACGATACGCACTTGGAGTCGGCGAACGTTGCGGTGGATGGCTTGCCAATCAATGGCGTACCATTCTGCCGCCTCGCGTGAGACCGCACCAACAGCTTGCGCTGTCGTCATCTGCTTTGCCTCATATGCCGATTTGCCCAGTTCTCTCGTGTGAAGCACCTGAAGGAAGTCAGCCCGCTTTCGCGCCCGGTGATGTTGTCGATGGAACTGACGCAACCGGTATCCGTTCCATTACAGAGCGGCATTCGCTTCCTCCTTCCTCTCATGTCCGCACCGCCGTCGGCCCATCTCGCGATGTGCTTTCCCTTGTAGGGAGCGATACGGATTTATCCTGTTCCGTTGGAATGACGCGATAGGTTAGGTCCGCTCTTTGCGCCGGCAGTGTGGTATGACCATGACGGAACATCCACTACGTTCCGTGCCCACTGCGAGAAGAACCGCGCAGCATCTTAGGTTCTCTGGGATTGACGACGCTTACGAGCATTCGTGTATTCTGACCTTGCTATCAAGCTTAGGCCCTCTCCACATTGTGCTAGTAGATACACCGTCACCTCGCGGTTCCGATGCTACCCTTGCGGGTATGGGTACATTGTCCGAGGGCTTCGAACGGTTTGTTGCCGCCCCGCTCCTACCTCGTAGGCTACGTGCGATGGCACGCACGGTCTGACAGTTCTTTCCTCCTTCTTCAGACAATCATTCCAACAGCTTTCAGGTCGCAGAATGGCAAATCCCCCGTCGCCATCTCGTACAGCACCGCCCCAAACGAGAACAGATCGCTCCGCGCATCCAACTCTTTCGCCCGCACCTGCTCCGGCGACATATACGCCACTGTTCCCAACATTGTGCCCGGACTGGTCAGATGGTCCGCGTCTACCGAACCAGTCTGCGTGTAAAGAGACGCGTCTTGCTCGAAGAACCGCCTGACAGACTAATCTTCGCCAATCCAAAATCCAGAATCTTGGCGTGCCCGCGCTTGGTTACGAAGATGTTTGCGGGCTTCATGTCGCGATGAACGATCCCCTCGGCGTGAGCAGCATCCAGCGCATCGGCGATCTCGATGGCGAGAGACAGGATCAACTCCGTTTCCATCGGACGTCCCGCAACGCGGTGCTTCAGAGTCACACCGTCCAGAAACTCCATTGCGATAAACGCTTCACCATGCTGATCGTCAATTTCGTAGATGGTGCAGATGTTCGGATGATTCAGTGCAGATGCTGCCTTGGCTTCGCGCTGAAAGCGGCTGAGTGCCTGCGGGTCTTTGGCTACCTCGTCGGGCAGGAACTTAAGGGCGACGAAGCGACCGAGTTTGACATCCTCAGCCTTGT
>Ga0208194_1000053_pt1 | contig 18828 bp, 9 predicted proteins | sample June2015DPH_19_2_FD_184718 | JGI IMG/M metagenome (GOLD analysis project Ga0208194, IMG submission 184718) | Peatland microbial communities from SPRUCE experiment site at the Marcell Experimental Forest, Minnesota, USA - June2015DPH_19_10... | ecosystem: Environmental > Terrestrial > Soil >...
GAATGGGGAGACATTCCGCAGGCTGCCGGCCTCGATCTGCATGGAATGGTCGACGCTGGAAAAGCGGGCAAGTTGAAAGTGCTCTATGTCATCGGCTCGAATCCGGTGGGGCGGTTGAACATTGACCCTTTCGCGTTTTCGAAGAGTTTCGTGGTTGTGCAGGATATGTTCCTCACCGAGACTGCGGTGATGGCCGATGTGGTGCTTCCTGCCGCGAACGCTTACGAAAAATCTGGAACGTTCACTAACACTTGCGGGGACTTGCAGTTAGTGAAGAAGGCAGGCGAGGTTACGGGCACGAAAGCGGACTTCGAAATGATTGTGCGCGTCGCTGACGCCATGGGCTTTGACGTCCGCAAGTTGGTGCCTTTCGGCGGCGGGACACACGCCGACATGGGACAGTCTCGCGGGGCGCAATCCGGCGAAGCCGACCGTCATGCGGTATGGCTGGAGGCACACGGGCTGGAACCCAAGATGAGTCCCTTCGATCCCACGACGATTCTGGATGAGATTCAGCGGTTGGTTCCCGGCTATGATGTTTCCCGCATGGACCTGCTGGCGGGAAACAGCCAACATACATCGCTTGCTAAAGCCGGGTCGGGAGTTGCGCACCGGCCGGAATCGATTGCTCCGGCGAATGATGATCTTTTCAGTTCCGGGACCCTGGGACGTTATTCACGCACCTTGAAATCGGTGGTGGAGAGTCACCAAGTCAAGCCTGCCGAGGTCGCGGCAGACTGATTCGAAGCATTTGGAGAGGAAGCTGAGGCCTTGTCCGTTGGCGTTTTCATACTCGTGTCGGTGATCAAGTCGGTGATCGTTCTGATCGTGCTGCTGACCGCAGTCGCGTACACGGTGTGGCTGGAGCGCAAAGTGGTGGGCCATATGCAGAATCGCTGGGGACCCACGCGGGTGGGGCCGTTTGGGCTATTGCAGCCAGCAGCCGACGGACTGAAGTTTCTGTTCAAGGAAGATCTCACGCCGCCGCACGTTTACAAGCCGCTGTTTCTGGCGGCGCCGATGATGGCGCTGATCTTCGCGCTGACTTCAATTTCGGTGATTCCATTCGGCAACTCGATCACGATTGGCCGTATGAATATCCCGTTGCAAATCACCGACGTAAACATTGGGCTGCTGCTGATTTTGGGCGTAACCTCAATGGGCGTATACGGTGTGGCGCTTGCAGGTTGGTCGTCGAACAACAAGTATTCACTGCTCGGCGGACTGCGCGCCAGCGCGCAGATGGTCAGCTACGAGATTGCGCTGGGGCTTTCGCTGGTTGGAGTGCTGATGCAGTCGGGCAGCTTCAGCCTGCGCGCGATCGTCGAGGCGCAGGGCGGGCGGTTTCTTCACATCATTCCGCGGTGGAATATTTTTCACGGGCAGTTTATTGGCTTCTTCATCTACTTGATGGCGGCCTATGCGGAAACCAACCGCATTCCGTTTGACCTGCCGGAAGCCGAGACCGAACTGGTAGCGGGATACCACACTGAGTACAGTGCCATGAAATTTGCCATGTTCTTCATGGCCGAGTACGCGAACATGATCACGGTGGCTTGCCTGGCCACACTGTTGTTTTTTGGCGGATGGAACGGGCCGCTGTTCGGGCCTGAGTTGTTGCAGGCGGTGCTGCCGGTGTTTTGGTTTGGCGCGAAGATTTTCTGTTTTCTCTTTCTTTATATCTGGGTGCGTGGGACGTTGCCGCGCTTCCGCTATGACCAACTGATGTCTTTTGGCTGGAAGTTTCTGCTGCCGCTGGCGATTGCCAATCTGGTGGCAACGGCGATTGCCGTGGCTTGGTAGGGAAAAGAAGGTTCTCGGTTTTCAGTTCATGAGTTTTCATCTCATTCTATTTCTGGCGTTTGGTGCGGTTTGCGTGGGTGGGGCGGTCAACCTGCTGGCGCAGCGGCACCCGATCAACAGCGCGCTGTCGCTGATTGCCGTGATGGCTGCGCTGGCCGGCGAATATCTGCTTCTGGGCGCCGAGTTCGTTGCCGCAGTGCAGGTGATCGTTTACGCCGGCGCGATTATGGTGCTGTTCGTGTTTGTCATCATGCTGCTAAACGCGGGCGAAGAAGAAGAGACCAAAGGAAGCCGTGTCGCTCTTCTACTGGGTGTACCGGGGGTGCTGACCGGGAGCGTGCTTACGGCGTGGGTGGTGTTGCGGCACTCCGGGACCGAAGCGGTGCCGATCGGCGCATTGCCAGGGCATCCGACGGACATTGCGCAGCTTCTTTTTCACGATTTCCTTTTGCCATTTGAAGTCACTTCCGTGTTGATCCTGATCGCCATCATGGGCGCTGTGGTTCTGGCCAGCAAGCCGGAGTCTACGGCGAGGAAGGTGGACTGATGGTACCGCTATCTTATTATTTGCTGCTCAGCGGATTTCTGTTTGCCTGTGGCGTGGTGGGATTTCTGATCAAGCGCAACATCATCACTATCTTCATGTCGATTGAGCTGATGTTGAATGGCGTGAATCTCTCGTTCGTGGCGTTCGCGGCGCATTGGCATGCGCTGTCCGGTCAAGTCTTCGTCTTCTTTGTGATGGTAGTAGCTGCGGCGGAAGCGGCGGTGGGACTGGCGATCATTATTGCCGTGTATCGTACGCGCGAGACTTTGAACGTGGATCAGCTGAACCTGCTCAAGCTATGAACCCGATGCTCAATCTCTGGCTGATTCCGGTTCTGCCGCTCGCGGGAGCTGCAATCAACGGCTTTCTCGGCAGGAAGTCGTCAAGGTCCGCCGTAACTACCATCGCGCTGTTTTTCAGCGGAGCTGCTTTTGCGATGGCTTTGTGGGTCGCGATGCGCTTTTCGTCGTTGACGCTTCCCTATCACGAGTATCTGGCGCACTGGATTCGTTCTGGCAACTTCAGCGTTGATTTTGCTTTCTATCTCGATCAGCTTTCGCTGGTCATGTTACTGGTCGTCACTGGAGTCGGATTCCTCATTCACATCTATTCCGTCGGGTACATGTGGGACGATCCCAGCTACTACCGGTTTTTCAGCTATCTAAATCTGTTCATGTTTTTCATGCTGACGCTGGTATTGGCCAGCAACTACCTGATGATGTTTATCGGGTGGGAGGGCGTGGGACTGGCGTCGTATCTGCTGATCGGGTTCTGGTTCGCGAAAGATTCGGCGGCATCGGCGGGCAAGAAAGCATTCATCGTGAATCGCATCGGCGACTTCGGTTTTCTGATCGCGCTGTTCTTGCTGATTAAGCACTTTGGATCGCTGAATTTTGATCAGGTATTCCAGAGTGTTACACCCCTCGGGGCAGAGACGGCTGGTGCGGGACTGCTCACGGCGATTGGAATTCTCCTGATGATAGGAGCTTGCGGAAAATCGGCGCAGATTCCTCTATATATTTGGCTGCCGGATGCGATGGAAGGTCCAACTCCGGTTTCGGCATTGATCCATGCTGCAACCATGGTGACCGCGGGTGTGTATATGGTCGCGCGCTCGCACGTGATTTTTGAACGGGCACCGATGGCGCTAACGGTCGTGGCGATCATCGGAACCCTCACTGCATTTTTCGCGGCAACCATTGGCATCGCGCAAACCGACATCAAGAAAGTTCTCGCCTACTCGACCGTCTCGCAACTCGGCTACATGTTCATGGCATGCGGGGTGGGCGCATTCTCGGCCGGTATCTTCCACCTGATGACGCATGCGTTCTTCAAAGGCCTGCTGTTCCTTGCGGCGGGCTCGGTGATTCACGCTGTCGGCGGCGAGCAGGACATGCGCAAGATGGGCGGGCTCAAGTCGTATATCCCGTGGACGTTCCTGACGATGGGCATCGCGACGCTGGCCATCTCCGGAATCCCGCCACTGGCGGGCTTTTGGAGCAAGGACGAAATTCTCTGGAAGGCTTACCAAGCCAGCTGGGTCTATTGGCTGATCGGACTGATTACCGCCTTCATTACGTCGTTCTACATGTTTCGATTGTTGTACATGACGTTCTTTGGCGACTACCGCGGAGCCCAGGTAGATGCGCACGGACACGGATCACATGGCCACAACGAGCATGGACACGGCGAACCGCACGAGAGCCCGATGGTCATGCTGGTGCCGCTCATGATCCTGGCGCTGCTTTCGCTGGTTGGCGGGCTGGTTGGGATCGGCAATCATTTCGAACATTTCCTGGCTCCGGTGTTTGGCCCGGGGGGTGTGGTGGCCGAAAGTGGAAGCGGGATTACCGAGAAGTTGCTGATGATCGTCTCGGTGCTCGTCGCCGCGTCGGGATGGTGGCTGGCCCACTTGCTGTACTGCGCGCGGCCTGAGCTTCCGCAGAAGATTGCCGATTCGCTCGGCGGGTTCTACGAGGCGGTCGTACATAAATACTACATCGACGAATTGTATGCTGCGCTGTTCGTCAAGCCCCTCATCGACGGTTCGACTCGCATCCTGTGGCAGGGAGTGGACCGCAAGATTATCGACGCGGCGGTGAATGACGCGGGCGATGGTGCGCGACACGTTTCCGACGAAGTGCGCCACATGCAGTCCGGCAACATTCGCTCGTATGCGGGCTGGATCGCGGCCGGATCTGCAGTCGTGATCGCTTTCATGATCTGGATGGGAGTGCGATGAGCACCGACAATCTCAGTTCCATCATCCTGACGCTGGTGACCTTTACTCCGCTGGCGGGTGCATTGCTGCTGATGTTTTTTCCCCGACGCGACCGGGATGTTCGGATTTTTGCGCTTGTTATCTCGCTTCTGACGTTCGTCCTCTCTTTACACCTGCCTGTTCACTTTCATCGCGTACAAACAGATTTTCAGTTTCAGATCGACAGGCAGTGGGTTTCGACTCCGAATATCCACTACCACATGGGGGTGGATGGAATCTCGTTGTGGCTGGTGGTGCTGACTACGTTTCTTACGCCACTGTGTGTGCTGATTTCCTGGAAGTCGATTCATGACCGGGTGAAGGAATTCTTCATCCTGCTGCTGATTCTGGAAACGGCGCTGATCGGTGTGTTCACTTCGCTTGATCTGTTCCTCTTTTACTTCTTCTGGGAAGCCACGCTGATACCGATGGCGCTGCTGATTGGAATTTTCGGCCACGAGCGGAAAGTTTATGCCGCGGTGAAGTTCTTCATGTACACCATGATCGGCTCGGTGTTTATGCTGGCGGCGATTCTGTGGCTTTACGCGCATACCGGCAGTTTTGACTTTGTGGTGATTCGCGACCAGATCATGAGCGGTGCTGTGCCGAAATTCCCGGCGGCTGCGCAGTGGCTCTTCCTCGGATTCTTTTTGGCGTTTGCGGTCAAGGTTCCACTCTTCCCTTTTCACACGTGGTTGCCGGATGCACATGTAGAGGCGCCGACGGCGGGGTCAGTGCTGCTGGCGGGCGTGCTGCTCAAAATGGGCACTTACGGGTTGTTGCGCTTCAACCTTGGATTGTTCCCCGAGCAGTCACGGAGCAACGCTCCGTGGGTGATGACGTTGGCCTTGATAGGGATCATCTATGGCGCGCTGGTAGCCATGGTCCAGCCCAACATGAAGAAGTTGATTGCGTATTCGTCGGTGAGCCATCTCGGATTTGTGGTGCTGGGAATCTTCAGCTTCACGCAGGCCGGACTGAATGGCGCGATGTTTGTGATGCTGGCACACGGAGTTTCTACGGGCGCATTATTCATGTTGGCAGGAATTCTGCACGAACGGCGTCATACCTATGAGATCAGCGAATTCGGCGGACTCGCTTCGCCCATGCCGGTGTATGCTGCGTCGTTTCTGGTGATCGTGCTGGCGTCGGCGGGACTGCCTTTGCTGAATGGATTCATTGGTGAATTTCTGGTGTTGAGCGGGGCATTCCAGGACAAGGCAATTTACGGGATACTCGGCGCCACTGGCATAATCTGGAGCGCGATCTATCTCCTCTGGATGTACCAGCGAGTCTTCTACGGCAAGGTTACGCACGCGGTGAACAATTCCTTGGGTGATCTTTCGGGATTAGAAAAATGGGCGGTGTGGCCGTGCGCCGCGGCAGCTCTGGTGATGGGAGTGGCTCCTATTATGTGGCTGGGAGCGATTGATCCGGCGGTTCAAGCGGCCCTCACACCGTTTGCACGAGTCGCGAGCAGGGTGGTGGGGCAATGATCTGCGGCGCGATGATCGGCGGGACAACGATCGCAAGCCTCGTCCTGGCCTATTCGCAGGCGCTGCCGCAGGGCGCGGATTACGTTCGCATCCTGCCAGAAATTGTTTTGTCGGTTTTTGGCATCATTGTGATGCTGCTGGAACCACTGCTCGACGAGAAAAAAGGGCAGAAGATTCTTGGCTTGATTGCGCTGGTGGGCGCGCTGGCGGGGATTGCAGCGACATGGTTCATGGCCCAGTCTCCAGGCGTGGCTTTCTGGAACATGGTGCAAGTGGACAGATTCAGCGTCTTCTTTCACGCTCTGGTGATTGCGATTACCGGAGTCGTCATCCTTAGTTCCTACGAATATATGGCCGTGCAGCGGATCCGCGCGGGAGAATACTACGCGCTGATTCTTTTCGGTGCTGTCGGCATGGCGCTGATGTCGTCGGCGGTCGAACTCGTTCTGATTTTCATCGCCCTTGAGATTTCGTCCATCTCGTCTTATGTGCTGACGGGATTCCGGCGGCACGAGGCTGCCAGCGCGGAAGCGTCGTTGAAATACTTTCTGCTGGGCTCATTCGCCACAGCGTTTTTTCTGTATGGAGTAGCGATGATGTTTGGCGCTACGGGCTCGACGAATATTGATCCGGTCAGCAGAACGTTACAGACTGCTCCAGTTCCGTTGCTGGCGTTCGTAGCAGTGGCGCTCATGTTTGTGGGTTTGGGTTTCAAAGTGGCAGCGGCGCCGTTCCACGTATGGACCCCCGACGTGTATGAAGGAGCGCCGGCGCCGATTGTGGGGTTGATGTCGACGGCGCCCAAGGCCGCGGCTTTTGCAGTTTTGTTGCGCATCGTTTTCGTGATCAATGTGCCGGGAACAGTCTGGCTAGTTTGGGTTGCGGCGGCGCTCTCCATGACTTTGGGCAACGTGGGTGCGTTGGTGCAAAACAACGTGAAGCGACTGCTGGCCTACTCCTCGATCGCCCACGCAGGCTATTTGCTGGTTGCATTCGCAGCCGCGCCAATCTTAGGGATTTCGGCAGCCATGTTCTACACCGCAGCCTACGCTGCTATGAACCTGGGCGCTTTTGCAGTGGTCGGCCATTTTGCCAACGCGGGCGAACGCTATGTGACCTTAGAGGACTATGAAGGCTTGGGGCGGAGTTCCCCACTGCTGGCGGCGACGCTCACCATTTTCCTTCTGTCTCTGATCGGCATCCCGATGACCGGGGGCTTTTTTGCGAAGTTCTATGTGTTCAGCGCAGCGGTGAAAGCCAACTTGATCTGGCTGACGATCATCGGCGTGCTTAACAGCGGCATCGGCGCTTATTACTACTTGCGCATTATCGTGATGATGTACATGCGCGAGTCCCGGAAGGCGGTTCCGGTAACGCCCGTTCCCTTTGCGCTCCGTCTGGCGCTGGTCTGCTGTATCGGCGCGACTATCTATCTTGGATTATTTCCTGGCCGCGTCCTGCAGTATGCGCAGGACTCAGCGCAGGAACTCGTGCAGCATTCTCGGCCCGAAACTCCCTTATCCGCGCCTGTTTCAGCGCTTCGCGAACCTCTGTAGCGAAAAGTGGATTTTGTGAAAATCGCGAATACTAGTGTTTGACAAGCGTCCCAACCTGCGGCATCATGGGTCCAACGGTTTTCGTTCTTCCCTCGTGGGATAACTTATCGGAGTGGAGGGGAAAGCATGTCCGAGTTTATGCGCAGATTATGGTTGGAAGATTCGGGGCAAGATATCGCCGAATATGCGGTTATGCTGGCGGTGATCCTGGTTCTCGTTGTGGGAACGATACGCCTGATCGGGTCCAACGCTAATAATGTGTTTTCGAACGCGGCCAGTTCGATTCAATAATTAAGGACGGTTGCGCGGCGGCAGCGACGTGGGATAATAATGCGGGAACCTCTCTTTATGGCGCGATTTACCTCGTTTACCGGGCAGTTTCGCTACGACTGGTTTACCAGAGTGGCGGCTGCGGCGGAACTTGCGGGGAGATCGAATCAGCCGTGATCGACTAGATTCAAGCAAGTTCAGTCAAAGGCCGCGATCCAAGATCGCGGCCTTTGCGTTTGCAACGGGAACTCAGGAGGGTTGGCAATGATCGTCAATATGTCGGAGAAAGCGACCGAGCAGGAGATCGGACACGTGATCGAGCGCATTCGTGAAGCGGGCTACCAGCCTCACGTTACGCGTGGAGTGGAGCGGACCATCGTGGCCGCGGTCGGAAATGGACGGCGACACGAAATCGAAGCCCTGCAGGTGGCGCCGGGCGTGGAGAATGTGGTGGCCATTGCGCAGCCGTTCAAGTTGGTCAGCCGGCAGGTTAAGCCGGAGCGATCGGTAGTGAATGTGGGTGGGGTCGCCATTGGTGGACCCGGAGTTGTGATCATTGCCGGACCATGCTCGGTGGAATCTCGCGAACAGTTGCTGGACACGGCGCATGCCGTAAAGCGCGCCGGCGCCACGATGCTGCGTGGCGGAGCTTACAAACCGCGGACCTCTCCCTATGACTTTCAGGGGCTCGGACTGGAGGCGCTGAAGATCCTGCGAGAAGCCCGCGAGCAGTCCGGGCTGCCGGTGGTCACGGAAGTGATGAGCACAGAAGATGTAGAAATCATCTGCGAACATGTCGACATGCTGCAGGTGGGAGCCCGCAACATGCAAAACTTCGCGCTCTTGCGGCGGCTGGCAACCGTCAACAAGCCGGTGCTGCTGAAGCGTGGGCCATCGGCAACCGTAAAAGAATGGTTGTTAGCCGCAGAGTACTTATTGTCGGGAGGAAACAGTCAAGTGGTGCTTTGCGAGCGTGGCATCAAAACTTTCGAAACGGAGATGCGCAATACGTTTGATCTCGCCGCCGTGGCGCTGGCGCGTGATCTTTCTCATTTGCCGGTGATCGCCGATCCTTCTCACGGCACTGGTAAGCAAAGTTTAATTGCAGCGGTCTCGCGCGCGGCGGTCGCGGTAGGAGCCGATGGATTGATCATTGAAGTACATCCGTGTCCGGAGCGGGCGCTGTCGGATGGGGCGCAGTCCCTCGATTTTGCTGGATTCGAGAAGGTGATGAAGGCCATCGCAGAGCCACTGCGTCGAGCCGCAGTGGTCGCGGATATGGCTCGGGCATAAGCAGAAACGTCAGTGCGCGGGATTAGCTTTTGGAAGTTTGATTCGCATGGCGGGATCGCCAAGCAAATTATACGTTTTGCGCACGGCGAGATTGGAGATGCCTGACTTCGCCTTGAGGATCGCGTCTCCCAGAGCCGGATGCGACGAACTCATCGCGCCTTGCACGATCAGTTTGTCGAGAATGGTCTGCGGCGGGGCCTGGTTCAGGCCGCTCGAGGCCAGGACGGCCACAGCGCCTCCGTTGGGGGCCAGCATCAGCGCAACGGCCAACGGTTCTTCGTAAACATCCTGGAAGAATCCATTGAGGCAGTCCATGATGAGGAATACCGGCAATGAAGTCCCGTTGGTCAGAGAGCTCGCGGCGGTGCTGTCGAAAAGGTCGTCGCCGGACCACTCGTCCTCGGAGCCGTGTCCCGCATAATTCACCAGCAATTGCCCTGAATTGATGGCGGTAAGAATTGCTTGCCGCGCATCCGGCGGGCTCGTCGAGGTGGCGAAGACATCCGTTACCTGCATGGTTGAAGGCAGCTGAGCCTGGACCACCTGACTGTCCTTTGTAAAGTTCTCGGTATCGTTTACATCAGCTACCATCAGCGCCTGCGAGGTCCACGCGCCGTTCGTGGATTGGCCCTCATAAGCGGCTATCCTTTCCGCCACGAGTTTGGCTTCGGCTGCCGTGCTCACGGGCAAACGTCCGGTTGCAATGGTCGGCATGCCACTGTCGTTGAAGTCAGAGAACCAGTCATCGGATGCCGTCATGAGGCCCGTCGTTGGAATGATTTTCGTGGGCACGAAGTCCAAGTGGCCGAAGCCGAGATAATTGCGGGGATCAAGCGAGGCTCGACCGTTCAGCAAGAGATATCGCGGCGCGGTGTGCCACGCTTTGACCGCCGTTTGCAAAAAGTCGCGGATGGCCTGAGGACTGTGCTCGCCGAAGTTAAACTCGTCATAGAGATCATCGACCAACACAACTGCGGATGATTTTCCCTGCGCCTTGTGAGCGCGCAGCAGCGGCTCCAGAGCGCCTGCGAAGGCCTCCGCTGACACCATCACAATTTCGCTGCCGGGTTGCGCGATGTGCCACTGCGAGGGATGGTTCTTACGAATCCCTGCCGCCGACGCGATGCGGTCATCGGCCACAGCCATAAGCGTGTGCAGCGCGGGGGCCGAGGGATTGGTTGTGGACCATGGCACTTGAACTTCGACCGCGTAGTCTGTCTTCGAGGCCGCATCCGGCGTGACTTGACCACTAAGTTCCACCGGCTGATCCGGATTTGTGATGTCGAGGACGACCACTGTACCTTGAGTGAAACCCGTCACTTTCAGTTCATCCCCGGGGCGGCCGGTGAACGTCAAGGCATTAGAGTCGGCCGCGTAGGAGTGCGGATAAGTAATCTGGATCGACTGCAGCAGGCTGACATCGTATTCCCCATCTTGCGCCGTCAGCGTGACGGTGTTCGCACCGTTCTGCAAAAGGCCGGGCGGAACGTCAACAGTGAATTTTCCTTTGGCTTGACCGGTGAAGGTCAGATCGCCCAGCGTGGTGCCGTTCAGAGCAATGGTAACGTCGTGTGGGATCGCGAGAATTATGCCCTGCAGAATCAATTGCAAACGCACCTGCTGGGTCGAGGTGGTGTCGAGGTGGTTCACCTGAATCGTCTCGTCGATCGCAGTGGAAGAAACGAGCGGCCCGAAGAAATTGTTGCCCTGAGAGGTAGTCAACGCCGAAAAGTATGTTGTACGCGGCGTCAGTTCAACCGTGAACGGAAAGCTTGCGGGAGGCTGATTCGAACCGACGGAGAGCGGTAAACGGGGAATCCGCGCGCCGTGCGATTCTTCCGCCGCGAGCCAGTAGACTCTGGTGCCGGAGTATTGCGTATCGATTCCGGTGCCGTAGAAATAAATTGCAGCCTGAGGACCGAAACCTCCAGGGCCGGCGGAGGCGCCGGTGATCTGTATCGGCTGCTCGATGGCCTCGGCGTAAAGGTGCAGGAATGCTGGATCCACATTCGCGTCCAACCCAGCTTGGATCAGTTGCGGCTGCGTTACGCAGTACCAGCCTTCGTGCTTCACGAATATTCTTACGGCGGGATGTCCGGCGAGTTCGAACTGCTTCTGCTGCTGGGCAACTGTCGGAAGAGTATCGGGCAAAACATTCTCAACGGGGTGGCTCACGCCGGGCTGTGCCTGGTTCAGTTGATTCACAGTGACCGCTGAAGTGGGGTCGCTGGCAAGCTGAGCGTTGGTGGAGGCCGCGGGAGAAACTGGGCCGTGGAGTATGCGAGTACCGTTCACATCCACATCTTCCAGCCAGTAAGGGCCGCTGCCGGCGTTTGCGGACGAATCGATCCAGCTATAAGTCTTGCCAGAATGTTTGGGCAGCGCCCCGCTCATCAGCAGGGCCGATCCCGCGATCAGTGAAGAATTCAAAGAAATGCGCTCGCCGCCCTGTTCGCGGTAGACGTTGAATCCGAGGTTGCGCGCTTCGGCACCTGTCTTCCAGAGAAGTACAACACGGTCTGCCCCAGTCTTGTCCTTGCCGCGCTGGGCTGAGAAAAACTCCAATTTGATATTTGTCGGAGCCGTGATGGTTTCAACCTGAGTGGAGGTGTTGGGTGTAGTCATCTGGTCCGCAGTCACGCTGGCTGTGTTGGACGCGATCCCCGGCGCTCCCGCGAGCGTGAGAATGGTGACTGTGGCCGTGCCGGGGTTGGCCATCGTTCCCAGCAAGCATGTAACGGTGCCGCCCGCTTCCGAACATGTGCCCGCCGTGGTATTGACGGCGAGATAGGTAACGTTCGTTGGCAACGGGTCGGTTACGGTCACGTTCGTCGCGTTGGCGGGACCGTTATTCGTCACCAGGAGGGTGTATGTCAGGGTGTCGCCGTCGGCCACGGTGGGACTCGGTGTGGCTGTCTTCACGATGGTCACATTCGCGCTGTTGGCGTTGGCCACAACAACCATAGCGGTCGCGGTGTTGCTGGTGAGGTTTGGAACGATGTTGGTGGCGGTGGCCGTGGCGGTTTCGGCAATGTTTGTTCCGGAAGCGGTGCTGGCATTCACTTGCAGCACGAGAGTGAAGTTGGCTGTGGCATTTAGAGCGAGAGTGGTGGCTGTGCAGGTGATCGTACCTGCGGCTCCGACAGCGGGATTGGTGCACGTCCAGCCCGCCGGAGCCGTGATGGACTGGAAGTTAGTATTCGGCGGTGTGGTTTGAGTAAAGCTGGGAGATGCTGCAGCCAATGGTCCATTGTTGGTGACGCTCTGCGTATAAGTGACGATGCTACCCGCGGCAACGGAAGTTGGCACCGCAGAGTTCGTGGTGATCAGATCGGCTTGAGTCGCGGTCGCAACGACGTCCGCTGCAATCGCGCTGTTGTTGGCTGGGTTCGGATCGGTCGTTGAGGAATTCGCAGTTGCGATGTCATTGATTGCCGTCCCGGCCGCAGTCCCCGCATCTACCTTCACAACAACCGGGAAACTGGCTGTTCCTGGCGCGAAGCTGGGATTCGTGCAGGTGATTGTGCCTGTGGTGCCGGCCATCGGAAGGATGCAAGACCATCCGCTCGGGAGCGGCGTTAACTGCACGAACGTCGTATTGGGCGGCGTGCTTTCGGTGAACCTCGCAGCAGTCGCTGTGCTTGGCCCGCCATTAGTTACAACTTGTGTGTAGCTAATGTCGGCGCCGGCCAGCACTGGAACCGGGCTGGCAGCATTAGTGACCGATAAGTCAGCCGAGTCCGCAACCTGCACGCTGGCTGACGCGCTGTTGTTGCCGGGGTTAGGGTCGCTGGTGGTTGAGGAGACTGAGTCGGTTTGAGTGATAGTGGATCCGGAAGTGACGTTCGTGCTTACCGTCACCGCGAATGTGAAGTTCGCGGTGGAGACAGCGAAGGTTGCGATGGTGCAGGTGAGCGTCCCTACCGAGCAGGTCCAGCCGGCGGGACCGCTTAGCGACACCGCTGTTGTATTAGCCGGAAGGGTTTCCGTGAACGTAACGGTGCTCGCGCTGGCGGGACCACCGTTGGTTACGGTCTGCGTGTAGGTGATGTTGCTACCGGCCGACACCGGGTTCGGGCTGGCTGTGTTTGTAACACTCAAATCTGCTTGCCCCGCCCCCGCTACCCCAATTGTGACCGTGGCTGAATTGTTGTTGTTATTCGTGTCACTGGTAGAGGTGGCAACTGTCGCTGTGTCGGTGATGATGGTTCCCGCCGCCGTGCCTGCAGTCACAGTCACCACCACGGGGAAGGTACTGGTCGAGCCCGGCGCCACGCTGGGATTCGTACAACTGATGGATCCGGTGGTGGTACAAGTCCATCCCGCAGGTACGGGGGCAAGAGAGAAGAATGTCGTGTTGGCCGGAATCGCTTCCGTGAACGTGTCTGTGCTGCAGTTGCTGGGGCCAGTGTTGGTCACAACCTGGGTGTAAGTGATATGGCTGCCCGCCGCTACCGGGCTGGGTGTGCCACTGTTGGTTACGGCCAGGTCGCAAGCTGTGGTGACGGGAGTATTGATGGTCGTGCTGTTGTTAGCCGAGTTGGGATCGCTTGTCGTGGAAGAAACCGAGGAGTTTGCCGTGATCGAAGCGACGGTGACACTTGGAGCCAGGTTCACAACGACGATGATGTTCGCCGACGCACCCAAGGCCAAGGTCGGGTCGCTGCAGGTGACGTTGCCCGTCCCGCCTACGGCCGGGGCTGTGCAGGTCCAACCAGTGGGAGCAGAGGCGGAGACGAACGTAGTATTGTTGGGCACCGCTTCCAGAAAGCTGACGGCAGAAGCTGGCCCGGGACCATTGTTCGTCACCGTTTGTAAGTAGGTGATGTTATTCCCGGGGTAGACGGTGAGAGGCGTGGCCGATGTGCTCAGCGCAACGTCGGCCTGCGCTGAGGAAGATGCGACTACGTCGGTGGCCGTGGCGGAATTGGCGCCGAAGGCTTGGTTCGTGGCAGTCACGGTCGCTGTATCGGTGATGATTGTGCCGCTTGCCAGGCCGGTGTTCGCCTTGTAGACCACGGTGAAGGTGCCGGAGGAACCCGCTGCCACGCTGGCGTTGGTGCAGACCGTGGGGAAACCTGTGCAGGTCCAACCCGTCGCACCCGTGATCGAAACAAATGTAGTATTCGGCGGCGTTGCTTCGGTAAAGGTTGCAGCGGTAGCTGCTGCCGTCCCGGTGTTGGTGACGACCTGCGTGTAAGCAATATTGTTACCGGTCACGACTGGATTCGGTGAGGCAACGTTGGTGACGGATAACTGCGCTCCCGTAGTCGTCCCAACGACGGTGGAAGCGGAGGCTGTGTTGTTCGCAGAATTCGGATCAGTCACTGAGGAGCTAACGGTGACGGTATCCGTTATCACGGTGCCATTCGCCGTCCCGGCCGTGACCTTCGTGATCAGGCTAAAAGTGGCGGCGGTGCTGCCGGCCATATTCAAGTCGTTACAAACGACGTTGCCGGTCCCACCAACGGGCGGCGTAGTGCAGCTCCAGTTGGCGGGCGCGGCAATGGAAACAAATGTGGTGTTCGCGGGAATAGCCTCAACCAACGACGCGTTGTCCGCGGCGCTGGGACCGTTATTGGTGACGATTTGGGTGTAAGCGATGTTGCTGCCGGCTGCGACTGGATCCGGAGCGGCGGTGTTGGTCACGCTGAGATCTGCGCTGGAGGACACATTGGCTACATCGGTATAGCTGTCGTTCGACAGATTGATTTCGCCGCCGCCACCCACGATGGCAGTGTTCGTTTCGGTGGAGGGAGCGGTCTGCGCGACATTGGCGTTGATAGTAATCGATGGGTAAAAACTATTCGCCGCCAAGACCATCGAATTGACGCAGCTGACGGTTTGCGATGCGATGGAGCAAGTCCATCCGGTCCCGGTGGCACTCGTGGGAGTAAGACCCAAGGGCAGCGTATCGTTCACCGTTACCGTGCCGCTGGTGGAACCGTACGGACTCAGGTTCTCGACAGGGATGGTGTAGGTGGCGGTTGAACCGCGAGTGAGTGTACCCGGGGCATGGCTCTTGGTGAGCGTCATGTCGGGAGTGCACTGTGCGCCAGACTGCGTACCGGAAGTTTGAGATATTGACGCGTTCGTAACGCTGGTGCCCGCGGCGCCGGGGGTTGATCCGTAGGACACTCCGGGATCTTCGGTCAGGCCGTTCGTTCCGCCACTTACGCTGATACTCGCCGGACTGCCGGAAACCAGAACCACTCCACCGCCACCGCCACCGCCGGGGCCGTGACGGTTTCCGAGAGTGAAGGGTTCCGAAGCCCAGGCGTCGCCACCGTTGCCACCGTTCGCTTGCAGCGTTAGGCCGCTCTCCCCGCCGTTTGCCGAAAGAACAACGATGCTGCCACCTGCTCCGCCGCCGCCGCCCGCATCGTTGGCCGTGCCGTTGTAAGCGTTTATTCCGTTGGCGGTGAGGATTGCCGCGCCGCTGAGCGCGTAGGTGCGAATGATGATGATGCCGCCACCGGTAGCGCCCCCACTGGCCTGATTGTCGCCATCAGAATTGTTGCGCGTTCCCGCACCACCTCCGCCACCCATCGCGACGCGATTGATGGTCGCGGGGAAAGCAGTGCCACCTTCGCCGCCTACGCTCAGATTAGTATTCCACGAGTCGCCGCCAAAACCTCCAGCGCCACCGTTAGCGCCGCCACCGCCGCCGGCGTTTTGGTCATTAGCCGCGGGGTCAGCATCGGTGCCTCCTCCGCCGGCGTTGCCCGGAGCTCCGCGGGCCATGCTGCCGTCAGTTCCCGCGGTACCACTCGGATAACTGCTATTCCCAGCCGCAAAACTGGCACCGGACTCAACCCAAAACGGAGTACCCGCGATTCCTTCGCCCTTCGCAGCGTCATAACCGGCCTCCCCGCCCACGGCTCCGGTGTACGTGGCCGGAGCGGGTTGACGATAATCTGTGTTGGCGCCGCCTCCGCCCGTTAATTGCATTCCCGCTCCGCCGCGGAAGCCTAGACCACTTACCGAGACGGTGGCTCCGTTTAGAGTCAGCGTACTCGAAGTATCTAAGGCCAAAACCCCGCCCGTGGAACCATTCCAGGCTAGCGCCGTGGGTGGCGAACCCGAACTGAAGGAAGCAGTCGTGTATTGCGGCACCACAATCACCTGGTAAGTGCTCTGGCCCGCAGTTGCTGAGGCCGTGGCGTGGTGATAAGCGAAAACCAATCCGCCGCCCAGGCCTGCTCCGGAAATGATTACTGAGCCACCTGTTGTACCCACTGCGCTTTGCGCGGTAACGAACTCGTACTCGCCGGCGCTATTCAGAGAGGTAAATCCCTGGCCTGTGTATCCATTCCCATACGCGACGGTGTTCGAGTCGTTGATGCTGGCATCCTGCATCTGGATGACCAGCAAAAGATTTCCGGCGGCGATTGCGTTACCAGCGCCGGTCGCGGCACCCACAGTGATGGAGGTGGCTCCCGCGGCCACGTTGGCTGCCCCCGGGTAGTACGTGTTTAAGACGCCAGTGAGATTATTTCCGGCCGCAGCCTGCGAGGTGGTACCGCAGGCAATTGACTGCACTGTAGCAACCGCTACGTAGGTGTTGTTGCCGGTGTTCGGATCTGGCGGTGTTCCGGAATCTGTTACGGTCGCGGTGTTGGTATATGACCCTGAGGCGGTGGCGGTTTCAACGACTGTTACAGTAGCGTTTGTCCCACTCGCCAGCGTGCCTATGGTACACGTGATGGGGTTGGTAGTGGTGACGCACGTGCCCACGCTTGGAATGGCTGAGACCAGTGTCATGCCCGCGGCGAGAGTGTCGTTCAGCGTGACGGCGTTGGCTGCGGATGTTCCATTATTGAAGACTGTGATGTTGTAGGTTGTATTCGATCCCAGAAAAACCGCGCTGCCGACGCTGGTCGTGACTCCGATATCGGCCGCTGTGGGATTGATGGATACGGCTCCCAACGACCAATTGGAAGTGCCGCTGAATGTCTCCGAGAGTGGAACGCTGGGTGCGCCGGTGCGGCTGCTACCCGTGGCTCGCACGCCAGGATTTGTGCTGTTCTGACTTAACACATTCCACCGCTGCGTCTGAGGACCAGGTACGGTGACCGTCTGGGTTCCATCTGTGGCCAGCGTGTCCAGAATCATGCCGTTGACCACGCTGGGCACATTCAGTTGCGAGTAGGTACCCGCAGCGCCATCGGCTGACACGAAGGTTCCGAGGGGCGCGGTCTGATCCACTCCCGTGAATGTGGTCGCGCCAGCAACTACACCCTCGGTCACTGCCGTGGGGATGTCCACCGACACCACAATTGGAAGATTCGTGCCGGACGCTGGGGCCAGCAGGTACCACATCTCCACTCGGCGCGTGCCACCGGCATCGTTCTGCGCCCCGACGAAACTCAGCGCCGTGCCGCTGTAGGTCACACCCGTGACGTCAGTTGTGGGTGCATTCGTAATGTTGATCGAAACGCCCACAATGAGGACACGGTTCGCCGTGGCGGTAGTGGTGTGGGTAAAGGTAAGGGTTTCGGTGCCGGCTCCCGCCAAGTTTGCCGAACTGGAGCTAGCAGAATCGACTGCGACCTGGCCTCTGGCATATGACGCTGCCAGCATAAGGAACAAGACGATCAGTGCACCGAGAGTGGGGCGCACCTGCTTGCGCACCGCAGCTTGGGAAGTCGCTCGCGCCGGCGGGGCGACGCCTGCCATCTCCAAGAGTTTTCCGAGAACACGCTGTCCCTCCGCCGCTGCTTGCAGCAATTTGCCGCTGATTCCTTTTAGTTTCGTGCGCACAAGTTTTCTGCCCAACCTCACCTCTTTGGCGACGACAATGCCGAGAATCTGGTCGCCGCGCAACGGAGGGTCGTTTTGCTGTCCGCCGTCGCCTCGGGTAATAAACAAATTCTTAGAATGATTGGTAATCACTAGGCGGTGGACGCGGAAGCCGCCATGGCCTTTCGTAAGTACAATATCGCCCTTTCGTAATTTGCTCACCATTATCGGAGTAACGTAGACAACCTGCCCGTCGCGAATGATTGGGGACATACTCGCGCCGCGCGCTTCGAACCGCATGCTCAACCCGTTTTTCAGTAGTTCGCGGCTGAGAGCCTCGAACCTTTCTGAATCCGACTCGCTGTTAGTCATTGAAGTGAAGAATTCTGTCTACGGCGCGTTCGTCGGGCTCGAAAGAATAGCGGTAGCAAGGGACGGAATCAGCTACTCGTTCCAGAAAGCTTAGGGCGGAGTCGACGTACTCGTGCCGGTGAAACGGCACGAAGCTGCGCGCGAAGAGTTCCGCGACCATCTGGCTGCGGGTCAGGCGCGTGAGCACGTTGCCGTGTCCATGCTCAAGAACGAAGACACGTTGCAGCGGAGCGCGCTGCGGCAAAGCAAACGCGGCCTCGCCATGCCACGGCGTGCCGTACATGAAAATCTGGGTCGCATCTTTGCGTAGCTTCTCTTCAAGAACTTTGTCCTCGCGCACAATGATCCGGTCGTCGCTCAGAATCTCCACGTTGTCGAGCGAGGTCCAAAGCCGCGCTGTCGTACTTTTGCCCGCTCCGGAATGTCCGACAAACAAGTTGTTTGCGCCATCTGGCCCGACGATGCCAACTCCGTGCAGCTCAATCGCTT
>Ga0208194_1000060_pt1 | contig 18363 bp, 16 predicted proteins | sample June2015DPH_19_2_FD_184718 | JGI IMG/M metagenome (GOLD analysis project Ga0208194, IMG submission 184718) | Peatland microbial communities from SPRUCE experiment site at the Marcell Experimental Forest, Minnesota, USA - June2015DPH_19_10... | ecosystem: Environmental > Terrestrial > Soil >...
CGAGGTCTCGCAGCCCTCTCCAGCCGAATTCTCTCGCTATTCAGTGATGCTGAAAACCTGGGTCGAGATGGACTGGAACTATTCGGGGTCTCTCGGGTCTGCGAAAAGCGAGGAGAGAATACCCGCGCCCGCAAGCTTTACGAGAAATCGATTGCATCTGTTCTACCGTCCGAAACAGACCGTGCTGCACGACGCTCGCTCGCACGACTCGCAAAACGCGAAGGCGATTTCAATCTGGCTTGTGACCTTTGGGAGGGTGCACTCGGAAATTCACGGCACGGCTATGAGGCTTACGAGCAATTGGCAATTTATTACGAACACAACGCTCGTGACCCAGAGCAGGCTCGGCAGGTAGTCCGGCGAGCAATTGATGAACTTCGCCGCGCCAATCAGATAGGCGACATCGCGACTAGCGCCTATCGCGAGATCAAGGCAAGATTCGATCATCGGATGGCGCGCCTCGAACGCAAGGCCGGACAGACCCGACTGGAGGCTTTCGACGCTTAACCAGGAGTCTATCTTTGTTGGTGATGGAATTGGTTCAGAATCCATGAACGATACAAAATGGATGATAGCCCCATCGTGGTGTAAACAAAATCGGTCCGACAGGGGTTAAATACAATCAAAGTAATCTCTCGAGGTTCTGTCATGAAGGGTTCGTATGTGGATGGCGCATCTCAGGTGGGTCAGGGTCTCAACGCGGTGGCCCTGCAAAACGCAGTCTTGTGTGCTGAATGTGACGTAGTCAGTGACAGCCCGCACGATCGATGTCTGGTGTGCGGGAGCCGCTCACTGTTCAACATAGCTCGCATGTTCGGCGGGAATCTTCCCCAGAATCGCGCGCTCTTGATTCCTTCAGATGCATCAGAACGGCAGCGCGAAATTGTGCTGACCTTTTCAAGGCATTATAGGCGCCGCGTCAAAGCCGGTTAGTTCTGCCGCCCAACGATCGTGCGAAAAATCATCCATGTCGACATGGACGCGTTCTATGCGTCGGTCGAGCAGCGTGACGATCCGCAACTGCGTGGCAAGCCCGTGGTTGTCGCCTGGAAAGGCAACCGCTCCGTCGTCTGCGCAGCGTCGTACGAGGCCAGGAAGTTCGGGGTTCGTTCAGCGATGCCGGCAGTGCGTGCCGAACGCTTGTGTCCTGAGGCAATATTCGTCGCGCCGGATTTTACACGGTACCGGGCTGTCTCTCGCAGTGTGGGGGAGATCTTCAAACGCCACACTGATCTCATCGAGCCACTGTCGCTCGACGAAGCGTATCTAGATGTCACAGAGAACAAGACGAGCCTGCCAACCGCCACCTTGGTGGCCCGCACAATTCGTGATCAAATCCGCCAGGAGTTGAGTTTGACCGCCTCTGCGGGCGTAGCGCCTAACAAATTTCTGGCAAAACTCGCTTCTGATTGGCGCAAACCGGATGGGCTCTTTGTCATCCAGCCCGAGGATATCGATTCGTTTCTCCTGCCGCTTCCGGTCGGACGCCTGCCGGGAGTCGGCAAAGTTACAGGAGACAAGCTGGCGAAGCTTGGAATGCAGACTGTAGGTGATTTGCGAAAATTGGAATTGTCCCTGCTCGAAAAGCACTTCGGCCGGTATGGTCTCCGCCTGCACGAACTCGCCCGCGGTGTCGACGACAGTGCAGTCGTCCCGGACCGGCCCACGAAATCGATCTCCGTCGAGGACACTTTTGAGCAAGACGTTCTTTTGGCGGAAACCGAGCCCATGATCCGGCACCTGGTGGAAAAGCTTTGGTCTGCATCGCGCAAAGAATCACGCCTGGCACGCACAGTGGTCCTCAAACTGAAGACAAGCGAATTTAAGATCCTCACGCGCAGTCATACGCCAGATTTTCCTCCTTCTTCCTGCGAGGAATTGACGGACATTGTCTTGAAGCTGCGAGAAAAAGTGGACCTTGGTCCGAATGAGCGTTACCGACTGGTTGGCGTCGGTCTGAGCAACTTTCGAGAGGCCGAGAAAACGGCCGCCCAGCCAACTCTTTTCGAGTGACGGGCAGTGGCATTTCGGTTGTGGCATGCATCTGCTTCCCAAGGGCTTCGTTCGTATCCGCCACTTCGGCTTCCTCGCCAACTGCCGACGCGCTACACTACTGCCGCTATGCTTCGCAGCACGGGGCGCAGTTCCAGCGCAGATCGAACCGGAAACCTCCACCCAGGAATCGGACCCTCTTTGGCGCTGTCCCGAGTGTGGTGGACCCATGGAGGTCATCGAACGACTTACCGCTGCTCAAATCCAACTACGTTCTCCACCACTGTCGGCCACTACTGCGGCATGAAACAGCTCTCCCACAACTCGAAAACTCCGCACGGTTCACCGCGCTCCGCCCGCGTCTGCCCTGCTCCTGACTCGATCCCTACTTCGCACCCTCTATCACACCGATTTCAACCATCGATTCTCGCTCCCACACCTTTGCGTGCCCCCTCCTCCGCTTCCGTACCGACTCCCGCCAACTTCAACACCTCTCCTTTGCTCCATCCAATTTGCATAAGGCCCGCGTCCGCCGCGCCAGCGGCTTCCTTCTGACGGCTTTTTCGAACGCGCGCCCCAATCCTCTGTTCCGCCCCACTCTGCTCACCAAGGGCGCGCCTCCGAAAAAGCACTAGCGTGATCCGACCACAATCGTACAGACAGCATTCAAGGAACTCCGAAGCCCTTCTGACCCACTCCGGAGGACCTCGATGTCGTGTCCACTCCACAACAATTGGTTCCATATATTGGTCACAGCTTCGTTGGGAACACCCTCTGGAGGTTCGATGCTTTTGATTTGGCCTGCTGTTCGGACTGACGTGCATCTGCTCAAAACTCTAATCCATGAAATGGGAGAGTACGAGCGCTTGCCGGTGTTGATCACCGAGGAGACTCTTGCACGAAAGGTGACGCAGCGAGCAGGAGCTGTGCGGATTGCGGGAGGACAAGCTGAAGTCGATCCGTTCTTTCATCGAATTCTTAGCAGGGATGGATGCAATCGCCTGAAAGGGCCCAACCCCCACCTGAAGACGTCCGGTGTCCCATCTCCGGAGCACAGTGCCGGCGCTAACCAGGAGCGCGACGCCAGCTTTCAAGCACACGATCAATGTCGTCGCGAACTGTGTCTCGGGCATCCATGCGGCCAAGTCCCTTCATAAGAAGGCGATCGTATTTCGTATGCCTGTGGCGGATGGATGCCACCACCGCCGCTCGTAACGCTTCTTCCTCCAGTGCTCGCCCGGAGGCGGTTCGACCCACTCGGCCGCTGCCCCGAACCGACGTATGTGCTGCGATGGCCCGCGCCTCCTCAGGCGGGCAGCCTGGAAACATCTGCCGAATCGATTCAGCCATTCGCATCGCCAGAACCTGATCCCGTTTATCGCGATAGATCTCGGCACGCTCGCGCCGGACATTGCGCTGGTCAGCATCGGCCGAGCATTCTGCCTCGGCCTGCTCCAGCGCAGATTCTTCGACCAGCACTCCCTGGCGTTCGTAGCGCTTGCGAGCCCTGCTAAAGCGAACCACCACGGCGGAAAGTGCGCTGTGCTTCCGAGCACGCCGGGTCAGAGCGGTGTCGCCTCTAGGCAGGTAAACCAAATGGTCGAGATCGGCACATGTGAGGCAAAGCGGTCGTTCGCCCTCCATAAATAGGAAATTGCCCCTCCATAGCTCCTTTCCGCAATCGGCGCACTTCGACTCCCGGAGGATGTCGAACACAACGAGGTCCTTCGCTTCTGACGATTGATGATCGGCTGAACCTGGTTTCATGTCACGCTTTCTTGTACTTTGCTCCGACCAACCCGCCGTTTACCGGAGAGATCTGGGCAAGGGTGATCGTGCGACGAGCAGGGATGCCGCGAGGCAGAAAACCGAGACGCCAGGAATCCGCATTGTACCTCCACCTGCTCGTAGACTGCGACATTCACCTGCCGGTCTTCCGTTCTGCTGATCTGCACAGGCGGACAACTATCGCAACATCGGGATTACGGTGAAACAACGGCGGTCAAAACGCGCTATCGCCTGATAACAACAGTTCCCCCTGTGATCAAAAACCCCGCCCATCGAGGATCGCTTTTGAGGGCAGAAGCGGGTTGCTTTCCAAAGTGAACGAGCGCATAATCCGCATCCTTGGGCCCGGCTTAACCGAGCAGAGGGGATTTCGATGTACCTCGAAACGTTCCAGACGGTTCGCCGCAAGGTCTGGCAGTGGTTGAAAGGTCAGATTGCGCAGGACGTACCTGAGGAGGACGCCTTGTGCGAATATGACTGTCGTAAGCAGCAGTGCACCGAAGAAGAGTGGGCGACTTGCGAGCGGCGAATCCACAAAGCAGCAGGAGAATTGTGGCCTGAGTCCGGCCCCGAGCCTTGCGGCGAAGCAACCCGATACGCCAAAACCTCGGAGACTGCCCCGCAATCCCCAGAAGCCGAAGGGTTAAGCTACCGCCCTATCCCTCTTTCACAATCTACCACCTCAAGCCATGGTTCAATCAACGCAGATGATATCAGTGATGCTGCGCTCCACAATGAAATCAAGTGCCGCGCTTACGAACTCTACCAGCGGCAGCGCGACAATACCGACGGCCACGATTCAAACGACAAGCTACGGGCCGAACTGCCCTGTGTGGCTTACGCGGCGGCCGAACTTCAGAAGTACTCCAAAGGCGAGGTAGCCGACACAAGGAGCGTCAGAGCTGCTCGGGTTTACCTGCGTGCTCTAAGCTTCTTTATCAGTAATCGTGAACACGGATTGAGCAAGCAACGCAGCGAACCTCGGATCAGATAACTGTTACAAGTGCTTCATCTAAGAACCCTGAATAGGGCCAAGGAAGTTACTTCGTTGTCGAAACATCGCCATTTGCCTCATTGACCGTTGACGGGGGTCATACGACCAGAATCTGGCCCAGACCGGCTGTCTATCGCCACGGATCCAACGCTTCATAGTCGGTGCGTTTTTGCTTACGATGGCAAGCCGCGCCAGCCCCACACTATCTGCAGACTGGCGCGAATCGCTTCAAGCAGCTCCCCGTTGTCGGCCGGCTTCTGGAAAAAAGCGGCGGCACCTGATTCGAGGGTACGTCTTTTATTGCCCTCGGGATCGCGAGCTGTGAGAATGATCACTGGAATAAGGGAAAGCGCCGGATAGTCGTGCAAGTGTTTCAGTACGGCAAAACCATCGCCCGCCGGCAGTCCGAGATCGAGGATGATAAGGTGGGGTTTCTCCTTCTGAGCCATCGCGATGGCCGAATATCCGTCGCAAACATTCACCGTATCATAGTTATTGGCCCGTAGACGCCAACTCAGGGCCTGTCTGAGATCGGGATCATCATCCACGACCATTATCTTTGCTCGATTTATGGGCTTCCTCTCGCTGTAACTCTCAGTTTGCATGCTTGTGGTTCCCCTTTTCGGTGAAGTTTTGTTTGCTCGTGAGACCCCCGCTGGATGATGCCCCGAGTAGGGGCTTATCGGAGACTGTACTCTCGGCCTGCCATTGCAGCTAACACCTAAGGTTCAGCGTCCAATTTGCCTCTTTGAGACTCATGTTGAGGAAGTGCAGGATATCTGTCGTAATCACGTGTGGCTGGGCAGAATCGAATGGCTTTTGCTCAAGCCCAGCGAATCATAACGGACAGCAGGGCACCAGCCACCAGCACAACCTTCACCACCGACGGCCACTTCTCTACGAATACGTTTTGCAAGGCGGTAGATCACTGTCGCAATCAGATGGGATGAGAAGGCCGGTTTCCGACGGGCTGCTGTACGCTCCCAAGTTATCGACGCGCTCGAAACGCAAGAGATAAAGGAGACCGGCAATGAAGGCAGACCATCCTGTCACTTTTATTTTTCGCTTGCGACAAAGCGGCGGACCATACATTCCGGCTTGCCGACAAAGCGGCCAGAATCAAGCCCGATGCTGGTACGAGAGGCCCACGAGTATGCGCGGTAGTTTTCGGCGGTCAACGGTTACAGCGATCTGAGTTAATCAACTTGTCAGATTGAGGGGATGCTCGAAGACTAATCTGGCCTCTTTCCGCAACGAACTGGTTCGACTCTACTTCAATCCGTCCACTACATACAGGTCCGACGTGATGCGTTGGTAGGTATACACGTAACTCTTCAGGTCGCGCGAAAATTGCGGAGGCGCATTGGAAAACAGGCCGGTGGGATCCGCAGGAGAAAATGATCTGAGCAGCTTGCGCTCTCCGCTTGCCAAGTCGATCGTGAAGATCCTGCTGGGCACCTCGCGGCGGCCGACCAGCAAGGATTTGCCGTCCGGTGTCCACTGCACCGGAACATCTCCGGGTTGGGTATTAGGAACAAGCAGCGGAGAGCCCGTGGCCAAGGGGTAGATCGTAATCTTTCCTTCCGGATCCTGCGCTGCCACCTGCTTGCCGTCGGTCGATATACAACTGCGATAGGCGATACTCACGCCCTCCGGAGTGACCGGTCGAGGCGCGCCTTCGTCAACGCCCTGCAGCCACAGCCTCAATCCATGGCCACCAGGCACGCTGCCCATTGCCAGAATATGTCGGCCATCGGGGAGGAAAAAGGCCTGGTGAACGTGAACGTCCCCAGTAGAGACTGCCCGCGACTCACCTGCGCCGGTCGGCAGTTCGATCAAGCTGCGTCGCGCGGCAGCGTTGAGAGCCAACGCCCACTTTCCATCCGGAGATAACGTTGGAGTTCGACCGTCGCCTAGCCGCACTGCTGGCGAGCCGTCGGTTCCCCGCACATACAACCCGCCGGTCTCGCCGCCTGCCTCACCTGTTTCGTCAAAGGACACAAGCCTTCCGTCATCGCTGATATCCCGTGGCACCGACCAATCGTGCCAGCTCAGGTCGCGTTCCTTGGTCTCTCCTGGCGCGAGGGCGATCATGCCGGCGCGTAAATCGTCGCGCGAGAACAGCACCCGGCCGTCCTTCGAAATATCATGCAAAGTCAGCGTACCCGTTCCCAGGTAGACCAGCCGTTCTTTTCCCGCTAGGGTAACGGCGCGCAACTCGCGACTTGATCCCGATGTGGTGCCGGTGAACCAGACTTCATTTCCTCCCTGCCACCAGGCGACGCCTTGGACGCTTACGAACTCACCGGTCAGCGTCTTCTTGTTGCCAGCCTGGTCCACTGTGGCAATGGTGCCGTCATCATCCCTCTGGTAAGCGTGATCGACGAAGGCCACTAATTTTCCGTCAGGGGATACTCGCGGATGGCTTACCCACCCCGCGGTTTCATACAACACTTTGCCGAGCGGGTACTCCAGCCTTACTTTTCCACCAACCCGGCGTACTACTGCGATGCTTGCGCCGTCAGGCGACCAGTCAGCGTATTCCACATCATCAGCAATGTCGCGCGGGGCTCCGCCTCCACGCGGGGCGCGGGCCAGCATCCCAGCCGACTCAAAACCCATTACAAAGTGCCGATTGGTGGAAACCGCCAATTCTCCCGAGCTAGAGATGGCCAGTATGTCGGTGGTTTGTAAACCGAGGGTCCGCGATTCAGTGCTTCCGTTTTCCGCAACAAACAACTCCTCCGGCCGCCCCTCCCAGGCAGCGCCATAAATCAAGTTGCCGTCGGGCGTGAAGCGTGCGTTCCAGATCGTTCCCCGCCGGAAGGTGATGCGGTGCAGCTTGGGATGTAACGCTGAAGAGCTCGGACGCAGCCATGATCCTAATCCCAGCCCAGCCGCCGCAAGCAGAATCACCGCCACCCCCACCGCCAAACTTGCCCGTCGCTTACGCGCCGGTGCTGCCGCTGTAGAGGTCGTGGTCGCGATTCCGCTGACCGATTCGAGGGCGAAGGCGATATCCTGCGCCGACTGAAAACGCTGCCCGGGCTGCTTTTCCAGGCAGTGACGCACGATCCTTTCCAGCGCCGGTGTGACCGCGAGGTTCCTGCCGGAGAATTCGGGGGGCTCCTCATTCAGAATGGCGGTCATGGTCTCGGCGCCGGTGTTGCGCTTGAACGCACGCTGACCGCAGAGCATTTCGTACAGAATGCTGCCGAAACTAAAGATGTCCGAGCGCTGGTCCGCAGCATCGCCCCGTACCTGTTCGGGCGACATGTAGCCAATGGTCCCCATAACCTGGCCGGCGTTCGTGGCCGCCACGGTGACGCCATCGACGGTCTCGGCAATTGCCAGCGGACGGCGTAACTTCGCCAGCCCGAAATCCAGGATCTTCAACCTCCCGGTGCGTGTTACGAAGATGTTCTCGGGCTTAAGGTCACGGTGAACAATACCTTGCTCATGGGCTGCCGCCAGACCTTGGGCCAGCTGGACCGCGAGTTCGGTGGCTTTGCGCGCCGCCATCCCCGAGGGTGAGATGAGTTGACGCAGCGTATCGCCCTCGAGGAGCTCCGAGACTATGTAGTGAACCCCGCCTTCGTTGCCGACGTCGTAAACCGAAACAATGTTGGGATGATTCAGCGCGGCGACAGCGCGCGCCTCTTGCTCAAATCGGCGCAGTCGATCCGGATCAGTCGTGAACGACTGCGGCAACAACTTCAGCGCAACATCGCGCAACAGACGAGTGTCGCGCGCCCGATACACTTCACCCATACCGCCAGCACCGATGAGCGCGATAATTTTGTACGGGCCTAACTGCGTTTCCGCCGTGAGAGTCATAACCGGCGACAATTATAATCTTGCCGGGCAGCTCTTGATTGCGATTTCCGAGAAGCCGGAGGCCCTTTGGAAATTGCGGCTGTTCAGCGCGACATCTCGTCCCAGTTTCGAATCCGCAGCGCGATACACCTCGCCCATTCCGCCCACGCCGATCAACTCACGCAGAGCGTAAGGCCCGATGACCCTTCCGGAATCCGCCATCGTGCATAGGCGAACCCCTTCCCACCCCAATTGGCAATATCTGCGCGCATATGCAGAACGTTGTCGGGTCCGGGACTGAGCGCTGGACCACCCCTTACGATGTTGGCGCGCAGGACAATGACAGTAGTTTGTGTGTTGTTCATCCGAAATTCACATCCGTTTAACATCCCGTAACTATTTGCATGCTAGGGTAATTAGCCGTAGTTTCCCGCCTGAGGCGAGCCATGGTCTTTTACCCTTGGCGAATTCAGCACAGGCGAATTCAACACGTACTCCGCCGGCGACGCTGTGCCGCCATAGCTCTGAACCGAACTGCATTCATTGTCCTTCTCGAAAGGAAACTGGTGATGAGATCCGTGGTACAAGTCGACAAGCTCACTTAGTCTGCTGCTCCTGACGATCTGCTTGTCTCCGTGATGGCGATCAGACAGACCCGGTTTCTGATAGTGGGGAAACCTTGGTTTCGCTACCGGTGGGAACTCAAATGAAAGTGACCCGAACGTTGTTTTTCCCCTGGAGGTCAGTTCGATGAAATTCAACTCGAGAGCGAAAATGTTTCGCTTATTCACCGCAACACCAAGCCGGCTCACCATCCGATTGTTGCTCACTGCACGGTTCGTCTTATCGAGCGTTCTGCTGTTACCAGCTCAGAACGCTGTACTAACCGGCGCAATCGGGGGTCGCGTCACCGACCAAAGGGGAGCAGTTGTGCCCGGAGCGTCGGTTGTTGTGCGGAATCTTGCGACCGGACTGCAACAGTCCGCGGTTACAAATCACTCCGGACTTTACCAGTTCCTGGCTCTCATGCCCGGAACGTACTCGGTCACGGCGACTGGAAAAAGTTTTCACGATATCGAGGCTCTGGTGCGAGTGCTGGTGGGAAACACTACATCGCAGGATCTCAGGCTGGAAGTGGGAGCCAGCAGGGAGACAGTAAAGGTCACCGGGACGATGCCACTTTTGCGGCCCGCGGAATCCTCGGCCAGCACCGTGCTTGACCGGTCTTTCGTTGATGAACTACCGCTCAATGGACGCCGCTACACCGATTTCACGACGCTGACGCCCAATACCAGCTATGACGGCGATACTGGCCTGGTAAGCATTGCGGGACAGCAGGGCGGGGAAGACTCGGGGTACGCCAATGGAAATGGCTCGAATGCTTTCACCGTCGACGGAACCAATGCCACCAACAACTACTTCGCCGACATTATAGGCCGATACCGCATCCCGTACCTGTATGGTGAGGACGCGATCCAGGAGTTTCAAGTCTCGGTGAGCCCTTACTCCGCCGTCTATGGTGGTGGAGCGGGGTTCGTTAATGCAGTGACTCGTTCGGGTAGCAATACGTTCCACGGCGGCGCCTTCTATTACAACCGCAACTCCGCTACGGGTGCGAACGACGCTCTCGACGAAGCGGCAGGCTTTCCGAAACCGCAGGATAATCTGCAGCAATTTGGTGCCGGGGTGGGCGGGCCGATCCTGCGAAACCGTCTGTGGTTCTTTGTGGATTACGAGCAGCAACTGCGGAACGATCCGATTTCCGTGATCAACCAAGCGCTGGTGACCACGCAGCCCGGCTTCTTGTCCTCTAACTTTGGAATCCCGGATGGGACGCCCCTCCCAGCACCAAACGGACCGTTGCCTGTGCCCGGCACCGACATCGCACCGGATGCCAACAATCCGGTGTACCTGCAACAGGTGTCCAACGTCATCAATGCGTTGAATTCCAATCTGGGCAGCCGAGCAAGGAAGCGCAACGATCTGGTGTTTACGCCCCGGCTGGATTACCAGGCGAGTTCTCGGGATGGCTTGTTCCTCAGCTTGAACTTTAATCATTTCAACTCGCCCGGAGGCGTGATCACTGACCCGACGGTTGGCAATTATGGCCTGCAAACGCTGGCCAATGCCGATGTACATACGTTTGAAACCAGCGTAGGATGGACGCACGCGTTGTCTTCAAGACTGTTAAATGAGTTCCACGCGGGTACGTCGCAAGACAACGAAGTCGCGACACCAACCGGTTTAGCTCCCAACACTCCGACGGTGGTTCTGGATAGTCCCGCTTTTAACCTGGGAAACGCCGCGTTTTCCATCGGGAGAGTTTTTGAAAGACAGTACTCTCTCTCCGACCGCATAGACTACGTAATTGGGAAGCACACGTTGCAATTTGGTTTCGATTGGAGCCGCTCCTGGGATGCGGACTCCGATGATGGTGGCGCCGACCCGAACGAGGCTGTCGATTTCGGGTCACCGCTTGGACTCTACGAATTTCCGAGTCTGCAAGCCTTTGCCCTAGGACAATACATCAATTTCAGCCAGGCAGCCGGGAATCCACGGTTTTCCTTTTCGGTGCCTTATTACGGGTTCTACGTGCAGGATACATTCCGCGCCTGGCCGCAGTTGACGCTGGAAATGGGCTTGCGCGAGGACTTCCAGGTATACCCGCAGCCCGCGCAGAATCCAGCCTTCCCGCTTACCGGGCAATACCCGAACCAATTCCAGCGTGTGGCTCCGCGTTTCGGACTTGCCTGGCAGCCGATGTCGAACACTGTGGTTCGGGGAGGTTTTGGATGGTTCTATACGAACATGAATGGCCTGAACTACCGGAACGCGGTGATCTCGAACGGGCTGGCCTCGCAGCAGTCGGAGGTAAGTGCGCAATACACTGGAGGCCCACCAAACCAGCAGGCGCCGACCTTTCCGAATATCCTCCCGTCAAATTCGCCGTTGTTCCAGGCTGCTCCGGACATTTCCCTGGTTTCACCGCAGTTGCGGGTGCCATATATCTTGCAGGGGAGTTTACAGATCGAGCGGCAGCTCGCACAGAACACAACCCTGACTGTCGGCACCATGTGGAATCACGGGGTGCATATCCTTTCGGGCAGCGCCTACGATCCAAACCTGAATCCGCTGCAAGGAACGGCGACGTACATCGTGTGTCCTCCCAACACGGCCACCCTACCCTGCAACGGCCCCACCTACGTCCTGCCAAACATGGACAATGGCCTGCTCACGGAAGGCCGCATCAATTCCAATCTGGGCGAAATTAACGAATTGATCAGCCCCGCGCAGAATTATTACAACTCGTTGTTCTTCCAGTTGCAACGGCGCGTGTCGCGTGGACTTTCCTTGCAGGCGTCTTATACGTGGGCGAAAAGCATCATGCTCGACGGCATGGACTTCAACAATCAGTTCGACTTCAGCAATACGCACGCACCTTCGCTGCTCGACCAGCGAAATCGAATCAGCTTGGCCGCCGTGTACCGCCCCGAATTGGAAAAGCTGACCACGTCCGGCAAGGGACGCGCGGTCTTGTCCGGTTGGACGCTGAGCACCGTAATGGAGTTTTCCTCTGGCCGTCCGTATGCGGGGTTGCTGAGTCCCGCGTGTACGACCGCCAGCAACTCCGGAAGCCTGTCAACTCTAGGTTGCGAACCTTTCGGCAATGACAACCTGAACGACACTGCCTTCAACCAGGACACGGCCAACACCGCGGGGGGCATCAATGGAGCCGGCCCAACCCCAGGAATTGGCCTGAATTCTTTTTATGGTCCATGGCTGGAGCGGATCGACCTGGGCCTGGCGCGCAGCATCGAAATCCGCGAAGGCAAGGAACTGCAGTTTCAGGCGCAGGCATTCAATCTGTTCAATCATCCCAACTATTACGTCCAGAACGGATCCGGAATCAACCAGCTGCAATACAACCCGTACGGCAGCAACTGCGGGGACGGCATGTCGCTGAACCAGACCTGCTATCTGGTGCCGAATTCAGGTCCGGGCAACTTTGGTGCTCTACAGGAAATTAGTCCCAACGGCCTTCCCAGGGTATTGCAATTTTCCGCGAGATTCACGTTCTAGGCTGGCTAATCGTGAGAATTCTGGTCATCGAAGATGAAGCCAAGACCGCCAAGTTCCTGAAGAAGGGACTTGGGGAGGCGGGCTTTGTCGTCGATGTCGCCGGAGATGGATTGGATGGGTTGCACTTCGCACAGGAATTGCAGTTCGATCTCGTCATTCTCGACGTGATGCTCCCAGGGCTCGATGGCTGGCAGGTTCTCACGCGGTTGCGTCAGTCAGGCCGGCGGGCGCTGGTACTCTTTCTGACCGCCCGCGATGCAGTACACGAGCGCGTACGGGGATTCGAACTGGGCGCCGACGACTATCTCATGAAGCCGTTCGCCTTCTCCGAATTGCTGGCACGCGTGCGATCGCTGCTGCGCCGGACGCCGCCCCGCCCGCAAGAAACCATCCGCTTGGCTGACCTAGAGATCGACCTGTTGCGCCAGCGTGCCACCCGCGCCGGCCAGCGGCTGGGTTTGACCTCCAAAGAGTTTCTTCTCTTGTCGCTCCTGGCGCGGCGCGCGGGCGAGGTGCTGTCCCGGACCCTGATCGCCGAAGCGGTCTGGGACATGAACTTCGACAGCGACACCAATGTCGTGGACGTCAATGTGCGAAGGCTGCGCAGCAAGATGGACGATCCTTTCTCGCTCAAATTGATCCATACCGTTCGGGGCGCCGGCTATGTCCTGGAATCTGACCAGTAGCCTCGCGCCGGTCTCACGTTTGTGGGGAACTTTGGCCTTCCGGCTAACGGCCGGTTACGCGCTGGCAGGCTTGTTTCTGGTGTTCTTCGCCACAGCCGGTCTTTATTTGGTGCTGGTGAGTGAACTCGAGAAAAGCACTGATTTGTTCCTCGCGGACAAGGTGCACGTGCTACGCACCATGTTGCGGGAGAGACCCAACGACGGGGACGCACTGCGGGAGGAAGTTGAGCTGGAATCGGCCGCGCGGCGATACGAGCAATTCTATATTCGCCTGCTGGATGAACGAAACACACCACAGTTGATGACGCCAGGCATGGCCGATCAATTGGATCTGGCGCAATTAGCCAGTCAAACCCAAAGTCGCCCTGATCGCACCATTCGGATGAAGGGTAAGGCCGGCCGACCCTTTCGCGTGACCAGCGTGTCGGCGCCGGTCGGTTCCCCGTCACCTCAAACGGACACCATTCAGATTGCGATTGATGTCTCGCAAAAAGAGGAGTTGCTGGCACGCTATCGGTTTTGGTTCTGGGCCATTCTGCTGGCGACCTTCGCCATTTTTCCATTGGTCGGGTACCAGATTGCACGGCATGGCATTCGTCCGGTGGAGGAAATGGCAACGACCGCGCGCCACATCAGTTCGAAGAACCTAAAGGAACGCATCCTTCCGGAAGGATATCCGTTCGAGCTGGCATCCCTGGCCAGTACCTTCAACCAAATGCTGGACCGCCTGGAAGAGTCCTTCGAGCGCATTTCGAGATTCTCGGCGGACATTGCGCACGACCTGCGCACGCCGGTGAATAACATCCGCGGCGAAGCAGAAGTTGCCTTGGCCCGAGCGCGAAGCGCCGGCGAATATCGCGATGTGGTCGAGTCCTGCCTCGAAGAAGCCGTGCGACTATCGGATCTTATCGGCGACCTCTTATTTCTGGCGCGTGCGGAGAGCCCATTGACCCACTTGCGCCGCGAGCGGGTGGATGTGGGCGAGTTGCTGGGCGGAGTGCGGGAATATTACGAAGCTTCGGCTGCGGACGGCGGAGTCTCGCTCACCATTACTATCGCCAACGAACCGGTGATTGCCGAACTGGACCGCACGCTCTTGCAGAGGGCAGTGGGCAACCTGGTCTCGAATGCCTTGGCGCACACGCCACCTGGCGGAGCAGTCGTGTTGGGGACGAGCGTTGATTTTTCGAAAACGGATTTTTCGAACACGGATTTTTCCACCATTCGCATCGAGGTCTCCGATACGGGCGTCGGCATTCCAGCGGAAGCCCTGCCGAGGGTTTTTGATCGCTTCTTCCGTGTCGACTCGTCGCGTTCCCAGGGTTCGGGGGGCACTGGCTTGGGGCTGGCGATCGTTCAGAGCATCGCGCTGCTTCACGGCGGTAACGTGGAGATTTCGAGCCAACCGGGACAGGGCACCCGGGTCACGCTCCACATGCCGGCGTCTTCCTCCTGCGCAACATGACAAAAATGTAATCTCCACGTCATGCTGGCGTCTTGTTCACGCCGCTAGCTACTTTCCATCGCAAAAATGAAGGATAAGAGGAGCGTAAACAGCGGAGGCGGACCCAAGGGTGGGAGCCAGAACGTTCCGTTTGTGCAGTGGTATTCGAGAGAGTAATAAAACATTTTGAAGACATATTGTTTTCGACAGGAACGGTGATTAGGATGACGGTCATGATCAAACTACGTCATCAACAACCGTCGCTGTGGCATCGAGGTCTGGCCGAGGATATCGAGGGCTTGTGGGAACCGTGGATGCGGCTGGTGGACGAACTTCTGGAAGATGAGCAACTCTTGGATACGGTGTACGAAGCTCAGGGAGAACGCCACCCGCAGAGCCGCAGCCGTGGCAGGATGCAAACGCCGGCGGAAGTCGCGCTCCGCCTGCTGTTGTTGAAACATATCCGGAACTGGAGCTATGACGTGCTGGAACGCGAGGTGCGGGCCAATCTGGTGTATCGCGCGTTTACTCGGATCGGGGATGAAAAAGTGCCGGACGCGAAGACCCTGGCCCGACTGGGGCAGGTAATCGGGCCGAGGGTCATTGAGCAATTGCACCAGCGGGTGGTGGAACTGGCGCAGGAGCGAGGAGTGACGCAAGGTAAGAAGTTGCGGGTGGATACTACGGTGGTAGAAAGCAACATTCATTATCCGACCGACAGCAGTTTGTTGGGAGACGGGACGCGGGCGCTGACGCGCACGATGAAGAAGATCGAGTCGAAGTCGGGAGGTCTGAAACGCAAGGTGCGGGATCGCATGCGCAGCATACGGAAGCGAGTGGTGGCGATTGCCTTATCGACTCGACTGCTGGGACCCTCCGGAGAGGAGCGGAGAAAGCGGCAGTATCGGGAGCTTCTCAGCTTGACGCGGAAAGTGGTGAATCAGGCCCAGAGAGTACTGGCGGAAGTGAAACAGTCGCGGCGGCGGCGTCGCGCTCCCCTGGAAGGTCTGACGCAATCGCTGGAGACCATGGTGGGGAGAGTTCGGCAAGTGGTGAAACAGACCAAGATACGGATTTTCGCAGGCGACACGAAGATGCCGGGAAAGATCGTGAGCGTGTTCGAAGCGCACACGGAGATCATTCGCAAAGGGAAAGCGAGCAAGCCCAACGAGTTTGGCAAGCTGGTCAAGATTCAGGAAGCGGAAAACCAAATCGTAACTCACTTTGAGGTCTATGCTGAGCGGCCTGCGGATTCGACTCTGTTGTTGTCCTCGATCGAGATACACCAACAGAGATTAGGACGAATCCCGCGCATGGTGGCTGCCGATGCGGGATTTTATTCGCGCGAGAACGAGAAGACGGGGCAAGCGCTAGGTGTGAAGTGGATGTCGGTGCCCAGCAAGAAAACCACCAGTAGCGAACGGAAATGTCTGCAGCATCAGCGTTGGTTTCGTAGAGGGCAAAAGTGGAGGACGGGATCGGAGGGTCGAATCAGCGTGCTTAAACGCAGACACGGGTTGCGTCGTTGCCTCTATCCCGGTCTGGATGGCATGCGACGATGGGTGGGGCTAGGCGTGATTGCGGACAACGTTATCCAGATGGGGTGCTATCTTGCACGACAGAGTACCTAGCCGGTACCGTCCACTCGCCTCGCACACGAGAATGGACACACCCAAAATCACCACCGAAGACCGTCTCCACTGCGTGTTCTGTCACAGGCCTATGTCGGAAACAGCATTTTTGCGACGGAAAGTAGCTACGCTTTTTCGGGGACTGCGCCCCGAAAAAGTGGCCCCTGCGGGGCAGTTGCAGTCTGCTGTTGCGGTGGTAGATAGGGTACGGCTACGCTCCCAAAGCATGCCGGACCAATTAAGCACTCTCTACGGCGATCTTCTCGAAGGCAGTTACGATTGTGTCGATCGTGTGATCCTAAACGCGTACTTCACGATGGGGCAGACCGGCGGAGCCCTGCGCACGTGGTGGCGTGCGCTGTACGGTTCCGACGACGATCTGGACAACAATCATCTGATGCGCATGGCAGGGCGATTCAGTCGTCGTCTGCGAGCTTGGGCCAAAGAGAATAACATCCCAGTGGTCTACAGTTCGCCGGGCGAGCGCAAGCATGACATCGCGTCCGCACATCTCGCGACTCATGAGGTGAAACCCGGCCTCTTCCTGATTCTGGTGTCGAAGGCTCCGGCGCTGGTTTGGGATGCGCAAATGACCGGTACCGGCAAGCTCGGCCAGTTGGTGCCCAAACAACCACGGCCCTACGTCAATCATTACTCGTTTCATATCCTGGACCCGGACTGGGGGCACTTCACCATCAAGATGAGCGGGCACCCGCCCTTCGGGGCACAGGTGATGCTGAACGGTCACGAGTATGTGGCCTGTCAGGCGCAAAAAGCTGCCATCGACTTCAGCAAACAGGACAACTGCTTTACTATGATCCCCAACGCCGCAGACCTGGCGAAAGTCGCAGATACCTTGTCTCGGGACGAGATTGCAGGGCGCTTGCTCCAGCTCTGCGAGCGTTGGATTTATACCACCTGCCTCTGTTTTGCTCTCGATCTGGAAGAGCAAAAGAAAAGCAGGTTTCAGTACCAGTACTCCGTGTTCCAAATCGAATACAGCCGCAACCTGCTGTTCCAGTCAGGTCGGCAGATGGACGAGATCTTCCAGGCGCTCATTGACCGGACCCGCGTACCGTTGAATCTGGATCGGCTCAAGACGATCTTCGGCGACAAGAATCGCCCGCACTATGACAAGCGCAAGAAGAATCCAACCCGATGGGGAGTCGTGGTCGAGAAACCTACGTATGACGTGACGATCTTCAAGGTCCATTACGGAAAAATGACGCTGAAGATCTATACCAAAGGCGAACGCGTACTTCGCATCGAAGTCATCGTGCACAACACCAAAGAGTACCGGTGGGGACGTTCCCTGCCGTGTTTTCCAGAGATCGTCCTCCGCCTCCGCCGCATTCTGGATAGATTCTTAAATGCCGTGGGGTGTATGGATGCCTGCTTCGTTAGCGACAACACCCTGGAAACTCTTCCCCAGCCTGCACACGTGGGACAAACCAAAGTCGGTGGAATCGATCTCAACAAACCCAGAATGCGTCGGGTCGCCGACGCGGTTCTGGCGCTGGCCTCTTCCCCCACGGGATTCACGGCTTCGGATCTGGCTCAGAAAGTCCGGGCCATGAGCGGCGAATCCGATTCCGCATATGGTGCGCGCCGCGCCGCCTATGACATCAAGAAACTCCGAGGCAAGGGCCTGGTGCTCAAGATCGGACCCTCACGCCGCTACGAGCCCCTTCCCGAAGGGCTACGAGCCTTGACTGCTCTGGTGGTCCTGCGCGAAAAGGTAATCCGACCCCTGCTCGCCGCCAGTACTCGCCCCGAGCCCCACTCCAAACTGTCCAATCCGACGCCGATCGATCAACACTACGAAAACCTCCGCGCCGGCATGCGCGGCCTCTTTACTGAACTGGGGGTGGCAGCTTAAACATCGACAATTTATTTTTCATCCCTTCGGATAAGTAACTAGTTCTCCTAACT
>Ga0208194_1000071_pt1 | contig 17123 bp, 21 predicted proteins | sample June2015DPH_19_2_FD_184718 | JGI IMG/M metagenome (GOLD analysis project Ga0208194, IMG submission 184718) | Peatland microbial communities from SPRUCE experiment site at the Marcell Experimental Forest, Minnesota, USA - June2015DPH_19_10... | ecosystem: Environmental > Terrestrial > Soil >...
GGTCGTGCACCTTCTTGGTGAGGTGGAGCAGCTTGAGTTCGCCACCCTGGTTTTTAGTTGTGGTGAAGGCGCTGACCAGTTCGCCGATACCGGAGCTGTCGATGTAGTTGACTTCGGCGAGGTTCAAGACGATCTTTTTGTTGCCTTTGGAAAGCAGCTCGCGCACGGTGTCGCGCAAGGTGACACTGCCCTCACCCAGAGTGATCCGTCCACTGCAGTCCACAATGGTGACTCCATCCACCTGCCGATTGCTAAGTTTCATGCTCACTGAGAACCCTCCTTGTCGCCCACGGATGGCCCGTGGACGTGCTTGATCAACTTCACTTCCGTACCTGTCTGGGACGGGCGGATTTCCACCACGTCCATAAAAGAGCGCATGAGGAAAATGCCACGACCTGAAGTCTTGAGCAGGTTTTCCGGGGCCAGAGGATTGGGAATTCCGCTCAAATCAATGCCTTTGCCCTGATCGCGAATGGTGATGACGAGGTCGTCACTCGTTCGCTCGAAGGCCAGGACTACTTTTTTGTCGGGGGCATATTTGTTGCCATGCAGTACGGCGTTTACCGCGCCCTCGCGCACCGCCATGGAAATCTGCATGACTTCTTCTTCTCCAAAGCCCAACTCGGTGGCAATGCGGGTAGCGCTTTCTTCCGCATGGTCCACCGTTTCCAACGTGGAATCGAGGGTATAGGAGACCTGTTGCTCCATGGCTATAGATTACGGCTTAGACCCGCACCTATCCTCTTGAATTGCCCTAGCGCCTCGCCGCCCGCCGCATGCAGCGAATGCGGTAGTTTGCCTGTGGAAACAGGAATTGTCAACGAGAGCATCGGACTGCTGGCAGGGAACATTAGAAGGTGCCCTGAGACGGACCGGCCAAAGTGGCACGGGCGCTTATAATTGTACGCCGTGGCTCCAGTGCTGAGCGCGAGAATCCGGCATTTTCTGAAGCGTCTGGCGGGGGCGATGATTTTGTCGGCGGCGGGGGTGATCCTGATCGCTTACGCCGTGGATTATGGTGTGTTCCGCTATCGGGTGGCATCGAATAAGGCCTTCGGACAGATCACGGTGACAAGTTACGACGCCGTGCGCCAGAAAAACGGCAAGACCCAGTTCCTCTTCAATCCTCCGCAAGCTCAAACTTGCGTGAACTCGCTTTTCCCGCGCGCCGGATACGTGCCGTGCTGGTATCTACAGCGTCATACCGAGCAACGTACAGACATCTAACTAGCTGGTTAATTTCAACCTCACTGGTTCATTTCAACCACCCCTAACTCACGCGCGCTCAACCGCATGCGCAGGCATCGTGCACCGTGTCTCCCATCATCTAATGCAGTAAGCACCAAGAAAGAATTGGTAAGGAGGGTGAGTAACTTTATGAAGCTGTTACAGGGATTAGCAAGCTTGTTCCTGGCAGCGCTTTTATCTGTGCCCGCATGGGCTAGTAATAATGCGAGCTCAAATTCAGCTGTGCCGGGAACTGTAAATTATGTCGAGGGACAGGCGTATGTTGCGGACCAACCCCTTGACCACAATTCAATTGGTAAAACTACACTCGAAGTTGGCCAGTCGCTTAATACCGATACGGGGAAGGCAGAAATTTTGCTGACGCCGGGAGTGTTTCTGCGGGTGGGTGACAACACGTCCGTAAAAATGGTTTTGGCCGGTCTCACGGATACGGAGTTGAGACTGGACCAAGGCCATGCCATGGTGGAAGTGGACCAAATCTATCCGCAGAATGACCTGCGCGTGGTCATGGGTAAGGCGACCGCCAGAATTCTGAAGCCAGGACTTTACGACTTTGATTTACAACAGAATCAGATGCGCGTATTCGATGGCGAGGCCATGGTGCAGGATGGCGACAAGCAGATCAGACTAAAGGCCGGCCGCGAATTGGCTTTGGCGGCCAACGCACTCGACAAGGAAGAGAAGTTCGACAAGAAAGCCATGAACGGCGACGATCTTTATGGTTGGAGCAGTTTGCGGTCGGACTACGTGGCGGAAGCCAATGTGGATGCGGCGCGGATTGTGGTCGCGGGTGGCTGGGGTCCAGGCTACTGGGGTGCTGGCTTCTGGGGTCCAGGATGGGGCTGGGGCGGATGGTACTGGGATCCGTGGTTCTCGGCCTACACCTTCATGCCCATGGATGGAATTTTCTACAGCCCGTTTGGCTGGGGATTCTATTCACCGGGATTCGTCTACCGGGCGCCGCTCTATGGCGGACATTTCTACCACACATTTAATGCGGCGAATGTTCGCGCTTGGGGACCGGGTCAGCATTATGCAACCAGCAGCGCTTATTCCCATGGCGTTTACACCGGAGCAGGAGCGGAGCGTGGAGCTTTTCATTCAGGGCCCGCGATGGCTTCAGGAGGCACGCGTGGCGGTGGTGGATTCCACGGCGGCGACGGTGGTGGATTCCATGGAGGAGGCGGAGGCGGCGGCCACGGTGGAGGACGCTGATCTAATCGTTAAAGAAAAGTGCAGAGCGGGGCGCGAGATGCGCTCCGCTTTTTTGTGTCTGGATTCGGATACAATGGCGATCTCTCGGAAGCCCGATCGGAAACAAGAGGGACGTCAATGTTCAAGGGTCGTACCGTTTTGTCGCTAAGTTATTCCGCCATCGTTCTTTTCAGCTTGGTAGTAGTACTTGCACCGTGCGCTTTTGCGGCGTCGCCGAAAACTTCCGCCACCGGAGCTTCTGACGCGCGTCTGGAAAAGAGTTATCGCTTCCAGCAGGGCGGTTGGACTTATGTTCATCTGGAAGGCTCGCCCTCCGAAATTGGCTATCAGCATGGCTACCTGATGGCTCCGGAGATTGCTGATGCACTTGAGGCAATCAAGCTTTTCGACACGCACCAGACGCAGCGCGATTGGGAGTTCTTCCGCAAGACGGCGCGCGAGATGCTTTGGCCGCACATCGACGCCGAATATCAGCAGGAACTGCAGGGCATCGCCGATGGCGTGAAGGCGCATGGGGTCGACCTTGATGTGTATGACATTGTCGCTCTCAACGCGTTTGAAGAAGTCCCGGATTACTATGTGCCGTGGCTGAACAAGCGGGAGAAGCAAGTCAGGGCGCCGAAGCTGAAGGCTCCGGGCAATTGCAGCGCGTTTATCGCCACGGGCGCTTACACCAAAGATCATCAGATCGTCATTGCACATAACAATTGGACGAGCTATCTGGCGGGCGAGCGCTGGGTGGTGGTTTTCGATATTTTGCCGCAACACGGCCATCGCATTCTGATGGACGGCCTTCCTGGAGTGATCACCAGTGACGATGATTTCGGCGTGAATGCCGCCGGCATCATGATTACCGAAACGACGATCACACAATTTGAAGGCTGGGATCCGAAGGGTAAGCCTGAGTTCATGCGCTCGCGCAAGGCCCTGCAGTATGCCGAGAGCATCGACGACTACGCGCGCATTATCAAGGAAGGAAACAACGGCGGATACGCCAACGACTGGCTCATCGGCGACCGCAAGACGGGCGAGATCGCTTATCTCGAACTCGGCTTGAAGAACACGCCGATGTGGCGAACGAAAGATGGATACTTTGTCAGCTCGAACTTCCCGCGCGATCCGAAGCTGATTCGTGAGGAGACTGGTGGATTCGATCCCAACGATGCATCGTCCTCGATGAATGCGCGGCATGCACGCGCAGACGAATTGGTGCAGCATGCCAAGGGAACGATTGACGTCGAGATGGCCGAGGATTTTCTGGCGGATCATTTCGACAGCTTCGAGAAGACCGCTTCGAATGTTGAAAAGGCTCAGCCCAATGAGCGCTCGCTTTGCGGGCATGTAGACGCCTCGTCGCGCGGTGTGAAGGAATGGGGATGGGACGCTTATAATCCCGGAGGCGCGGTCCAGGGCAAAGCCACCGACAGCAGTATGGCAGCGAACATGAGCTTCGTCGCGCGGGCCGGGCATCCTTGCGGAGCGGATTTTGTGGCGGCTGATTTCTTGGAACGGCATCCGGAATATGCGTGGCAAAAGCCGCTGCTACACGACATGAAAGCGGGACCTTGGACGAAATTTCAAGCGGGGCAGAAACAATGAAAGAAACCGTACAGCAATACATTCAACGCATCAATGGCTATGCCGAAGGCAAGCGGCCTCTGGTGGTGCAGGCGGCTACGGCGAAGAAACTCGAGCGATTGATCAAAGGCAAATCCACGGCCAAACTGCGCAAGCGTCCGGCGCCTGACAAGTGGTCGGTCAGCGAGATTCTGGCGCACCTTGCCGACGCGGAAACGGTCGGCAGTTTTCGAATGCGGCTGATTCTGGGCGCGCCGGGCACTCCGATTGCGGCCTTCGATCAGGATGCATGGGTTACGAGCGGGCATTACGAGAAACGAGATCCGCGGAAGTCTCTCGAGGTATTTCGCGCGCTCCGGGAAGCCAATCTCGCATTGCTCAAATCTCTGACGCCCGAGCAGTGGAAGCATTATGGAATGCACGCCGAGCGTGGCCAGGAATCGATCGAGCACAGTGTCCGCATGTTTGCCGGGCACGATATCAACCACCTGCAGCAGATCGAAAAAATTCTGGCAGGGAAGTGAGGGCGGGTCTCCCTCGTCTGCTTTCATTCGATCCGTTTTTGTTTGATCTGTAATCATCCGCACCTCAGAAACAAATCCGATAATCTGGTGCTGAAAATCCGCGTCTGGGCGGGTAGGGAAGCATGCTACCGTCGCTAGATCTGAATTCGGCTTTTATCGGGGAGCCGGGACTAGCGAGGCGGTTCGAAATGATGACCAAGGCTTGTACGAACAGCAAGTGTCCGGCCTACGCACACTTTGTTTATACCGTGGCGATGCGTTGCGTTCTTTGCCGATGGGATCTGATGGGCGCGCAGCGAAGCAGGGAAGACATAGGGCCCGGACGCGCTGACCCTAGCGCGCCCAAACTGTCGAGGAAGTCTGCCAGAACGCACGCCGCCAGATAGAAGAATGGCGGAGAGGGTGGGATTTGAACCCACGATACCCGTTAAGGTATGTCCGCTTTCGAGGCGGATCGTTTCAACCGCTCACGCACCTCTCCGCATGAAAAAGCTGTCAGCCGTCAGCAAAACCCAGATTCCTCGCTTGGCTCGGAATGACAATCCCTTAAGAAGCCAAGCAGCAACTAGCGACGGTTTCTAAAAAACTCCTGCAAGACTTCTGCGCAGCGGCCTGCCAGCACGCCGCCGCGAACTTCCATGCGATGGTTCAGTTGGGGATGCTTCAGCACCTGCATCACTGACTGGACCGCGCCTGCCTTCGGATCGTCTGCGCCATAAACTAGACGCTTGATCCGTGCATGCACCATCGCGCCAGCGCACATCGCGCACGGCTCAATTGTAGCAAACAGGTCGCAGTCTTCCAGACGATGGTTACCGACGGTTGCACCGGCCTCGCGCAGGGCAATGATCTCGGCATGGGCGGTGGGATCGAAGTCGGTGATGTTGCGATTCCATCCGCGGCCGACGATGCGGCTCTCGCATACAACCACGGCGCCGACTGGAACTTCTCCGGCTTCGAGCGCGCGCTGGGCCGAGCGCAAAGCCTCCTCCATCCAGAGTTCGTCGGTGGTGATTGCCACGGGACAGTCCTGTGAAGCAGACTATCATTGAGACGACGCAATTCAGCGGGAACAGGCGCTACCGGGTAGCAATAGCCCCATCAGATCAGGCTCAACACCGATCGCACTACATCTGGCACCAAAGATCGAATGATTGCCGGTACGAGAATCATCACCACCGGATAGGCGATGGCGATGAGCGGTATGGCCAGCAGCATGCTTGCTTTCGGTGTCAATCTGGCGAGATAGTCTCGCATGGCATCCTCTGGTTTGAAGTACGCAAGCTAAGCCGCAAAAGTTCCATCGCATGCACTGACAGCTGGTAACTGGCAACTGGCAAGTGTTATGCTTACCTCGTTATGGGGATGCCGAGCCTGCTACGCAAAGTTTTTCTCATCGACCTTCTGCAGGGATTAAAAGTCACGTTTCGCTATCAGGATCCCGAGGAAGTTTGCACGGAGCAATATCCCATGGAGCGGCCGCAGGTGGCGGAACGCTACCGTGGCGCGCCCCGGCTCAATACCAATCCTGATACCGACGAGACAATGTGCATCGCCTGCGACCTGTGCGCGTTGGCCTGTCCGGAGAATCTGATCGTGGTCTCGAGCGCTCGCAACGAGCAGACGCGGCGTAAGGAACTCACCAACTTTACTTATGACCTGAGCCGTTGCATGTTCTGCGGCCTTTGCGAGGACGCCTGTCCCGTCGACGCTCTCGAACTCACGCAGGATTTTGAACTCGCCAGCTACACCCGCCAAGGCTGGATCTGGGACCGCGAGACGCTGGAAAAAGGTCCGCAGCCCACGCAATACCGGAAGTAATTTTTGTTTCTCCATCTGTTCGGGAATACTCAGACTAGTCGACGGCAAGACTATGGGCATTTTCGATTCATTCCGCAAAGGAAAAGAAAGGGAAGGAGCGCGAGAAAAAGCAGATTCCTCGCTCGCCTCGCCGAGCAAAGCTCGGCTTCGGACTCTGCCCGGAATGACAATGAAGTAGAGAAGGGAGTGACAATCGAGTAGAGAAAAGGAACGCGAGCGAGAATGGACCTCTCGCTCGCCGCGAACGATTGAAACTGTCAGCCCTCAGCTTTCAGAAGATGCTACTTCTTGCCGACGTGACCGCGTCCATCGCGCACTTCGTTGCCTTTGAAGTGCTCAATCTTATCGAGATGCTTATTCGGATCGGGTTTCTCGCCGCGGGCTGGCTTTGGGCCGTTATAGCCGTGCTCGGGATGGAAATGGTTATTTACGTGGCCGTGGAAGCCAGCAGGGCCATGAAACCACGGGCCAGCGCCAATGAAGATGCCGCCGGTAAACCATTCCGGGCCGTAATAGCCGTAGGGTGCGCAGTCGTAGGGCGCGACGTCGTAATAGCCGTAGGGACATTCAGGCGCGGCTCCGATTTCAACGGCTACCTGAGCTTGTGTTTTGGCAGCAGTTACCGCGAAGCAGATTGCTGCGACAGCAGCTAACGCAAAGATCTTAAATCGGTTCATTCAATTATCCTCGCTGTCTTAGTCGTAAACATGGTGGGGCGATCATCTGTCGACCCCTACGCTATATACCGTAACTGCTCAGATGGCCCTTAATCTGAGCAATATGACATAGACAGCTACGATTCGACTTTCACGCAAGACAAAGAGAAGCAAAACCAACGCGCAGGTTTTCCCTGTGTCTCTGTGCCTCTGTGGTGAGTCGCTCTTGTCCTCGTTAAGGAGCTGGCTGCTGTTGCGTCATGCAGTGTATGGTGCCGAGTCCCCAGATGAGGTCGCCGGAATAGATCGGGACAACCTCTCGCGTGGGGAACAGCGCAGCCAGCGTGTTCAGGGCGATGCGGTCGTTGGGATCGTTGAACACTGGCGCGAGCACGATGCCGTTCGCGATGTAGAAATTGGCGTAGCTGGCTGGCAGGCGTCGCTGCTCGAAGACGACCGGAGCGGGCATGGGGAGTTCAACAATGTTCAGCGGCTTGCCGGCCTGATCGCGTGCGGCGTGGAGTCGGCGAAGATTATCGCGCAGCGGCTTGTGATTCACATCTCGCGGATTGCTCTCGACCACGGTGACGACGGTGTCGGGTGAGACGAAGCGGACGAGGTCGTCGACGTGGCCGTGAGTGTCGTCGCCGAAGATGCCGCGGCCGAGCCAGATCGTGTGCGGAGCGCCGAGGTAATCGGCGAAAACTTTCTCGTAGTCCTTGCGCGACATGGCCGGATTGCGTTGCTGGATTTTGCTGAGCAGGCATTCTTCAGTGGTGAGGAGGGTGCCGTGTCCGTTGACGTCGACGGAGCCGCCCTCGAGGACGACACGGGTTTTTCGAGATAGCGGGCGGATTCCTGAGGCGTGAGCGGCGTTGGCCATCAAGGTTCCGATTTTTTCGTCGTGGCGCCAGTTGGAGTATTTGGCCCAGGCATTGAAACGGAACTTGAGGGCTAGGAGTTCATCCTGGGCTGAAGCCCCGGTCGGGCGGCCGGGGGCGGCCGTCCCCACATGGGCGGTGGAGAAGATGCAGCCGGAGTCGCGCATCCAGCCGCGATTGGTCGGCCAGCGGTGGAACCTGACATTCGGCGAAAGCGCGTTTGCTCTGTCGAGTAGCTTACGGACTTGGCGTTCGGCTGCGGCGTCGTTGACGATCAGTTCGACGCGCTCGCGCCGCGCGAGATTGCGGATGATTTCGGTATAAACCCATGGAATGGGCTCGAACTTGCCCGGCCAATCGCCGTGATAGTGCGGCCAGGCGAGCCAGGTTGCGTCGTGTGGCTCCCACTCCGCGGGCATGCGATAACCGAGCGCGGCGGGCATCTTCGACGGGTTGACCAGAGTTGAAGTATTACTTGAATGGTTGCGTGAAGGGTTTTTCACGAGCGGCTCTTAGCGTCCATCCAATAAGCGGTTGGAGATGGGAGCGTAGGCGTCGATACGGCGGTCGCGGAGAAAGGGCCAGTTGCGGCGGATGTCTTCGAGAGCCTTCAGGTCGACGTCGCCCATCAGGATTTCCTCGCAGTCCTGCGAGGCCTCAGCCAGGACGCGGCCGAAGGGATCGCAGAAGAACGATGCGCCCCAGAATTCGAGCCCCTGGCCGGGAGTAGACTTGCCGCGGACGTTGCCGGTCTCGAAGCCTACGCGGTTTACGACCGCGACGTAGACGCCGTTAGCGATGGCGTGGGCGCGCTGAATGGTGCGCCAGGCGTCATGCTGGGCCACACCGAACTCGGCTTTCTCCGAGGGGTGCCACCCGATGGCAGTGGGATAGAAGAGCACAGAGGCACCCTGTAGCGCTGTGAGGCGCGCGCCTTCGGGAAACCATTGATCCCAGCAAACGAGCGTGCCCAGTCGGCCGGCGGTGGTGTCAAGGGCACGGAATCCGAGATCGCCAGGAGTGAAGTAAAACTTTTCGTAGTACAGCGGGTCGTCGGGGATGTGCATCTTGCGGTAGAGGCCGCGCAGCGAACCGTCGGAATCGAAAATGGCGGCGGTGTTGTGATAGATGCCGGGAGCGCGCTTTTCGAATAACGACGCGATCAGCACGACGCCATGCTGGCGCGCGGCGGCGGCAAGTTTGTCGCTGGCGGGGCCGGGAATTGGTTCAGCGAGGTCGAACAGAGAATGATCTTCGCGCTGGCAGAAATATTGGGTCTGGAAGAGTTCGGGCAAGCAGACGACTTGCGCGCCGCGTCCGGCAGCGTCGGCCACACGCTCGAGGGCCTTGGCGAGATTTTGTTCGGGCTCTGGGCCGCACGACATCTGCACCAGGGCCACACGAAATTTATCAGGAGGCAATGGAGTCGATCTCCTTTGAACCAGTCTGCTCCAAAGACGATAGAATAGCAGAGCAAAAATAAATACCGACGGAATTGCCGTGGTGGTTTATTTCTGTTCGTGGTCCAACAGCAAATTACGGGCTCCGGCCCGGAGGTGAAAGCTTGAAGCACGACAACGGTGGCAACTCGCATCCGGGGAAGCAGAATCACGCGGGACACGCCGGGGACGGCGTGGAGCGGCGTCTGCACAATCCGATCGAAGACCGGCTGATTCCGCTGGAGCCGCTGGATCTGGGCAAAGTGAAGTCGATCGACGATCTGGTGCGGGCGATGTCGAAGACGGCTTTCACTGGGCGACAGCTCGGTGAGGCCGCCGATGTGCTTGAAGCGATGGCTCGCGACGAAGAATGTTTTGTCGTGATGACGCTTTCGGGCGCGATGACCGTGGCGAAGCAGGGGTTGATCGTGACCGAGTTGATCGATCGCGGCATCGTCAATGCCGTGGTTTCAACCGGGGCGCTGATGGCTCACGGGTTGGTGGAGGCGACGGGGCGCGCGCACTTCCGGCACAATCCCGAGGTCAGTGACGAGGAACTCTACGAACAAGGTTACAACCGCGTCTACGACACGCTGGAGCCGGAGCAGAACCTGGATGATGTGGAAGAAGTGATGTCAGCGGTGCTGGAGGGCTGGGACCACAATGAGGTGATGTGCTCGTACAAGCTGAATCACGCGATCGGGGCTTATTTGGCGAAGAATGCAAAAGATCAGCGGGGGATTTTGAAGTCGGCGCATGAGATGGGCGTGCCCGTGTTTGTGCCGGCATTCAGCGATTCGGAGATGGGGCTGGACACGGCGCTGAACAACCGTCTGCGGGAATCGACGGGCAGGCACAAGATTCGCTTTGATCCGTTCGAGGATCTGGAGCACTTTGCGGCGACGCTGTTGCGGCAGAAGAAGCTCGGAATTCTAACCATCGGTGGTGGGGTGCCGCGGAACTGGTCGCAGCAGTTTGGTCCATTCTGCGAATTGCGGCACCGGAGGCTGGGTGAGAATGTGGCTTTGAAGCGGTATCACTACGGGCTGCGGATTTGTCCGGAGCCAGTTTATTGGGGAGGATTGTCGGGCAGTCCTTATAGTGAGGCCGTGTCGTGGGGTAAGTTTGTGCCTCCGGCGGAGGGCGGGAGGTTTGGGGAAGTGTTTGTGGACGCCACCGTTGGATTGCCGCTGATTGTGGCCGCTGTGCTCGAGCGGCTGGATAAGAAGGGTAGCAAGACAGCCAAGACTAAGAACGCTGTGGCGAAGAAGTGACGGTAATGTACGCCTTTAGAGGCCGCGCTAGTTGGCGCCGGCCTCTGAGGAGGAAGAATCGGGTGTTGCGAACTGCACAGTATCCGAATTCTTGAGTTCGTCGGGCGAGACACCTTCTGCGCGGGTCCTGCGATAGAGCGGTGCCAGAATGCTGTTTCCCAGCACTTGCGACTCTGCTTCCACCCAATCTTTAAGGGCGAGGCCTTCGGCCTGTCCGCGCTGGTCGTAAAGATGCTGCGCGTGCAGGCGGATCTTCCTTTCGATCAATTCGGTCATCAGAGCTTGCTGCTTTTTTCTGCGGGTATCGTTATCCAAAACTACTCCTCTTGCTTGAATAGGTTATTTTTTCTACTGTTCTATGATACGGGACGGCTGTTAACGGAAGGTTACATTTGGCAGGGCTGGGGGTTACCAAAGTGTTATCATATCACGTGTGGGTGATGAGCAGCCCTTAATTCAACAGGGCCCTGCGCCGGGTGACTGCCGTCACTGCTCAGCGATTGCTCCTGCCGCGACAATCATTGAGGGTCGGATACTACTTGAACCACGGGAATGTCATCAAATGAGCCTCAAATCAAGGCTGGCGCTTCGTTTCTTGCTTGGGTTAGTCGTAGTCGGCGCTCTGCTGTTCATTCCCGCTGGTTCCTTGAGGTTTTGGCAGGGCTGGGCGTATCTAATGGTTTGGTTTGTCCCAATGCTATTCGCTTTTGGTTATTTCTGTAAGCACGATCCACAATTGGTCGAACGCAGGCTGCGGAGGAAGGAAAAAGTGCACGAACAGAAGCTAATCATGAAGTTCGCCTTCGTGACTTGCTTGATCGGCTATTTGCTCCCCGGTCTCGACCACCGATTTGGCTGGTCTCACTTGCCCTTGTGGTTGACGATTCTTTCGCAGGCATTCTTTCTTGGCGGCTGCCTGATGGTGTTTTGGGTCTTGAAGGCGAACAGTTTCGCTGCCGCCACCATTCGAGTCGAGCCCGACCAAAAAGTGATTTCGAGCGGGCCTTATCGCATCGTCCGCCATCCTATGTATTTGGGTGCCAGCGTGATGTTTTTGTTCGCGCCTTTGGCGCTCGGTTCGTACTTCGCCTTACCTGTGTTTGCCCTCTTCATCCCCATCATCGTTTTCCGCCTGCTCAACGAGGGAAAGGTGCTGCGCCAGGAACTACCCGGCTATGCCGAATACTGCCTCCACACCCGCTTTCGCCTCGTTCCCCTCTTCTGGTAAGCCCACCGCTACGGACACTCACTTGTGGCAAATCTGGAACGTGTCCAACCCGGATAAGGGCCCTGACCTGTTCAGGGGTCACCGTCGGGGTAGTGCCAGGCAGCTTCAATCCAGCTCTAGTCGAAAATCAGCACCGCTGACGCAATCACGGTAGTCCAGAGTCCGCGCTTATCTCCCACGGCCGACTGAGTTACATTCGCGGTCCGCACGATTTTATTCGACAGGCGGTAGATCTGCTTTTTCTCATCCCAGGAGCGGTCGGGATCGAACTCGACGTTCAGGGTGGTGGCGAGCATTTCGGCAGCTAGTTCTTCGGCGTATTCACCGGCGGCGTCTTCAGTCTCACCGAAAGAGTGGTGCTCGCTGAGGTATCCGTAGGTGTTCTTGTCGGAGGGAATGGCCACGCCGATGGAAGAAGCGAGCAAACGGTGCGCTTCGTGGGTGGAGTTTTCGGCGACGACGGCAAAGACGACTTCGCCGGGGCTGAGGTACTTCACGCCCTCTTTGCGAGCCAGCATCTTGCAATTCGGGGGAAAGATGGAGGAGACGCGAACCAGATTCTGAGCGGCGATGCCGGCGTCGCGCAAGGCCAACTCGAACGATGTTAACCGCTCGCGGTGCTTCCCGACTCCCTTGGTGAAGAACATCCGCTTGGGAACCATGTCTTTGCCCAACTCTATAGCCTCCGGCACGCAAAATTATGAGAGTGAGAATGCACAATTTAACACAATGGTTTGTAAAGAAAGTGTGAATTTAACCGGAGAGCGAAAAAAAGCGGAAGCCGCTGGCGCGGTTCCGCTTCAGTGCCCGGTCTTGTTTGGGGGAGGGCGCCGGGCAAAACGCGACTCAATGTATCACAAGACTGATGAAATCGTGCAAGAGAGTTTTTCTGTCCGGATTTCCGAACACAACCCACTTGGCCAGGGCAGGCCACGTTACTTCGCGGCGACCGAACTGACCTCGATGGTGTCGCCGTTCAAGGTGCCGGTGACGGTGGCAGTTTTGCCGGCCTGCTTGTCGAGAGTGGCTAGCACGGTTTTGTCGGCGGTGTCAAGGCTATAGATTTTGTCGCCTATGACGAGGGCGAAGTTGGATCCGTGCGCCACGCAAGAGCGGGTACAATCCGCTGCCGACTCGCCTTCCATGTGCTTTCTGCCGCACATCGCGTCGCCGACTTCCCCGGTGAACGTGTGCTGTTTGCCGCCAGCCAGCGCGTAGAGATTGAGAAATGTCGTTGCTGAGAAAGTGACGGATGCCACTGCCCTGAACCATCTGGAACTACGATTCATTCGGTGTTCTCCTATTGTTCCTAATTCTGACCACTAGCGCGCCGAGACGGCAACACTAGATTCTAGTTTATCCGTGATAGGAGATGGGAAGCGCTAGAGGTAAGAAGGTCTTGCAACATTGAAGATTCGCTCTCACTGGGGCGCCTTGGCGGTGTATTGCAGATCGACGTCGACCGTTTTGTCTTTCGCAATCGCGGTTACGTGCGGAGAAACTTCCCAGTCGATGGCAGGGGGCAGCAGTTTCCTGGCTTGAGGCAAGAATTCCTTGAGGTAGGTGGCGTCATATACATCGCCGGAATGAATCTTCCAGGCGGCGCGGAGTCTGGCGGTCAGGTTATTGTCGATGCCGCGAAATTCCAGCTCTCCCATGTGATAGACGGGGCCTTCGGTGACAGCAAGTTGATAAGCCACCGTGCCGGCGGCATCGCCAAATGCAGCGTCGGCCTTCACCGCGGCCGTGACATAACCGCGCGAACCGTAGAGTTGCTGAACGGCCCGTAGATCGTTCTCCAGTTGAACTGTGTTGGCGGGCTGACCGATCTTGGCGTGCAGAAGCGACTGCAGATTCTCCGTCGGAATATTCTTGTTCCCCGACCAGTCCCATCCCGTGACTTTATACTGGGCGCCGGGAGTGATGGCGATGGTGACATCCAGAAGAGTCACTGCCTCCTTGTCGTCGATGGTTTCCGGCGTGGCATTCTTAACGAGCCTCGGCTGCTGGGGGACGCAGGATGCTTTCAGGTAGCCGTGTTCGTGATAGACGGGAAGCACCGCGTGCTCGTCAAAGGCGGTCAAGAGTGCGCGGTAGTAATCACGCCCGGAGAGCTTTTCGGCGGCAGCCTGAAGCAGCGGTAACTCGCTGGCGGCGGCGCCGCTGAACTCGATGCGGCGGATTCGAATGATGACATTGGCGACGCCATAGTCGACCGATGCGAGTTTACCGTCTGGGCCCGGGGTCCGCAGGTATTCAACATGCCCGGGAATGCCGCCTCCCACCAGCAGGGCTTGGAGAATGTCAGAGACCTGATCGGGCAAGCGTCCTGACACTGGCAGTTCACCGTTGAAAAGTGGAGCGCGTTCATGCACCTTTTGGAGCAGTTCCTGGTCGGAGAACCAGACGAAATCTAAAAAGTGGGCGGGAACAAACTTGTCTGCGTCTGTGATTTGGAAAATCAGCTTGGTGCCCGCCGATGAGTACGAGTAGGTGTAGGCGATGTCGTTGAAGGCGCCACTCTCGCCCAGTTGGCGGGCGGCTTTGCGGAATTCTTCATCGCCCACGGTAGCCCCAAGCGGAAGGCCGGAGGCAGCTGCGACCTCATCCTGAGTGAAGCGCTTACTTCCGGTCACTTTGACTTCGATCAGCTTGGAGTCGGAAGGTGGGATCGGCCGGGGGGCTGTGCTGCTGGAGGGCTTAATTTGTATAGCGGCGGCGCCAGTCGGAGCGAAACATTGGAGTGGCAAGGCGAGAAGCGCGACCAGGAATCGCCTGAGAGCGATCGGACGAAACGTCTTCATCTGCCGAGCTGAATGCATCGCTGCATGTATGTTACGGCAGTTATCGGCGGTCAGCCAGCTACCAGGGACGTCGATTCTAGGTCGCCAGGAACCGTGCCTCGCAGGCTACGGCTTCAACTGTTTTTCGATTGCCGAAGTCACTTCTTTCGAATCCGGCGTGACCGCAGGTTCGAAACGCTGAATTACGTTGCCGTTGCGGTCTACCAGAAACTTGGTGAAATTCCACTTGATCTCGCCGCGGATGCCGGGCCCGGTGTCTTTGGTCAGGTAAGTATAGAGTGGCGCCTGATCGGAGCCCTTGACCGAGATCTTTGCGTAGATGGGGAACGTCACGCTGAACTTCCGGGTGCAGAAGGTCTTGATCTCTTCGTTCGTTCCTGGTTCTTGGGCGCCGAAATTGTTGGCAGGGAAGCCGAGGATAACGAATCCCTGATCCTTGTATTTCTCGTATATCGATTCCAAAGCGCTGTACTGCGGAGTGTAGCCACACTGGCTGGCCACGTTGACTACCAAAATCACTTTGCCTTTGTAGTCAGCGAGTGGCGCGGGTTTGCCGTCGATGGAGTTGAGAGTGAAGGTGTAGATTCCCGTCGCCGCGAACAACGACCCGGCCATAACCAGCAAAGCTCCGCCGATCAGGTAAGCACGAACGGTGAAGAGGGACTGAAGGTACGAAGATTGCATTTTGACACTCCTAAGGTAGATGGCTGTCGGCGCCGACTGAGCGGTGACGCTGCCGGATTTCAGTGGACTTCAGGATACCGGGCTGAACGAGAGAGATGCAATCGGGCAGTTGTAAAATCTCTGCCTTCTCAGGAAATAATGGGAGGGTTCAGGTTGGCTTAGGCGGAGCTGCTGAAGGCTGCAGACTTGCTTGACTGCTTGACCACTCTCTCGACCAGTTTGAACGCCTTGGCAGGCTCGCATGGCCGGAATGCCTCATGATTCGTGGCGTCGGTCAGACCTTCTTCGATAGCATCCAGCGCCTGGCAGGAACGTCCCAGGACGAGGAGAAGGTACTTCTGGGCGATGGGACGATCAGCCGGGTGAATGAGTTCCCACCAGCGGCGGATCGACTCTTGTACCTCAACCTCGGACTTTTCCCCCACAACTAGGGTGTCGATCAGCCTGTACACCTTGCTTTTGATTGCCTGATAGGAAACTGATACTTCCTGTGGCATGTGGCTCCAGGGCTTCTAGTATGTAAGGACTAGCAATCCGTTATCCAAACCGTAGATGATTGAGACTGCAAGCCCTTGCGGCGCTGTGGGCGCAAATCAATTCTATGAATGGAATAAATCCGAATACCGAATATGGATTCTGGAAGTGTTGGCCGCCGGATCTCGCGAGAATCTACTCTCTGCTGGCCGGCCTCCGGTCAGGGTGAATCTGCAAGCGCAGCTCCGGCCACAGGTTACAATGTTCCGCTCCCGTGGACCCGTTGCTTGATCCCATGCAAGCCATGGAAGGCGTGTATGTTGGGCATCGGTAAAGAGATCGACTCTTCATGAAGCTCACACTTTTGGAGGCTGGATGAAAACGTTGGCGTGGATTCTTGTATTTCCTCTATTGATTTGCACTCTAGGCAGGGCGCAGAGTTCGTCGTCCGAAAGCACTCCTCAGGACGCCGGAACCCAGGGCTCCGGAACCGAAGAGAGGATGCTCTTTCCCCGCGATATGTTTTGGGGATGGGGACAACTCGATCTGGCGCCTCCGCACAACGAAATCGACCCGAATATCTGCGCCGGCAACGCGGGTCAGTACGGCGGAGTGAATGCGCCGTGCAGCATGTTCGCCCGCTACATGTTGTCGGGCATGCTTGAGGTGCGTCCCTTTGGCCGCGGAGAGTTGCGGCGCTTCATGGTATTCGGGGCGCCGTCGTTCCTGTTCGGTAAGACCATCCCGCAGACGCTTTACACCTGGTCGCCGGATGCCATCGGCATTGAGCACTCCTGGGGAGTGGGGATCTATATCGCCAAAGGGTTCGAGTTTCGCGTGACCCAGCACTTCCTCTTTGACCGGTTGGGCGCGCGCGACACTTATCTGGGCGTGGCTGATCTAGGCAATAACGGCCCTTGGGGCCGCTATATGACGCTCGGCGTGCGGAAGTCTTTTGGGACGCGACGGTGGTGAGCAGGTCGCTTTCTACGCTGTAAGATGAAAATGAAATCCAGTTTGAATCAACTTTGATGATGAATTCGGTGACGAATGAACCCGCTATCGCCTTCCTAACTCAGCAGTGGTTCAAGTCTGGAGTGCGAAACGGGGACATGCTGCTGCTGCATAGCAGCACACGCGGAACTCTGCGAAACTCAAGAAACTGGGCTTCGCTAGGGACGTAGAGACCATTCTCGACAGTTTTCTTCATACCTTGGGCGAGAATGGGACCCTATTGCTGCCTCTGTTCAACTTTGACTTCTGTGGCGAAGCACCCTTTGACATACGAACCACTCCC
>Ga0208194_1000089_pt1 | contig 16163 bp, 11 predicted proteins | sample June2015DPH_19_2_FD_184718 | JGI IMG/M metagenome (GOLD analysis project Ga0208194, IMG submission 184718) | Peatland microbial communities from SPRUCE experiment site at the Marcell Experimental Forest, Minnesota, USA - June2015DPH_19_10... | ecosystem: Environmental > Terrestrial > Soil >...
AAGCGGGGCGCTCTTTCATAATGCATTGACCAGGTCGTGAGCTACGCCCGGCACTACATCGACTGAACAGGAATTTCGGGAGTTGATAGAAAAGGACGCGCGCGAACTCACCGACGCCGGCAATCCTGCATTCGTCCGTTACGAAAGACAGTTTCGCTATTGCCCCTTCGATCATCCCGGAAACGAGACTACGGGTTAACCCTCCTTAATGAACTTAGCGGTAACGTAGTTAGTACAGGGCGCTCGCCAGTTGACGGCCGAGCGGTACCTACTCCTCGCAACAAGGCAGAGGCTATGCACAATTCAAACGTCCCCGTATTACGGCGCAGCTCGAGGGTACCGATCGCTCTTCCGATACTCGTTACCAGCTTGGATCCGGGAGCCAACTTCTCTGAAGTCTGCGAAACGTTGGTGGTTAGCGCCCACGGTTGTGCGATGCGGTCTCCGGTGAAGCTGGACGCCGGAGTTCCGTTGCATTTCCACAGCCAGGAGGGTCGTGAGACCACGGCGCAAGTTGTCTATTGCCAGCCGATTGTGTCCGACCGGCAGAGTTGGAGGCTGGGCGCAAGGTTTGACAGGCCGGAAAATTTCTGGGGGTTGCAGACTTGTCCGAAAGATTGGGCGCGATTGCCGGCGCCGATCGAAGGAAACGTCGCTCCGATGCTCTCGTCTACCAACATCCTTCCGCCCAATCAGGCTACAGCCTCTGCAAGAATCGTGCTCGACAGAATCAAGAAGCAACTCTCAGACGAGCGTCTCAAGGCGATGCTTGCCGAACTTGTTCACCCATTTGAGGCCGAGGTGGCGGACCTCAAGGAAAAGCTCGCGCAAGGGGCAAAGCGGAGCCGATTTGAGGTGTCGCTGTCTCAAATTCCTCCCGAGCTCGAACAGCAGTTGGAGCTCCGCCTGAAGAAGGAGTTGGGGCCACAAGTCCTGAAGCAGGCACGGGAGCAGTCCGAACAAGTACTGGAAGCAGCGAAAGCGGCCATCGACCAGAAGACAACGGAAACCCACGGCGAATTTCTGCGGCGGATCACACTGGATCTGCAAGCGGTACAGCAGAAGGCCCAGGCCCTCTCGACGGATGTCGCTCAGAATCTGCGGGAACACCTGAATCGCGGACTGGGAGAACTTCACCAGGAGGTCATCGACGCAGGCACCCGGCTCAAGCGGCAGAGCGAAGATCTTCTAGGAACTATGGAGGGTAGCCTGGGTGAGGTGCACGACGCGCGCCGCCGGGAATTGGAACAGGTTCAAGCGACGGTCGCGGCGGAATCGTCGCGCTTGCAGGAACAAATCGATAACCTTGACCGCCGCATGGCAAAGCTCGACGAATCTGCTCGCCGGCTTGAGTCCGGCCTTGATAAACGCCTGTCGCAAATGTCCAGCGACACAGTACGTAGTGCGCGCAGCCAACTGGAGAGCGCGCTGGAGACGGTTCTGGCTGAGCTGGGCACACGCAATGCCCAGGAGCTCGGAAATCAACTCGATGAGGCGAGGGTAAACTTGCAGAGTATCCAGAAGGGGATTGAAGCCTCGGTTTCCGAGTCGCTAAGGACGCAGGTCGCTGAGACTCTACAATCTTTCGAGCGGAGCATGGAAGAAGCGGCGCAACAATCCGTGGAACGGTGGCGGCTCTCGCTTGCTGGCGCTCTGAACTCGCTCGCAAGAACCCTTGGCGAGCAATTCCTGTTGCAAGCCGCGTCTGACAGTAACCCAACCCAACATTCTCCGGTCGAATGACTGGAATGATGCTTCACGTAGCGGCGTTGTCATCAACCACCAATCGGACTTGGGCATAGGAAAGGACCGGAAGGTCGGCCCAGACAACGTGGCGTCATTCTGATGCGGGAAGCAGCGATAGTATTTTCCACAATCAACGAAAGACCACAACGGAGTGGGCGTGCCGGGCGGACGGTGGCGTATCGACTGGCCCAAAACGAACAGGGGTTAGACCTGTACTTCGATTCGATAACACGTCAAGCGCGAAGTGCTTCTGGGTAGCCGAAAATCCGGATACCATCGCCACATGCCAATGCTGATAATCTTCGGCGGTCTGCCGGGCACCGGAAAGACCGCGATTGCTCAGCAACTAGCTCGCGAGCTTGGTGCGGTATATTTGCGCATCGACTCGATGGAGCAGGCCATCCGCGATTTTGGAGTCGTCAGCAACTCTCTCAATGATGCGGGCTATCGCGTTGGTTACGTGGTCGCCGAAGATAATCTCCGTCTCGGTAGAACCGTGGTTGCGGACTCCGTCAATCCACTTCGACTCACACGGGATGCTTGGATAAGTGTCGCGGATCGGACGCAGACAAGAGCTATCGAAGTCGAGGTCACGTGCTCTGATCCTGTGCAACATCGACACAGGGTAGAAACGAGAATCGCCGATATCTGTGGATTGAGACTGCCGACTTGGCAAGAAGTGGTTTCTCGGGAATACCAGCCTTGGGACCGCGAGCATACCGTCATCGACACTACGAGCCAGAGCGTGGCAGAAAATGTCAGGGAACTTCGAGAAGGATTGCCGGAACAATAACCAAATACGTACCAGCCTCCGCTCTCTCGGTCACCCAGTTCACTCTCATCGGAGTAGTCGTCGCCGTTGCCTACCACAACATGATTCGCTATTGCCTGTCTTCGTGGGCGACAAGCTAGTGCTCCCGCCTGATGGACTGGCCTTTCTCAGGTTCCGCTTTGTGACCGACACAATGGTCGAGGCATGAAACAAGGGGGTCGTGCGCTCTTTGGGATCGCTCGGCGGCTGACCGACGCAAGCTTCCCAGATTTCAAGCAGCCGTTTTGAGCGCGGTTGCGTTCTGTTCTTCCCTTTTGTCTTTACCTATGGCTTCACTCGGCCATTCGAGCGATACGTAGGCGGGTCCGACGAGAAACGCAACCCGCTGTCCCGAAGCCACATGTGCAACTCGATCGCAGAAATCGATCACTGCTCCAGGCAGTTCAGAGTGAACCTCCAACAAGACCCGGTCGAAAGATTGAGTTCGGCCCGCGCGGGCCGAGACAAGTGATCTTGCTCACAGAAAGCGGAAGTCGGTTGGCAGAACATTGAGAGTGCACCGTCGGCGCTCAGAAAGTATCAAGGGTTAGCCTGCGCTTCGCCGATGCGTGTGGAGATGCAAAAGGAGTACGAAGTGCGCCTTAAGCCGACAAGGTTGCGCTGGCTTTCGCAGATTATATTCTTCTCACTGTTCCTGTTCCTTCTGCTACGCACGGAGTTCCGCGGATCGCTGCACGCCAGCGGGAGTGAGATCCGGCTTCCTTATCCGGTGCAGTTGTTTTTCCGATTTAATCCGCTGGTGGCGCTGTCGAATGCTCTCTCCAGCCGCGCCCTGTACCACGGCCTGTTGTGGAGTCTCGTAGTTCTGATTCCGACGATGTTGCTCGGGCGCTTCTTCTGCGGATGGGTTTGTCCTTTGGGCTCAATCCACCATTTCTTCAGCAGCCTGAGATCCGAGCGTAAACGTGGAAAACAACTGATTGAATCGAACCGGTACAAACGCTGGCAGACGACAAAGTACTACCTTTTGTTCGCGACCTTAACCGCCGCCCTCCTGGGCACAGGGGTCGTCGGATGGCTGGATCCTATCTCGTTGCTGGTGCGCTCCCTCGGCATATCCATTTTGCCCGCAACGAACTATGCGCTGATCGCCGGGCTGCACGCGTTGGAACACAGCAGATTTGCACTGGTGTGGGCGGCGGGCAGCGGGTTGCATTTCATTTTCGGAGGGCTGCTGCTCAGTTTCAAACAGCCGTACTTTCGGCAAGGTGTTTGGCTCGGCCTCATCTTCATCTTTCTTCTAGCGCTGAATTTCCGCGTGACCCGTTTCTGGTGCCGGGCACTTTGCCCACTGGGCGCTCTGCTCGGGATCGTATCGCGCTGGTCAATTCTTGGACTGGTCAAGACCCCGGAGCGCTGCGACGACTGCAATCGGTGCCTGATGCGGTGCCAGGGCGGCGATGATCCGATCGGCGGAGTTCCGTGGCGTCAGCCGGAGTGTCATCTCTGTCTGAACTGTATTGATGAGTGTCCGGAGCATGGCTTGCAGTTCAAGTTTTTTCCTGCTCAAAAGTCCATCGGTACGAACCTGCAGAGGCGCAAGGTGCTCACCGGATTGGCGGCGGGAGCAGCCGTGGTTCCACTGTTGCGCAGCACGCCCGGATTCGCAGTCGAGCGCCAAGAGCGGTTGCTGCGTCCTCCGGGCGCACTGGACGAAGAGTACTTCCTGTCGCGCTGCATACGATGCGGAGAGTGCATGAAGGTCTGCCCAAACAATGCGCTACAGCCCGCGTTGACCGAGGCGGGTTTGGAAGGTCTGTGGACGCCGGTCATGGTGCCGCGGATTGGCTACTGCGAGAGCAGTTGCGTGCTGTGCTCGCAGGTTTGTCCTACCGGTGCAATCTGGGAGATCACGGCAAAAGAAAAGGGCTGGGAGGCTCGGGTCAGCGACGCAAAGCCCATTAGTCTGGGCACGGCGTTCAACGATCGCGGGCGATGTTTGCCTTGGGCTATGGCAACACCTTGCATTGTCTGCGAGGAATGGTGCCCGACCTCGCCGAAGGCCATCTATTTGCAATCCGCCGAAGTTGCGGATGCGGAGGGCCATCTGCAGCAGGTAAAACAGCCATTTGTTGATCCCCATCACTGCGTGGGCTGTGGGGCGTGCGAATACGCCTGTCCGGTTCAGGATCGCCCGGCAGTTTACGTGACCAGCATCGGCGAGAGCCGGTCGCGAACCAACCAGATCCTGCTCAACCGGGGCAAAGAGAGGACGAGATGACGAGCATCGACTTGGCGAAGCCGTGTAAGCACTCGGGCTTTCGCCCGGGGCAGACCAGCTTTGGAAGAGTTAAAGCCGGCGGAGTGTTACTGGCCATGCTCGGTATCGCGCTGCTCCTGGACGCCAGTTGCAAACATCAACCTAGGACTGGGCGATCATTCTTCCCTGCGACCAATCAGGTTGCGGGCTGGGCGAAGACTGGAGATACACGGACCTTCGAGGCTGCGGACCTGTGGAAGTACATCGACGGCGAGGCGGAACGGTTCTTGAAGGCCGGGGTGCAGCACGTGTCTACGACTGACTACAAGTTCCAAAACAAGGTCGAAGCGACAGTAGACATCTACACCATGGGAGACGCGGAGGGTGCCGAGAAGATTTTCAAATCGGAGTCGGCTGTCGATGTGAAACCGATCCAACTGGGAGACGACGCACGCTTGTCTAGCCAGAACCTAGTCTTCCGCAAGGGACCTTACTTGGTGCGAATCGTTACCTTTGAGGAATCCGCGGAAACCCAATCGGCACTTTTGCAGCTCGGGCACGGTATCGAGCTGCGCCTTGCCCGCTGATGATCGCCAGAAGTGCTGTTGGTCACTGAAAAGTCCGACGGATTGTGGTAACCGTAATTTGAGGCGCGCAATCTATGAACGCAATGCGCAGCACCAGTCGGCGGGATTTTCTCAAGAAGTGTCTCACGGGCGCTGCGGTTCTGCGCGCAAGCGGCAGGATGGGGCTGTTCGCAGCAGCAGAACAAGAAGCGGCGCTCGCGAAATCCAGGGTTGTGATCGCGCGCGATGCCACGCTGCGCGGCACGGGCGCCACGGTGGACTCGCGCCGGATGCTGAGCCTCCTGGACCATGCCATGCAGGCTCTTTTCGACCGCGATAATCCGATCGAGATGTGGAAGAAGCTGGTCCACCCAGGTGACACGGTGGGACTGAAAGTGAATGCGCTTGGAGGACGCGGATTATCCAGCAACCTTTCGCTCGTCGAAGCCATTTGCGAGCGCTTGCAGGAGGCCGGAATCAAGGCGAACGATATCGTGGTCTGGGACCGCGACAGCGACGAAATGGAGCACGCTGGATTCCATGTATCGACGGGCGGAAACCGTGTGCAGTGCTTCGGCACCGATCGCGTTGATTACGAACAGGAGTTGGTCACGCATGGCAGTGTTGGCAGTCGGTTGTCGAAGATTCTGACGCAGCGCTGCAACCTCCTGATTAATGTCCCGGTGCTGAAAGACCATGACGGCGCCGGCGTAACCATCGCCCTGAAAAACATGTATGGCGTCATCCATAACCCGAACAAGTACCACCCCAACGGCTGCAATCCGTACATCGCAGACTTGAACATGCTGCCGGAAATCAGAACCAGGATGCGATTGACCATCTGCGATGCGACCACGGCATCGTACGAAGGTGGACCGGGATATAAGCCGGAATACAGTTGGAAGAACAATGCCCTGATCGTTTCGCAAGATCCCGTCGCGCTCGACTATACCGGCTGGCAAATCATCGAGCGCAAGCGAGCTGAGAAAGGATTGAAGACGCTGGAAGGCGATGGCAGAGCACCCCGCTACATCGCGACCGCTGCCGATGCACAGCATCGACTGGGCACGAATGATCCCAGCAGAATCGCGGTTGTCGAGGTGTAGGCGGGCGCGTGATTGAGGGTTGAACATGGCGCGTGAGCTCGATGCGCAAGCAAGCGTGAGCTTTTCGGCCGACGGCGCAACTAACGGCAAGAGCCCCGCTGTCCGGGGTGAGCGAAGTCCGTTGTCGTGCGCGCTCGATCGCCGTTCGTTCTTGGAGTGCGCCCTGGCGTCAGGAGCGGCTCTAGGCCTCTGCGAATTTACCCAACTCCTTGTCGCGATCCCCTCGTGGGCTGGTCCGCAGAAGCAGGATGACTCGCGATTCACCGTCGAAGCAAAGTTCTACCAGAAACTTCAAAACAAGAAGATCAAGTGCAAGCTGTGTCCGCGCGAATGTACAGTGGGGGACCGGGAACGCGGCTATTGTGGCGTGCGGGAGAATCACGGAGGAACCTACTACACACTGGTGCACTCGCGGGTTTGCGCCGCGCACATTGATCCCATTGAGAAGAAGCCCTTGTTCCACTACCTGCCGGGGACGCTCGTTTTCTCGTTGGCCACGGCTGGCTGCAACGTCAACTGCAAATTTTGCCAGAACTGGGACATCTCACAGGTGCGTCCGGAGCAGGTTCCTGCCGACTACGCGCCCCCGAAATTGGTTGCCGAGCTGGCCAAACAGCGCAACTGCCCGACGATTGCCTACACCTACAGCGAGCCGGTGATCTTCAGCGAGTACCTGATGGATGCAGCCGATGCCGGGCACGAAGCCGGCATCCGCAGCGTGGTGGTGTCGAATGGCTACATGCAAGAGGAGTCGCTGAAGACGGCGTACGGAAAGATGGACGCGGTCAAGATTGATCTGAAAGCGTTCACAGAGTCCTACTACAAGGATGTAGTCGTTGCTGAGTTGAAGCCGGTGTTGGACTCGCTGGTCACATTGCGGAAGATGAACAAGTGGACCGAGATCGTGTACCTCGTGGTGCCGACGCTGAACGACAGCGATGCCGAATTCCGCGGCCTGGCAAGCTGGATCAAGACAAACCTGGGCGTGGATGTGCCGGTACATTTCACGCAATTTCATCCGGAATACCTGTTGAAGAACCTGCCCATAACGCCGGTGCCCACTCTGGAGCGTGCCAAGGCGATTGCCGACGCCGAGGGGCTGCACTACGTGTACATCGGCAATGTGCCGGGACATCCTGCGCAAAATACCTACTGCCCGAAGTGCCGCCGCATGTTGGTGGAACGCGTAGGGTTCACGGCGAGCCGGATGCTGATCCGGAAGGGCAGTTGCCCATTCTGCGGGCAGCCGATCCCTGGTGTTTGGCACGCATGAGAGCGCGAGAGGACTTTTCGTATATGAATATCAAGATGCGATTCAAAATGTATTGGCTGGCGGCTCTATTCATCGCGATCCTGGCGATTGCGGCACTGCAGCACGTCCGTGCTGCCGGTCCGCAGAGCGTGAGACAAGCCGCTGTCGCCGGTGGTTTCTATCCGGCCGACCCAAGAGCGCTTTCGGCGATGATTGATGACATGCTGGTGCATGCGTCTCCGCCGCCGATCAACGACCCGATCCTCGCTGTGGTCGCACCTCACGCCGGTTATCAGTTCTCCGGCCCCGTCGCTGCCTACACCTACGCGGCGCTAAAAGGACGCAAGTTTTCGCGGGTGGTCGTAATTGCACCGTCGCACTACGAGGCCTTTGATTTCACTTCCGTCTACGAGGGCGACGCTTATGCGACGCCGTTGGGGATAGTTCCGGTAGACAAGGCGTTTGCAAAGCAGCTGGCTAGTATGAGCCCGACGATCCGACTTTCCAGCCAGGGACATGTTCCCACACCGAAAGGCGCTGAACATGCGCTCGAGGTGGAGTTACCGTGGTTGCAGCGGGTGCTGGGTGACTTCGAACTCGTGCCCGTCGTCATGGGAGATCAGAGTTATGAAAGCAGCCGTGCGCTGGGTGTGGCTCTGGCGAAGCTGATCCAGGGCAGCGATACGCTGATAGTGGCCAGTTCCGATTTATCGCACTATCACCCCTACGATGAAGCTGTGACGATCGACCATAAAACGCTGAATGCACTGCAGGCGTGGGACTACCTCAGCATGTCGCGGAACTTCGAGCAGCGGATATGGGAAGCCTGTGGCGGCGCGCCCATCGTAGTCGCAATGATTGCTGCCGAGCGCATGGGAGCGAACCAAGCCCTGGTGCTCAAGTACGCCAATTCCGGCGACACCACAGGCGATCACTCGCGCGTAGTCGGATACAGCGCGGACGTCTTTTTGAAAACTCCAACCGCAAAGACACTGGAACCGCAATTCTCACTGAATGGCCACGAGAAAAGCGAACTGCTCGCTCTGGCGCGAAAGTCGGCGGAGTACGCGGTGCGGGAGAAAAAGATGTATGAACCAACCGCGAGCGCAAGCGAAGTGCTGAATCAGGAGCGCGGTGCTTTCGTGACCCTGCGCAAATCGGGAGAGCTGCGGGGCTGCGTCGGCTACACCTCTGCGGCGAAGCCTCTATACATGGCCGTGCGGGACACGGCCACGTTGGCCGCCCTGCGTGATTCCCGATTCCAGCCGGTATCGGCCTCAGAGTTGCCGCAAATCGATTATGAGGTCTCCGTACTGTCGCCCCTTCGGCGCGTGCTGGATATTCGACAGATCAAGGTTGGCCAGCACGGTTTGCTGATGAAGAACGGCGCCTACGAGGGCCTTTTGCTTCCGCAGGTACCGGTGGAAGAAAAATGGGATCGACAGACGTTCCTGGACGAAACCTGCGCCAAAGCGGGTATGCGCTCCGGTTGCTGGAAGGATGAGAACACGGACATTTTCATGTTTACCGCGGTGGTATTCGGCGAGAACCGGCCGCAAGCGCTTACGCCCGAGCCATCCTTGCCTCCAGGCTTATCCGCGCGGCCAGGAGGGCCGGCGCCAGGTTTACCGCCGCACTGAGCCATGCGGTTTTCCAGAAACCAAACACTGGGATGAGGTAACTGCTCAACAAAAGCGCGCCCGCACATCCGCCCAGCAGATCGATGGCATAGAGTGTACCCAGTTTTGATCCACTGCTGCGGTCATGAAGGTAGATCTCCGTCGCGATAGGAAATTGGTAGCCGCCCAGCATTCCGCAGAGAGCAGCCAACGCAGGGAAGACGAACTGCACCGCCAGCCATGTTGCCGCCATCCCGGAAGTCTTCGACAGCAGGCTAACCACAAATATCAGCGCGGGACCAGAAAGGGCGAGCAGGAACTGGGTAGTTGCAAGGGCGCGGTAAGGTGGACTCTCGCTGGAACGAATGCGGCGCATGCCCAGCCAACTTCCGCAGGCAATGCCTGCCATGCACATGGCGATGAGGATCGCGAGCTGGTGGTAAACGTAACCGTAAACGGACTGAAATGCCAGCAGCAGGAAAATCTGCAGAGCCATCAGGGTGAATCCGGTCGCAGCCATGCAGCACGCTGCGGCAGAACGGGCGCGTTTCTCGCGAGCGGGCACAAACGCCAGAAGAACCGCCACCAACAGTAAGACAATAAGGACCGTATCGATGACATCGTTGAAAGCGATGTGCGCGGCGGCCCGGAACCAGCGCGAATAGCCCAACTTGAACTGCGTGCTCCATAGCACCACGTCGAAGTAATAGGCGATCGGCTCGAAATCGCGATTGACGGGCGTCGAGGTCAGCGGCTGCAGTTGCTCGCGCACCTGCTCCATGCGATCGGGCATCATGCGGAACGGGATGAAGTATTCCCGAACATACCGTGTCTTCAGATTCCGTTCCTGCAATCGTGCCATCAGCGTTTGGGGATTGTCCGTCAGAACATCGGGTCGTGTAGCGGCGAAGAAGTGGATCGTTTCACCGGGGATGGCGACAACGTAAGGGAAGACTGTCCGCAGGGTGTGGTGAATGCAGCGCAGGAATTCCGCCAGGTCGGGGCTGATGTAATCCTCCGACGAGCGCAGTTGCAAGGCGAGCAGTCCGCCTGACGCGAGGTGATCGCGAGCGGAACGAAAAAACTCAGCCGTGTAGAACCGGTTCAGCTGCGCAGTCTGCGGGTCGGGCACATTCAGAATGATCACGTCGAATGTGTCGCCAGCCGTTTTGAGATAGTTCCTGAGGAAGTACCGGCCATCCGCGTAGTGCATGTGCACCCGAGGATCCGAGGCAACAGGAGCAGACTGCACGGGGAAGAACTGCCGCGCCATGCCGATGAGCGCGGGATCCAGCTCAACATAGTCGATCTGCTCCACTGCGGGATGCTTCAGCGCTTGGGCGATGCTGCCGTTCACTCCACCGCCAATCATTAGAAGCCGCCTCGGCGCCGCGTGCTCCAGCAGCGCGTAGTGAACCGCCTCTTCGGCGGCATTCTCGTCCGGCGCGGTGGCCAGGATCACGCCGTTCTCATAAATGCTGCGGATATTGCCGGTTTCCGCATTACCCGTTTCAATGACCGCCAGGTTGCCGTAAATCGAGTCGCGCGATCCCACCAGGTGGAATCCCCGCCACAGGTGCGCCTGCGCGGATCTGTCCAACGACGGCGCAAAGTATACAAGGAGAAGGATTGCAAGCAGAACGACCGCAAAAAGCGCCGCGGCCACAGTCGCGGCCCCAACCTGCTTGCGGCTCATCCCGAACAACAACACTGCTGCCATGCACAGGTTTAGGAGGGTGACGACGGCCGCGATTTGGAAAGACCCAAGAAAGCGCAGCAACACAATGCTGGCCAGAATCCCTCCGCAGCCGGAACCAGCCGCCTCCAGCAAGTAAGCCGAGCTGGCAGCCACGCGAGCCGAGACGGCGCATTCCTGTTCGTACATCCGGGTTGCAACCACGAAAAGCGCCCCTGCGGCAACGCAAAACACGCTCAGACATGCCAGGGATGTAAGCAGCATCGGCACCGGACCAACCAACTCGCCCGGCACTGTCTGAAAAAAAGTTTTGGAGGCGCGCAATGCCCAGATTGTTGGCAGCAGGCTGACGCCGAGCAAACATTCTAGCGCGGCGACCGCCCGGCGAGCGTTGTTCCCGCCCAGCGCAGAACGGCTGCTCAGGCTGCTGCCCGCGGCGGTCCAGAAGAGCCAGGTGGCTAACATAATTCCCAGCGAAATCTCGTTGCCGTTGAAGACGACGATGAGCTCCCGCATGAGAACGATCTGACCGATGACCGCGCTGAATCCGATCAGCGTCAGAGCCACCCGTACGGCAGACGGCGATTGTTTCTCACACGGCATTGTGACGGGCTGCATAGGTGCTGTCACTAGAACGAGATTAGAATTTAGTTGTCGCGCAAAAGCAAAGAGGTCAAAGCAATATGCCGTTGACCGAGAGCGCCATACTCAACCGTCGTGAAGCGTTAATCAAACTGCTCCGCCTGGGAGGAGTCGCTGCCGGAACCGCAGGCCTCGGATTATGGCTGAGCGAACACAGCCAGCACCCCGAGCCGGAGCTGGCAATCAATTTGAAGCGCAGTCACGCGGTGGCGGTTGATCCGGTTTTGCCCGAGATGGCGGTTATTCAGGGAGATGATCCCGAACAACTGGTGCGGACTGCCATCGAAGAACTGGGCGGCATCCATCGCTTCGTCTCCCGCGCCGACATCGTGTTGGTGAAGCCGAACATCGGCTGGGACCGCACTCCAGAACAGGCGGCCAACACCAATCCGAGGATCGTCGCAGAGATCGTCCGGCAGTGCTGGAACGCAGGGGCAAAGCGTGTCATCGTGACGGATGTGAGCTGCAACGACCCGCGCCGGTGTTTTCAGAGGTCGGGCATTGCCGAGGCAGCGCGCCGCGAAGGCGCCGAAGTGCTCCTGCCCGATCCCGCCAGATTCAAAGATGTAGACCTGCAGGGAGACGTTCTGCGAGACTGGCCAATTTTCGATCCCTTCCTGAATGCCGACAAGATCATCAACGTCCCGATCGCCAAACACCACAGCCTGATCGGCACGACTCTGGGGATGAAGAACTGGTACGGCATCCTGGGTGGACCACGCCACCAGTTGCACCAGAAGATCCACGAAAGCCTGGTGGACCTCGCTGATTTCATTCGTCCGACTCTTACCCTCATCGATTGCTATCGCGTGCTCATCCGGAACGGCCCGACTGGCGGCAACCTTGACGATGTCCTGCTCAAAAAGACGCTGGTGGCCGGAACCGATCCGGTGGCGCTCGACGCTTATGTGGCGAAGGCCTACTGGAATTTGGACGTTTCATCTCTCCCCTATTTGAAAATGGCGTCCCAGCGCGGTCTGGGAACCTACGAGTTCGGGAACATCCGTACACGCGTAAGAAGCAGTGCATGAGAAGGAAGGTGGAGCTGAATTTGCTAAACCGCGCGGAGACAGCACTCCGGTCGTTAATTGTCCGCCGCGCATCGAACAGGTTCTAGAACTCGCTTATTAAACACTCTTCTCGCGGCCGACTCGATACTCTAAAACTCGAACTCAAGTTCTTCCAGCTAGGGAATCGTCGACGCATCTACGATTGGAAAGCCGGCGGCTGGCCAAGAATTTCATCTTGCCCTGTTCGACGTCCACCACTACGCGGTCGCCGGGGCGTAGCTCGTCATGCGTGGCAGTCTGGTTGGAATCAGCGCCGAGGCATTGGAGGAGAGCGATTATCGTCGCCTGATCGACGCGGGGTTCGGATCGCTGGTCGTGGACCCGGTGATGATCGCCAAGTGGCGCTCCTCTGCTGAAACCCGATGGCATCGCGGCGCTCAAGACCAAATTGCTGCCGCTTGCAGAAGTTACTCTGGTGGACCGTCGCTCTCAGAAACTCATTTGGAGGACTACAAAATCCTCCGCCTCTGACAGAACCATATTGGCAGATGACATTATGGAGCAGCTCAAGCAGGACTGGAGAAAATCGGCCATTGCTTATTGAGCCGTGATCCGAGCTGACATTGCAGCCCGAAAGCCCTGAATGAGACGCTTTTTGAAATCGCTTTTGAAGTGATCACCGACGTCCACCAACACGATGGGCTATAACGCACGCCAAGATTTCCAGATGGAAATGCGTAATGCTTAGCTCAACAACTCGCGCTCCAGGGCGCATGATTCGTCGTCCGTGTGCGTGCATTGGACAAGAAATGTGATCAACGCTACCCCAACCGACCCAGCACGGGCGGGACCACAGGAAGAGCCCCTCAAGGTAGACTAAACATCTTTCGCATGCATTTTTGCGGGAACTTACCTAAAAGTGATGGCCAGGCTTTCAACTGTAAGTGTCAGAGCAAACACATAGTTGACAGATTGAATCCGCAGCCAGCCTGACTTCGCCGCTTGATCAGCAAATTCTCAGGCGCCAGTCTTCGTTCCTTCGTCCAGGGCGGATTACCGGTTTGCCCGTCTCGGCGGCATCCCGCAAGTCGCCGACGATCTCCGTGCGCGCTGTCAATTTTGCCAGTTACCGAGGCAGTACGGCTCTCCTAGACTAATGAGTCTTCATATACCTGTTTTAAGGGACATGAGCCGACTGAGTTCCCTAGCCCTGTCGTCAAATCACGTCGACGGGATGGACCATGCGGTTCGGCGCTCATATCAATGAAAGTCATTAAGGGGAAATGTCGGTGGGTTGGCGAAAGCCACTTTCATCACATGAAATGAGGAGAAATTATGGCGACAAACAAACCGAATACTAGCGCAGACCGTGATCGTTCGACGCTCCCCCTGCCGGAATTGCCCTTCCGGGGCAAGATCGGCAAAACCTATCTCGAATCCGAAGGGGACTGGCCTAGGCTTCCAGCGCCACCGGAAGGTGCGCCGAACGTCGTCGTCATCCTGCTGGACGATGTGGGCTTCGGCCAGATCAGCACGTTCGATGGTCCCGTGCCGACACCGCGACTGGACAAACTCGCCGCGGAGGGGCTGCGCTACACGCGCTTTCACACCACGGCGATCTGTGCGCCCTCGCGCGCCACGCTGCTCACGATACGCAATCATCACAATTGCGGCTCCGGCTTTTTGACAGAGTGGGCCACGGGCTTCCCCAGCTACAACAACATGATTCCGAAAAGCACCGCGAGCGTCGCCGAGGTGTTGAGAGGCAACGGCTACAGCACTTCTTGGTTCGGCAAGAACCACAACACGCCCGACTGGGAGAGCAGCGTAGCAGGCCCGTTCGACCGCAGTGGGCTGGGGCGTCTTGGCTCCTCGATGTTGTAGAGTTCCCAGGTGTCGTTATCGAACGAAAATGAACCCGACGTGGGAGCTGCAACCCCCACTGCTCGGCGCGTCCGCTTTCCCTCGAATCTTCACCAGGGAATCGGTTGGCTCTGAGAGTAGTTTTACGAACTCCAATCAAGACGACCATGAATACCTACGGCTCAGCATTTGAGAAGACCAAGCGCCGAGCCAATAGCCGGGTAGCAGATCTTGTCTTGCCGCCCGCGATCAAAAGGCAACTGAAGGATAGGGCGAAGGAAGTTTCCCTGAAGAATTTGAGGCCCGAAACAGCCGCGATCCAGTGATTTGGAAATTGGGGACTACGCCAGTAGTCCCTCAAATCGGTCCAGCCCGGAGACATGGGTAACAGAATGTACCGGCTACATAGGTAACACTTTTGGGCCGAAGGGATTTTCCAGTGGTTCCAGCACACGAGTCTCCAGATCAAAGTATCCTAAGTCATAATCCATAAAAGTGACCAGCCAGATATCGTCCTGAACTTCTTTGATGCCGACCGCTTGGCCGGCAAAGACCTGACTGAAGTTGATTTTCTTGGCGCCCAAACAGATTCTGCCGCAACGGGTTACCACGATAGTTTTGTCGTGGAGGGGGTAGTCGATGTCGGGCAATCCCTGATAGAGGCGGGTGGAGGGCTGATAGATTTCGGCCGGATACTTCATGCCGAGGGCTTCGTGAGGGCGCTCATTATTAAAGACCTCGATGAATTTGTCGAACCTGGCCTGCTGCTGTAGGAAGTTCGCACTGGCCGGCTTGGTAGCCTCTTTCTTCAGGGTGAGATGCATGCGTTCGTGGCGGCCATTTTGTTGCGGGTTGCCGGGCTTGATGCGTTCGATGCCAATACCGAGGCGCAGCCACCAGACGGCGAGTTTGCTCAAATGAAACAAGGCGTGCGCGGAAGCGAAGGGCACACCGTTATCGCTGCGGATTTGTGCGGGCAGACCACGCTCTTTAAAAAGGCGCTCAAATATAGTAAAAGCGTAGTCTTCTTTGGTGGAAGAGAGCGCCTCGCAGGTCAGCAGATATCGGCTGGCATGATCGGTGACGGTCAGGGGGTAGCAGTAGCGATGATTTCCCAGCAAGAACTCGCCCTTGTAATCGGTGCACCAGAGCTCATTGGGACGCTGGCCTAACGATAAAGGAGTTCCCTTGGCGCGATGACGAAGGCGGCCGCGGCGCTCGACCAGTCCATGACGATCGAGCACGGCATGGATGGTGCTTTTGGCTGGGATGGGGATGTCGGAGAATCTGCGAAGGAGGCGCTCGCGAATCTTGCGTGCGCCCCAACTGGTGTGCTCACGCTTCACGTTCAAAATATAGTTTTCCACCTGGAAGGGAAGTTGGTTGGCGTAGCGATAGGGACGCCGGCTTCTATCGGTCAGTCCGTCCACCCCACATTCCTGATAGCGATCGAAGATTTTGTAGCCGGTCTTACGGGAGATACCAAACTCCCGGCAAAGATCAGGGTCCAGCCCGGAGACATGGGTAACAGAATGTACCGGCTACATAGGTAACACTTTTGGGCCGAAGGGATTTTCCAGTGGTTCCAGCACACGAGTCTCCAGATCAAAGTATCCTAAGTCATAATCCAT
>Ga0208194_1000105_pt1 | contig 15189 bp, 18 predicted proteins | sample June2015DPH_19_2_FD_184718 | JGI IMG/M metagenome (GOLD analysis project Ga0208194, IMG submission 184718) | Peatland microbial communities from SPRUCE experiment site at the Marcell Experimental Forest, Minnesota, USA - June2015DPH_19_10... | ecosystem: Environmental > Terrestrial > Soil >...
CATGCGCGTGAGACGATGGGTGATTTGGAAAACGGAGAGTTCAACCTCGTTGAGGGCAGTCACGTGACAGGTTTGGCACACAGCGCATTTGAGAAGTGCGCGTGAGTTGCTTTCTTCCAGTTCCTTTTGTCGAGGAAACCGACTACCCCATTGTCGAGGAAAGCGAATACCCCAGAAATTGTCGCTCTGGTTGAGCACTTCGATCCCATAAAGATTGCGTTCGGAACGAATGCCAGTCTGCCCCACTACGCGGCCGACCGCTTCCTCGCCGCTGCCCATCCGTTGCAAGTGAATTTTCTGCCCCGGGGCCAAGGAACACTTTAAAGGCAGACAGCAACCGCTACGGCTAACATTCACCGTCTGCACAACGTCGGTGAAGCACTCACCCGCGAGATCGATACACGAGACCCGAACGCTGATTGAGATTGAAATACGATCACCCTTGCGAGTCGTTGAGGCCGCTGATTCTTGAGTTTCCATATGTTAGACCGTAGTAAGCTGTCCCTTTGCCTTGAGAAGTCCGTTCACGAGCCCCAGAAGATTTTGCCCGCCTGCCATCAAGTTTAAACTCGATTTTTCGATATACCCTATTGCACCACCATTCGTCAGCCTTTCCGCGTTACTCTGGGGGAGACTGCTTACAATAATAACTGGGATGTTGGCAGTCGTCGGGTCTTGCTTGAGGGATTGCAGTACAAGCTCGCCCCCCATTTTCGGCAATAGCATGTCCAAGATTATGAGGTCCGGCTTACTATGACGGGCCAACTGCAAAGCTTCCTCTCCATCGCTAGCATCGACGACGCTGACGCCTGCTTCAGCGAAAATCCCCTTGATTGTGTCCCGTGTGAACCTGCTGTCTTCAATTACTAGAAGTTTTGTCATTATGGTGATAGTTTGCTTCATCTCCAACCCCATGTTTGTGATCGACATCACTGGCCAGATTACCCTTGGTGCCATTACTTCTTATGACTTCCAATGCACATTTCAGTAGACGAGCTATAACCCTTTTTAACTCATCGCCGATTGGTCAGGATTCAAGGAGCGTGAGCTTCAAAACCCAGATTGCGCGGCATGACCTAAGTAATGGGAGAGCAGGCTTGGATCACAAAGGCAATCCTTGCAACGCCGCAACATTAAACACGCAACACTTCTAACGTAATCTCCTTTGAACAGAGATCGCAGCAGAGTCACCCCAAAACCAGCGGCAGACGCGGCTGAAGCAAAAAACCGAGGGTGGCCCGCAGGGCTGCGTTTTTCGAGGGTGTTCGAGAGACCGCAAGTGCCGCCTTTTCAATGCGGCGATTACTTCTTGGTAAAGAGGCAGGGCCTCTGGCGCAGGGGTATACCTTTTGACCACCGATCACTGCGGCAGCCCCATCCGACGCAGGAGGTCGGCGTAGCGGGGGTCGGAGCGGATGGAGTCCCAGTATGGATCGAATTTGATGAAAAGAATTTGAGAATGCGCCTCGGCCGCCTTATTCAGCCAGACGAGCGCGTGATCTTTGTCACCAAGGAGCATATAGCCCTTGGCTGCAAGGTAAGGGTCATAGTCCTCGACAGAAGTGTTACTGCCGATCTCAATCGCCCTGCTCAACGCCCCTGCATAACCGTTTTGTCTGTAACTCTGATCGATACTTGCTGCTTCTTCTGGCCCACCCTCCAACCTGATTTCTTGTTCCAGTTCATCAATTGCTTGATCACGCATCGACTTCGCGGAATAAATATCAAACAAATCGTAGTGTACCGTTCCTGCATCCGGTCTGATCTCAAGAGCCTTCCGACACTGTGCCAACGCTTTATCGTAGTCACGCTGAAGGTAGTACAGCGTATCCAATCCCGTGTTTACTGAGATTGAGAGCGGATCAAGGTCTTGCGCCAGTTTGCCCTCGCTAACAGCCTCGGGAAGTTTCCCGACGGCAGCAAGATACCAACTGCGATATTCGTGAGCATCCGAAAGATTGGAATTCAGCTCGATAGCACGCCGCAGTTCTTGGTCGGCGCGTGCCCAATCCCACATCATGAGGGAAACGAGACCCATCGAGGCATGTGCTTCAGCCAAACCATCATCCAGATCAACCGCTCGCTTTGCTGCCGCCATCGCGTTCGGAAATGCCTCATTCGGAGGCAGGTATGAATTAAAGGCGAGCATCGTATACGACTCTGCCATCCCCGCATATGCCGAAGCGTAACTCGGGTCTTTGTCGATGGCTTGGCGGAAGAACTGAATTGCCTTATTCCACCCTTCCCCCGTCCACTTGTCGGCGTAGTATCGCCCCTTGACGTATAACTGATAAGCCTCGGGGTTCGACGTGATCGGTCTGGCAAGTTTCTGTCTCTGGTCGTTGGACAACGTGAGCCGGAGTTTTCCTGAAATCGTATGGGCCAGTTCTTCCTGAAGGGACAGGATGTCGGCAACTTTTCGACTGTATTCCCCTCCCCAGATGTGGCTGTCATCGGTTGCGTTTACTAGTTCGGTGCTCAAGAACAGATTGTCGCCTTGCTGCATCAAGCGTCCTGTCAGTACCGCCTTGACCTTCAGTTCTCGACCGACCAATTCAGGGTCAATCTCCCGGCCCTTGTAGTGGAAAACAGAACTCCGCGACATGACTTTGAGATGGGGAATCTGTGAAAGGCTGTCGATGAGACTATCGGTAATGCCATCGCTGAGAAATTGTGTGTTTTGATCACTGCTGTTCGTAACCAGCGGCAAAACGGCGACAGAATTGATCTCGCTGGCTTTGCTCGCATTCGAGGAGAAATAAACCATCGCCGCTACCACCAGCACGGTGACTATGCCAACAGCGATGCCCCTAACCCGCTTTATTCGTGAACTTGTCACGAACGACAGTCAGTGGAGTAAGTTGTGCTGTGAATCCCGGTAGTTGGGTTGGTCGAGCGAAGGAATCGCAGAGTTCCGATGCCTGGATGCCGAATTTGCAGGATGGGGAGACAGGGCTGCCGCGACCGTCGCCGGTGTGGATTTCCATTGAGTTCGTAAACTGCGAAAAGGGATTTAGCCGGTTGCCGCGCCGAGCGCTAGAGCGACTCGACGGAAGGCGGGTAGAAACGGGAAGGAAGCGGGCAGATGGACAACGACGCGTCGTACCGAGACCAACACCCGAGCTCCTAGCTTCAGCAATCGTTCGCGCAGCGTGCCAACTTGGGCGCGGGCACAAGCGGTACCGGCAGCCCGCAAGCGCAACTCCTGCATCAGGACGTACGCCGCGGCGGTGAGTAGGACGCGAAACTGGTTGGCCCAGAAGCTGGTGCAACTGGTGCGGTCGATCTCGAGGTGGTGCAGTTCCTTGATGCGGTTCTCGATGTCCCCGCGCTGGCAGTAGACATGCTCGTAAATCCACTGCGGACTTTGTTTCATGTGGGTGATGACAAAACGGGGATTATCTCTGGGCTCTTTGTCGGCGGCGCGTACGACCTCGGCTTTGATGATGACGCGGCGTAGACGTGGCCACTTCCCGGCCTGGTAGCGGACTTCCCCGTAAATATGTTCGGTCTTTCCGCTGCGCCGCGAGAGTTGGCGCGCTCGTCGCATTCCGGTTTCAGCAACCCGCTTCAACACTGCATTCTTGGCCATGGCGACGACATATTCGAGTTTGGGCTGGGCGTCCAGAAACTCGAGCACAGCAGGATGCGCGAACCCGCCATCCAGACGTACCCGAATCCGCACTCCAGGAAGATGGTGACGAATCATCCTCACCAAACGCCGGAGCATGGCGACCGCGCCCACCGCGGCGGTCACGTTGCCAGGCCGTAGCACCGCGGCGCAGAGATACTGCTCGGCTTCGTCGTTGAAGCTGACAAAACCCATCACTGGCAGGTAGCACCAAGTGTCATAGTGTCCGTTGAAGAACGACAACTGTTGCGCGCCGTGCGTGGGATCGTCGGTCGGGTCCAGATCGATGGTGACGCGATAGGCGCGATGGCGCAGCCGCTGGGCGTGACGCCGGATCACGCTCTCAGCCAGGAACTCGCCCGAACGATAGAGTTCCTTGACCCCAACTCCGTTCTCGAAACGTGACAACGTCGGCTGCGAAGCCAGGTCGCGACCCTCGATCGGATCCCGATCCAGAAGCAGTTTGTGAATCGGATCTTCGGACAGGCGAGCCGAGTCATTGGCGTCCGGGTAGCCGCAGGCGATCGAGAACACGCGTTGCCCCACCAACTCGCGCAACGAATGATCCACCTTGCCGGCTTGCCGCTCGTCTCGCAGGCAGGTGGCCAGCCCAGCCACCAATCCATAACGGCGATCAGCCGCCTTCAGCAGCAGGGCTCCGCCGTCGGAACTCCCCTCTCGCTGATCGAACTGGGCCACGACAGGCTTGCGAAAAATTCCTGGGAACAACAAACACTGTGTTGTGCTATCTTCAGACATTCAGAGGCCTCTTTTGTTGCTGCAAACATTGTCTTGACAACATGTTTGTAACAGAGGAGGCCTTTGTTGTCCTCAAATATATGAATTAAGCAGGCTAAGTCCTTGTCGGTACAAGTCTATTCCACAACCTCCCAACGAATCATCATCGCTGTCATAAACAGGAGTGGCTGCTGAAAAATTCTTTGCGCTAAATTGGGCTCTACGACTGTGATCCACCCGGTATGCAGTGCTAGCCTATCCCCATGCAGAATCCCGTCAAAGAGCGCTCGCGAAGTTACGAGACAAGATAGCGCAAGTCAGTGAAGCGCAGGCAGTACATGCAAGGCGGCAATTAAGGATACCGGGCGCATCGGGGGATCAAGAACGTCGCCTTCAAAGATTGCAGGAAATCCTAGACGAATTGGTGTCGCTGACCGACTGGAAAAAGCTATGAAGGATGTGACCGCTAAATTGACTGGTGAAGTCGTGGTGTTTTCTGCTGATTCCGGGCTCTCCCCCCGCCCCCAATCTCGACAAGTCCTTCCCCCTTATTTTACGCATTCGACGCTACCGGGAGGCATGGGTGACGAAAATCAGCGACTTCACTCACGATTCGGTCAATGAGTACCGCGACGTTCCAGCTGTCCGTTCGCTCGACCAATCCTGACGCGCGTTAGAGCTTCTTTCACAACTGAGCAATCTTGAACAGACAACAAATAAGTCAGCATTGTAAGTTGACCTACGAGATGCAAAGGAACGGATGCGGAACTTCCCACATGGTCCGCCTGTTTCTGTTAATGGCGCAGCCAAAGCACCCTGCGCCACCCCCCTTTTCGGAGGCTGGGGGATTACACCGTCACGACAAATGAATGAGTGATGAAAAATTCAGTGTCGAAGAAAGCACGGCTTTGCTCCATGCGATTTTCCCCAACTACCCGGACATACTAGGGATGAAGCCCGCGCCGGAGGTCGGAGCGTTCTTGTGGACCTTGCGAGCCGGAGAGCCGTGGCAAACTGGCGTAGAACGCACTACTACCGACCAAATAGTCTGCCAGTAACACTCTGCCGATAACGACTTGTTAGGCTGTGATTGAAAATCAGCAAACGCCCATACCTCACCCCGATCTGACGCCCACCAAGTAGCCAATGCTGAAGGCGAGGAGTAGCCCCGCCATAAGGATGACTGCAAGATTGGAATAAAGCGCATTTATCGAGCGCATACGGTCTTTGTGTCCGCTGGTCGGCGAGCGTTGGATCATCCGGGAACTTCATATGAGGGAATGTAGCACCTTTCATATGCCCTTCTTCGCGGGGAAAATCATCCTGTAAATTAGCCCGAGATGAGGCAAGAAGCGTGCCACAACACCGAGAGTGATTGGAAATGAAAGCCAGGTCGCTGGCGGTACGCACGAGCAACGAAACCTCGATGCGCCGACAGAGTAACCGAGGACTCGCGTCAATGGATATCAGGGATTGTTGAAAGCAAGCTCGCGGCAGGTGCGACGAACGACTTCTTGGGCGGAGTCCGAGTCAACGAACTCGAAGCCGTAGCGAAAGGCGTTCTTTTGGCGAACCATCGCATGAATCTTCGCGGGTCCACACGGAAGCGTGAAGTTCAACTCCACGCCCTCACCCAGGAGGGCTTCAATTGTCAGCATGGCTGCGATCCCGGATTCGCTAATGTCCACAGTGCGGCCTTTCAACAGACCGCAAGTCCGTGAATCGATTCTGATATCAACCTCAATCTTAAACCGGGGATGGCGACGGGCGTCGGTCACAAAATGTACCCGATGGTGGAACTAACGAACCGAGGAAAGTCTGAACTCCTCGCCACACCGAAGGCTACGTTCCGGTGGCCGCCCGATTGTCTCTGCCCTTTCATAGATCACGGATGAAACAGCAAGGCATACTCAATCCGCGCCTCGGATACGATGGTAAGAGTTAGTTACGCCGCTGACTTCCGCATGGCGTTCATGTAGCTGTCCATCGTCTGGGTCAACTGCGCATCCACCTCGTCTGCAATGGTCATGACATCTGGTAACAACAAGCTGAAATCCAGATGGCTCAGATTGCTCTGCAACGTCCCGAAGAGGGTCACCTGAAGAATTCGTGATTCGTGCACCAGCATCGCGGGAGTGTAGCCTTGCAGATGTCGCAGCTTACCATGGGCGATGGCGGCCTCGGAAAAGATGGCATCGCTGTCCTTCGTGGTGGCGCTGGGCTTGCTCAAGCGGACAACTAAGTCTTCAACCAGCTTAAAAAGGTGTCCAGTACGCTCCTCGTCGCTGAGCGAAAGATGGTTGAGTTCTTTGCTCTGTTTTGCGCGCGCCAACCAGTCTTCGATGACACCGGTAATACAACGTCGTAGTATCGCGCCCACCCTCTGTTTTTCAGGTGGGGCAACAGATTTGCGGGTAAGCATTTTGTGTTGGACGAGTTCGGCGAGTCTACCGACATCGAACGGTTTCACGATGATTTCGTCAGCTTCGAGAAGGATAGCAGCCATGGCGCTTTGCATGTCAGGGTAGCCGCTGACCAGCAGGGTAAGAGCATTCGGTTGCAAGTGGCGCATCGCGGTAATTACCGTAAAGCCATCACCGGGGTGCGGCATATGCAGGTCGGTGATGAGCACTTCGAAGCTCTCTGTGCTGATAAGTTTCAGAGCGTTTGTCACGTTGGCAACGGCAACTACGTCGAACCCCTTGTGCTCAAGGGTCACAGTCATCATGTCGCGAACGGCGTCATCATCATCCACAAGCAAAACCCTGTGGGCAGCACTTGGTTTGGTCGGAGACTTACTCGGAAATATAACAACAGGTAATTCGGTCGGAGTCATGCGGCGACTGCCCCCAGTAGTGACAGTATGACTCAGGTACCTTTCTCGGAAATGGTCAAAACTGAACAGTTATCCAGATAGTTACTCAGTATTGTGTCCGAAACTGGGACACCTGTAAATGCGGCCATGAGAGAAATACCGACATTCGGACCCGCACGGCAGCTTCACTTCGCTGTTTTGAGCGATGCCATTTAAGGCCGGCCTCACACGGGTTGCTGCTGAGAATAGAAGCGTATAGTGGTCTGGTACGTTAGAGAGTTGAAATATGAAATGTCTGCTAGCAGAGTCACGCTCACCCCTCCTCATCATCAAATCGCGATCCTGATGTCCGGCGCCGGCCGCTTTGTGACGTGCAGAGATTGCCATGTAAGGATCGAATTTCCCGCTGGGGCGCATTACGACACAATTGTGAAACAGTTCGAATCACATTTGTGCGGTTCCCCACGCCCATCGAGCGACGATGCCCTTTCTGCGAAAACAGTCAAAGCGTGCGCCCCGACTCCAGAAGCCTTGAATCGCTTTGACTTCGATCATAATGTGACTCCCATGTGGGTTTTCGATATCAACACCCTCGCCTTTTCTGCCGTCAACGATGCGGCAGTAGATTATTACGGCTACTCGCGAAAGGAGTTCCTGTCGATGACCATTCTGGACATTCGTCCTAGCGAGGACATTGTGCCGTTATTAAAAGAAATACTGCACAGAGGAATACTTAACTCGGCAAGGGAACTCCGGAAACACAAGAAGAAGGACGGCAGCTTGATCGACGTGGAGGTCACGCGCTGTGAAGTACTCTTCAACGGATGCATCGCCGACAGCGTGACCGCCGTCGATGTGACTGGACCACTCCCCGTTGCAAGTTCCCGTGATAGGTCACAGCACGCCTGATGCGGAGTGAAAGTGAACTTGAAACGCTGGGAATTCGCTCTCATCTATTGGTCGTTCTCGGCGAGCGCCACAAATGCCTTGCGTTGTCATGAGCCACCCGCCAATCACATCTGTTCAATACAGCACATTCTCTGTAAAAAGATGGAGTAATCTCGAAGTATGTACACAGTCAGCAAAGACCCGGATGGCATTGTCCTAGTCTGTCACGACTGCCCACATGTTGAGCGCATCGATGCGTTTGATAAGAGCCTCGGCAGTCGCCGCACCCAAGCAGCACGAGCAATGCAGATTCACTCACGCGATCAGCACGGCTCAGGATCGGTGCTCAATCCCGTCCCAAAGAACAACGCAGTCATGGAGCACGGTGACTAAGCAATCGCGCAGGCAATCTATGGGGTGTGCGCAATCGCTCACCTCACCGTGTCGCAGACCCACGCTTTCCCGCCATGTGGCAGAGCTGTTTCCGGAATCGGACACTCGTTTGTTATGACAAGCCAGGCGGTGGTGATTGATTTCCAGAAGGAACCTGATGGATTGATAAGGAAGGCGAAGGTACGCAATAGCCCGGAACAATTGGAAGGGGAGAAGATCTCCGAGCAGCTAAATGAATGCTTCGGTAGCGCTTTCGCGTTTCACGGGTTTGGATCAGGTCCTATACCGAGAGGAAGATTTAGCGTTCAACTACACCAACGTAAACTGCCCGCCATGACCACGCTGTCTTGGAATCAATCATTGGTCAAGGCCGGTTTGTTTCCTCGCAGGAAATTCCGCTTTCGAGCAGGTTGTATTCGCAGCGCCAGCGGAAGCCGTTGGCATCGTGTTGCCCATATCCCCACACGCGAAGCGTGAGCGTCTCCCCCTCGACTCGCGACCCCTCGACAAACACATGGTCGTTCTCCCGCAGTTGCGGGCGCAAGTTCAGTGGGACAAGATTTGTGACCAACGCCTTGTCGATCACCACGGGGTCGCGCGAGTTATCGGCAACAAAAACCAGTGCGCGGGAAGTGCGCTTGCTGACATACTGCGTAACGATGATGAAGTCGTTCTTCGCCCAGGCCACCGCTGCCACGCCAACGTACTCGCAGAGTTCGCGAGAAAGGCCGCTGGCCGTATCCTCAAGGACTAAAGAGTGGAAGATACCTACATATTCGGAGAGAGGAGCCTTACGATCAATATTGCGGACCACGAAGCGCCCGTCGGGCGACGGCAACTGGCCGGCCTTCGGAAACACCACAAAAGGTGCGGCCTGAGCTACGATTTCGAAAATCAAGACTGCAGTGAAGCACAGCAACGCTCGGCAGCCGTGCATGAGTGTACCTCTAGGGAAATCTTGCAGCGCCGTCGTCCGAACGACAACGTTACCAAAGTGGCGCGGATTCATTCTTGGCGCGAGATCGCACTTCACCACTAATTCTCAGCTGGTGAAATCGCGTGTTCGCGTCAACCTGTCCGTCTCCGTTCTATCTTCCGTCCTGTGGCCGCAGCAGGTAATGAGTGAACAGCACTGCAAAGATCAGGTTCCCGACGCCAAACAGAAGCAGCACTTGGAGCGAAAGGCTCGACGTAAGAAAGCCAAACAGGCTAATGGCAAACGCCCAATACTTGAGTACCGTTCCGTAGACGAGCAACGGACGATTCTGCCGGTAATCCCGCCAGACCGCAATGTACGCAGCTCCGAACAGCACGGCCGTGCCGCCAACAAACATTCGAAACAGCCCTGGACCGGAGCCGTCGAAGTGAATCAGTGGAGCGATGAACCGTTGAAGGAATAGAATCGTCAGGCCACCGATGATGTTGAAGATGGCAGCGAGAATTAGAGTAGTTCGCATGTTTCCCCGTTTGCCGGTGCGGCACCCGGTGACATTTTCCTCTAATATTAAATGCTTCCAGCACTATTACCTAGGCGGCAGTCTCAGCTACTCTCGCCCTTGTGATCTTGATGACGCGGGGTTCTACGAGTCTTACCAGATCGACCCAATCCATCCGCATAAGCTCGCGATGTGTGCCCGCGTTGAACGTGATTTCCTTGTTCGAGCTCAAGCTCTCGTCCGCATAGACGGCCATCCCGTAGAGGTTCCCGAACGGCGGCATGGCGCCGGCCTCGCAATCGGGGAACTTGTCCTTGAACTCCTGTTCTGAGGCAAGCTCCACGGTCTGCGCGCCCACGGCTCGTTTCAGCAATGGGAGATCGACATGTCGGGACGCAGGAACGACCGCCATCGCCAGATCTCTATCAATTCTTACGATCACCGTTTTGGCTAACTCTTTTCCCGAGATGTGCGTGAGCGCGGCGATGCCCTGCGCCGTGTACGCCAGTGAGTGAGAAAAAATCATGTACCGGATGTTGTGACTGTCAAGAAACTCCCGCAGCTTGTTGAGCGGCATGGCAACCTCCTTCTGTTCAAGACACGAGAACGTTGAGGAGCCTACTTATCTCCAGCTTTCCCTGGTGGGCATATCGTATCCGCAATGTGTCCCGATTCTCAGTGATCAGGATCACGACTATTGAGCCGAATTTGCATTCTTGCGGAAACCTGCTGCGTCGTGACGCGGATCACTGCGAACGCAAAGTCAGTATTGGCTTCCCGATTTGCCCGGTGGGGCACATCCGTTCACTGGCGCTCGCAAGCCCCTGAGGCAATAGGCCGTCACATCCTCGCGACGAAAGAGGCAGCGACACACAACTCACCTGAAGCCGCTGGCAGTATAAAGGTAAGTGGCACCGGTCGTGCAGATTCCATCCTCGAAGGAGATTCGAGCCCAAGCGTCATGGAGCCCAAATTCAACACATTGACGCATTAGCTTTGCCTAGACCCAATACCAGTCTTCGCGGGTCAGCGGCAAACCACTTCGCCCGTGCAGTGGCTTCGCAAGCAGGGTCTGGTAAACGTTCAGGAGACCGCTACGGAAACCAATGGGCCGCCCCCGCCATGTAAAGGCGCCATGTGCGGTAAGTGGTGTCGTCGGTGATCCGACGCGCCTCCTCCGCATGAGCCTCCAGACGCCGGGCCCAGTGGTGGATTGTCAGCCCATAGTGCTCCCGCAGGCTCTCGACATCCCTCACTTCAAAGCCGCTCAGTTCTGCCGCTCGAAGGCTCGTGCTAATTGGTACCAGTTCACCGTCGGGAAACACGTAGTAATCAGTAAACGAGGGTCCACGCCTGCGATACGTTGCCGAATAGACAATTCCGTGGTTCAGGAATACACCGCCAGGCCGCAATGAGTCCCAAGCCCGGCGAAGTACTCTGGCAGGAGTGCTTCACCGACGTGCTCAACCATGCCGACGCTGACGATCTTGTCGTACTGCTGGTCGTGCTCCATGTTGCGGTAGTCCGCGACCTCTACGCGGCATCGATTATTCAGCCCGGATTCTTGTAAGTGTTTTCGTGCCAATTCCGCCTGCGGCACGCTCAGAGTGGTGCCCACAGCTTCCACGTCGTAGCGTGCGGCCGCGTGCATGATCAATCCACCCCAGCAACCAATGTCCAGCAGGCGCTCGCCCGGGCATAGCCTCAGCTTCCTGCAGATGTAATCCAGCTTGCGCACCTGGGCAGTATCCAGGTCTTCTTCGGGCGTGTTGAAGTAAGCACAGGAATAGACCATGCGCCGGTCCAGCCACAGTGCGTAGAAATCGGCCGGAAGGTTATAGTGATAGCCGATCGCCAGCCTGTCCCGATCCTTCGAGTGGACCGCTCCCACCAAACTAGGGCAATGTAGGCCTGTTCGCGGGAGATCACGCTTAGGCAGCTTCTGCAGCTGCCCGGTGGGATCAAAACTCACTCCTACGCTGTGCTTCTGCCCGAGAAGATAGTCGGCCAAGTCAAAGACGGCTTCGATATCACCCTCAATGTCGAAATCGTCGCGAATGTAAGCTTCTCCCAGCGTCAATTCGCTAGGTGAGAAAAACATTGCAGACAGCGCTTCCGGGTGTTTAAGAACCAACGTGAAGCGCGGCTGCTTCTCCGCACCCCACGTAGTGCCGTCCCACAATCGAACCTGAAAGTCACGACGCCTCGGGTTGTCCCCCAAGAGCGTCTCCAGGAAGTCCACGCTGACTTGGGAAGACACCTCCCCCAACAGGGACTTCGCCCATGCCCCCCTATCCTCCTCCATTGCGCCGTTGAGGCGCGAGGCCAGCCTGACTCCAGCGCGCCTCGGGTCCGGTCAATTCCAACTTCGCGCGCTTAACCTTAATTGCAGTCTTAGCAGATGTAGTGAACGGGTGTGGTCAACCTCCATCCTGCACTGATGTGGCGGAAGATTGCACGTCTCGTTTCTTCACTCTACCGCTTGTACCCGATCTTGCGGAGAAGATCGTGCCGCCACGCGATATCCGCCTGCCCTTCTATCCCTTTCGGAGAGCTGCCGTCGATGACGCCGAGCACACCCCGGCCTTGCTCACTCTGGGCAACGACAACTTCGACAGGATTGGCGGTCGCACAGAATATTGAGCAAACTTCAGGCACGTTTCGGATCGCGTTCATCACGTTGATGGGGTATGCATTCTGCAGTACGAACACAAACGTGTGGCCACAACCGAGTGCCTGGGCGTTGCTTACAGCAATATCCCGAAGAGTTTCGTCGTTTCCTTCTGACCGCGTCAGACAAGCTCCAGAGCTTTCGTTGAACGCTAAACCAAACTTGGCTTGGGGCACGGTCGTAGCTACCGCCTCGTATAGGTCTTCCACGGTCTTAATAAAATGCGATTGGCCTACAATGATGTTGGCATCAGCCGGAAGTTCCATGCGAACGGCCTTAATCTCGAGCATGGATGTCCTCTTCTCGTTTCCGAAGGATGATGTTTACGCGCTTCGTTTCCGTTCTGTGTGTGCTCGTTCGACGTAGCGACCCGTCTTCACCTCGACGCGCACCACTTCGCCTGGCCCAATGAACAAAGGAACCTGAATGGATAGACCGTTTTCCAGCGTGGCTTGCTTCCAGGCACTGTCCTGTTGTGAGTGTGCCGCCGGCGCGGTCCGCTGTACGCGGGCCTCGGCGATAGCGGGGAAGACAACGCTGATTGGCTCTTCTGCAAAAAACTCCACGGGCAGTTCGATGCCGGGTTGAAGAAATTGTGCTGCCGGTCCGAAGATGGCTGTCGGAACCTCAACTTGCTCAAAGGTATCCGGGTTCATAAACGTGCAGGTATCGCCCGCGCTGAAAAGGAATTCCATCGTTCGGCGTTCGAGTTCCAGCTCTTCGAGTCGTTCTTGCGGGCGGAAGTGCGGCTCCCACATCCGACCATTCCTCACATCGCTGAGCTTGGTCTTGACCACTCCGCCTAATTTCGCGGTGCCGGGCTTCGATTCCACATCGAGCACTCTGTAAATGCGTCGATCGATGCGGATCACTGTTCCTTCCTTCAAATCGGATGCGATGACCATAACCACTCCTCGTAGTCGGAGTTATCGTCTTGATTCTTCACTCTCATCAGCTAATCTTCAGTGATCGATATCACCGGCACATGCATCATCACGGGCACGGTGATCTGTGACGACACTGACGACACTGACGAGACTGGTGAGGAAGAAAATCGTGACGAGGATCAGCAGCTTGCTATGCGAAAGTTTCTTGCTTGAACACCTAGACGAAGAATCCGAGTGAGCCGATTATTGGTGAAACGTCGCGATTTGACTCATTGACCAGATCGTGAGCGTGAACGCCTGATTGCGTCGACCGACGGACCACTCGGTCTTCGACAAGGCGGTAAAGCTTTGGGGAGGCCTTACCCTGCTAAGTAATAGTCAAGACGAGGGCGCTGCTGGTGCCACCGCTCGTACAGCCCAAATCGCCCGAATTCCCGCTCGGAGTGTTGACCGTAACGCTTGCTGTTCCAGGAGCGGAGATCACGGCGGTAGTGAGCGTGACCTGCAACTGCGTACTGCTGGTCACCACGGTGCTCAGCGCCGTCCCGTTGATCACCCCGACGGAGGACGAAACAAACTGGCTACCATACACAACCAGAACAAAGCCCTGTGGCTGCTGCACTTGAGAGAGCATAACCGTGCTGGCGGAAAGAGAACCAATGATCGGGGCTGGCCGAGCACTTCCACACGCGGGATTGAGTGCGTTGCAGGCTTGGAAGACTAGCAGGGCGAGCAGAAGCGCACTGAGGGGTCGCAAGAAAGCGCTGCCTCGTTTCATACGGGATCGTACCACGCGCTGTTACCTGCGATTTTCCTCTTGACAACCCTGACCATAGTGCAGTAGGTTAACAATGTTAACTTAACACTGTAAACTAAGGAACCAAGGTTATGGGGGTCAAGGAAAGACGTGCGCGCGAGAGGTCGGAGACCCGCGACAAGATCCTCGACGCGGCACGGGAGCTGTTCGTCACCGAAGGCTACGAAGGTGTCTCCATGCGCCGGGTGGCGGAGAAGATTGAGTACTCGCCCACCGCCATCTACGTCCACTTCGCCGACAAGCAAGAGCTGTTCCACGAGCTGTGTCAGCAGGACTATGCGCGCCTGGCGGAGGTCTTTCAGAGTTCGGCGATGTCATCCGATCCCATTGAGCGCCTCAAGCAGATCGGAAGCACCTACACCGAGTTCGGCGTGCGCTATCCCAACCACTACAAGTTCATGTTCATGACGCAACATCCGCCGCACGAGCCGGACGAGGTAGATCGCAAGATCATGGGCAACCCCGAGGTGGACGCCTACGCCTTCTTAAAGTGGGCAGTGCAGCAGGCCATCGACGCGGGGTGTTTGCGTGAGGAGCTTCAGGACGCAGAACTGATTTCCCAGACGCTGTGGGCGGCCATACATGGCGTGATTTCGCTGGACATTGCCAAATGCACCGATCCGTGGGTCGACTGGCGTCCGCTGCAGCAGCGCGCCGAGTTGATGCTTGATGTAACTCTGCGTGGTTTGGTACGTCCGGGCGAGGAGAAGTAACCATGCCTCCTCTGGCACAACGAAACTTGTTTCACGACAAAGTCCGGCTCGCGGTCACCCTGACGGGAATCGTGTTCGCGGTGGTGCTGATCGTGGTGGAGTTGGGATTATTCGTCGGCTTCACAGTGACTACGTCAGGCCTGATCGATCACTCCGGCGCCGATTTGTGGATTACCTCGAAGAACGTGCCTTACGTAGAG
>Ga0208194_1000106_pt1 | contig 15059 bp, 19 predicted proteins | sample June2015DPH_19_2_FD_184718 | JGI IMG/M metagenome (GOLD analysis project Ga0208194, IMG submission 184718) | Peatland microbial communities from SPRUCE experiment site at the Marcell Experimental Forest, Minnesota, USA - June2015DPH_19_10... | ecosystem: Environmental > Terrestrial > Soil >...
CTGCCTTCCGAAGGCAAAGGTGGCAAACAATCGTTCAAAGACGCGGCAGAACAGGCTCTCAAAGAATACGCAAACAAACGAAAGATTGATGACGAATCGTTCCAACTGGAGGTTGCGAAATGATCAGGAAGAACATATTTCTACATGGGCTTTTGCTGCTCTTGGTCGGCACACAAACGCTGTTCGGAATTGACAACCTAAAGCTCAATTCAAAGCTCGACTATCAAAGCGATAGCCTGGATGGCCCACTGATCACCGGGGATGATGCGCAATCGGGCTTTGTCCCCGGCAAGACCAACTACGTCATCATCTATGGCGAAGGCTGCTTCAATTCGAAGAGACAGGCGCGACGGACTGTCGAACTCTACAACAAGTACCGCAATCAGGTGCACTTTGTGGTGGTTGACCTGGACGTCAAGCGCTCGGCCGAGCAACAGCAACTGGTGAAACAGTACTATGAAGGCTCCATCCCACACGTGCTGGTTCTGGACGCAAACGGGAAGCCACTCTACAACTCTGCTGGTGAAGTCGACTCAAAGCACATTGAGGCCGTCTTTGCAGAGTCGTTCAGTCGTTCGGCGGCAAGGGCAAAATAAAATCCACAACGCGGATAGTTCCACTTCCTTTTCAATAGAGGGTAGTAACCTTCTGGGATTGTCGGAATCTGATGACCAGTGAGATCGGGGTTTTTCCATGCAGGGCAAAGTCGTACTTGTGACCGGCGCGAACGGGGGCCTTGGGACGTATGTAACCCAGGCGTTTCTCGATGCAGACGCGACCGTTGTCGGTACGTCGCGAAAAATACAGCCATCCTATTTCAGTAGTACAAGTTTCACAGCATTGCCTGCGGAGATTTCGAGCCGCGAAGGCGCTCAAGGTTTGGTGGATCAAGTTGTCGCGCGTTTCGGAAGGCTCGATGTCCTGGCACACACGGTCGGCGGATTTGCCGGTGGTCATTCGATCGCGGACACCGACGATGAAATTTTTCAGCGGATGCTCGACCTGAATCTGAATTCTGTATTTCACATCCTGCGGGCGACGATCCCAGCTCTGCGGCAGACTGGCTTAGCCGGATGCCTTGGGCTTGGGCGTTCCGAATTCATCGGCCTCAAGTGGTCGGATATAAACTGGCAGGACTCAACCCTGACGGTGCAACGTGGCGTGGTCAACTGCAACGTGGGAAACCCTAAGACGCTGGCGCGGAGAACGTTTCCCTCGGCGGACACTTTGATGAAAGCGATTCCGGGCAGGTGGACGACGAATTCTGCCATGCGCACTCGGAGCACCTGCGGAGAAGATGCCAGCAGGAGGAGAGGCAGCGGGACGCGATTCATACGCTGGCTGAATTTGTAGAGTTCCTGCGGCGAGAGGATGTAAGTCTTCTACCAGTGGTGGGAGCGATTGCGGCAACCACAACGCCCGCTGCTGCCGCCGAGTTGCTTGGGATTGCGAAACCAGAATTTCGCGGTCTCCATAGCCGCCTTCGCGAGTTGGGGCAGTTCTTCTTGAAGCCAGAAATGCGACGAAGGCGATCCGCAAAACCCAAAGCTCTTTCCAACCACTGTGAAACCAGTGCGACCGATCCGGTACATCCTTGCTCCGCTTGGAACCGAGTTGAGTTGTACAACGAGGTGTGGGATCAGCCGCTCGTGAAGCTCTCGCGGAAGTATGGAATCTCAGACGTCAGGCTAGGCAAGGTGTGTCGGAAACTGCCAATACCCCACCCCGGACGAGGTTACTGGGCGAAGAGGGCGGTGGGTCAAACTGTCGAGCAAGTCCCATTGCCGGAGTTCAAGGATGCGACTGTCGTGAAGCGACTGATCAGAAAATCGAAGCCGAAAATCCAGAGAGGAGGCAAGATCGTGTCTCAAAAAGAACTTTGCGTAAATCTTTGCGTAAACAATTTCGGAAAAATCGGCTGGGAATGAGGGTTTAGAGTAGCCGAGTCCGTTTATGAGATTGGCTCAACCCATTGAAACCAAATGGAGAATTTGGTTGCGGGGGGTGGATTTGAACCACCGACCTTTGGGTTATGAGAACAACCGCTTGCAGTTAAATCATTGAACCTGAAGCACGGACGGGATGAGTCAGGTTCTCAAAAACACCGCCAGTTCAACTCAGTCACGGCAGACTATGAGCGGATATGAGCGTTTTGACAGAGGGGTACAACTGCGGAAAACAAGAATGTGCGTGCGCGGGGAAGGCTGCCATGGGATTCGAATCCACCTCAAAACGTCAATGCAAGGACTTGCAGAGCACGGACGGCGCTTTAAGGACGTAGAAGTACATGCTAGTTCACGCTAAGTGATTGCAAAGTGATTCCAGCTTTTCGCAGATTGCAGAGTAGCTTCAGGGACGCTTTGGGTGCGTGTCGAGCCCGGTTGTTTGAGTTCCGTGGCATTTGCAACGCGGCCTTGCCTACGTCATTGGCTAACCTCCGATCACATCCGGCAATGAGTCCAAATAGTCCTTGAGCTCGGTGTCTGGCTGCATAGGATAACCTGGAACTGGCCTTCCATCCCAAGTGCCGCTTTTATACACACAGATTAAGGGCCGTTCGAGTGGATTGTGTTGTCGCCATTCATCGTCTTTGCCAAAGCAGTAATAATCGGGTCCGATTTGGAAGCTGAATCCTTTGCGCTCTAGCAATTCGTGAAGATCAGTAGCGGCCTGCCCCATAGGATCAAAGCGCTCGCCGGGTTTCGTAATCCCATCGTGCCTGTGCCCATCGTACTTCATGGTGAAATCCTCCTTAGGGCTTTGCTTTAGCTGGCTTGTCCGCCTTTGATAAATAGGCGATACACGCATGTGTCAGCAAGATTGCGAGTTCCGCATCCCGATGGTCAACCTCGATCGGAGGTGTCTCTTGGTGTCTACCGAGTTGAGTCAGCGACGCGCACTGACTCAAGAGCAGCGATAGCTTATGGACCTTTTTAGGTGGTCCAATGCCCGACAGAATCTTTGAGAAAGCCATTTGGTCCGGTTTGCTGTTTGGATTCACGGACTCCTTAGCTAGCTTCTCAAAGGCATCGTGACAGGCCGCGAGCGTCTCTCTGTCGCTTCCATTCAAAAAATGTTCCCAAGCTCTCTGGATGTGTTGAAGAGAGGCGTCTAGCGCCTTCACCTTCCTGATCCGAGGAAGAGGAATCTCGGCCAAATGAAATTCGCCGTAGCCCACAGCCTTCAAAAGCTCAAGCCATTTCGACTTTGGAATTTCAATGAGGCAGTGAGCATTTCCCGGAGTGTTCGCGTCATGCACTTTGATGGCGGTGATCCCAGATGGTTTCGGCTGGTCTTGTTGTTCGCGTGGAATGGCACAGACCGAGATCAGGAGACTAAGAATGACATCCCTTCCCCTACGCTCTTGTTCGATGAGATGCAGAAGTCTGTGATCCGCCGCAACGAGAAAAGTCCACGACGTTCCTGATCCACCCGGAACCAATGCGCCGAACCCGCTATACGGATCGAGGTTAGACGAGCCGAGGTAGTTCCCGGCAGAATTTTGGGCCGGAAACCCCAGCCTCGCGTACAAGAGGTACACGGTCGCGGTGACGTTCACAATGTCCAGGACCTCGGTTACAGAACCGTGATAGGACAAGCTAACCGGGAGCCGGAAGTGAGGCATGAAACCAGGCACACCAGTCACAGGGTTGATTCTTCCAAGCAACGTTCCTTCGTTCATCTGCATACCTCATACTTGGAAGAATCCTAGCATGAAAATTTGGGCAAGATTCAGGCGGGGACTAGGACGCGATGGGCCAACTGAGAATTATGCGGCACGGCAGCCGTCTCCCAATCCCATTCCGTTCCGCCTCATGCACCGGAACTTGACACAACTCGCCAAGTCGGCTTCTACCGTGATCTCGGTCTGGGTATTTTAGCGTCTCGTCTGGGCCACACTTGCACGTTCCCCACATGGCAGAGAAATGGGCCGGGGGGAAAGGCTTGTGTCAAGGCCGCGTCTTGTGCGCCGCGAAGCGGTCGTGAGCCTTGACGCGAGCCGCGCCCCGGCCATGCTGCTCCGATGTGGGAGTCTGATCGGATAGACGTGTGTTCAGAACTCGTACAGCCAAGGCACGTGTCCGCCCGCGTTCGGGCTAGGTTCGAAATATTTTCGACATATTTCTCCTGCCGCAGGTTCCTTTTAAACATAGAGGGGAAAATGTCGCGCGGATCAATGGAACTGCCTCACCAAAGAGGCGGGCGGTTAAGTGCGGCCATTGCTCTGTTCCCATGGATCCCTAAGCGTACTTAAAAGCACTTCTAGGCACTTTAGGCACTTTAAGCACTTTAAGCACTTGTTGAGAAACTCGTTCGAAGTTGAAAGGAAAAAAGATTCTTTGCGATGAAGCAACAAATGCGTCTTGTACGGTTTCTATACGAATAATGTTCTCGTCCGCCCAGACGCGAAGACAAAACCAGCCGAGTAGTGAATGGGCTCGAAATCTGTCGGACGAAGTCGGACGCCAAAGCCGACCTTCAGACGACGCGGTGATTTCAGCCCGATCTCGACTCTCGCTGCAGGAGATTTTATGAGCGAGATGCACGAAGCAACGCCAGTGAGCCAGCCGTTCCCTCATTTCGAGAGGTTAGTCGATTCGCGCGAGGCGGCAGCCTTGCTGCAGATCCACCCGAAAACACTTCAACGACTCGCCCGCAAGGGCGAGATACGCGCCATGCGGATCGGAAAATTGTGGCGCTTTCGCACATCCGATCTCGACGCGTGGGTGCATTTGAGGTTAAAGTTAGCCAGCTAAGGGCAACGATAGCCCTCGGACCAGGTGTGCCGGTAGTCGATATTTTCCTTTGCGCTTCGCGAGCGCCACGTAAGCCATGGGCTTTCCTTGTGCCAGTCGGCCACTCAAGGTTGGCGAATGGGAAGGGATGAAGCGCACCGAAGAGACAACCTGGTACTTCATGCACGATCTAGCCGACCGGCTGGCTTTTTCTATTCCCCCACTATCACACCGGCCCTGAGATCGCGCTTGCGATAGATTGACAGCGCTAGAAAATAGACTGCAAACGGGTACCCCAATACGCCGATGCCCGGAGACACTCCCAATACCCAATCGGCAAAGTACAGCAATCCTAAATAGATCCCGCAGAGCCATTGCAACTTCGTGGCCCTTGCAAGAGTCCACGTGGCTCGATGTCGGCGAGATTTCGCGACCATGACCAGCACGATCACGAGTAACGCCTGAAACGCCAATTGTGCTATGGCTTTCGTGATTTCTGTCATCTGGATAAAAGTCTCAGCACAACAATAACAGCGCTAACCAAAGCGCCAATCAAGAAGATAGCCCATCTCCGCATCATGCGCCTCTGCTGGCGCTTATATCTCTCTTGCGTTTGCAAAAGCTCCTGCTTGAGTTCTCCCTTCCGTGCGTAAGATAGCGGATCGTTTGCCAATCCCCTTCTCGTCATCTCGTCGGACAGGACGGAACCCGCAATTTCGGTCAATCCCTCTTCATCGGCCCACACACGCAGAAGTTCTTCATCACTCAGACTCTCGTATTGGCGCTTCAGTTCTAGTACGTCCATGGCATCGGTACGCGACTAGGTAAACTCTCCGCGTCGTTTGTGGTAGTAGATCGTAGAATATACCCAGATGCTTGCGCCCGTGGCGGCACTGAGCGCCCCCTCTGCCCCGCCTTTCGCAAAGCTCACCAAGATCGACAGGCAGATCAACCCAAGCGAGACATAAACCAGAATCAGGCCGTAGCGTTTCTTCTTGAGTATCCCAACCCCCATCGGGACAGCCAATGCGCACATAACGAGCGCCCCAATCCCTACGTTCTGATCCTCCGGCGTGTTGGCCGTCGCTAGGACGCCGAGCGCAAGCAAAGGCATCCCAGCAGCCAGACACCAGCCTTGGAATTTGCCCCAGCGGTAAGGCTGAGCGGATGCTACCTCAGACCGCGCAACGCCTTCCGCCGCTGACACTGCCCGAACAGGCTCCACCGATGCGCTACACTTGAGGCAGAACTGCGCACTCTCAGGTAATTCCTGACCGCAGCGACCGCATAACATGGGCACTATCTTACCGCCCCAGAAGAGCGCCGTTTGGATAATTTTGAGCGGTAATACTGGCCTGCATATTCGTGGCCTCAGCGGCACGATGGGGTGCAGCCTTTGTCACGATGCTGTGAAGCTCACTTTCTCTCCCGGTTCCGCCGCCCTCTTCAGGTCTTTGAGATTCCCCACAAGGATTCGGTTCTCATCGTCGCGAAAGAAAAAGTTCGCTCCGTCGCTACCGGCGAATGTGCCGGCATAGTTCTGACCGGAGGTGGTTGTTGCCAGATAAACATCGTTCCACTTGAACTGACCTCTCTCCAGATGCGCGATCACTTTTGTCAGCGATTGAATCCGCTCTGTGTCCGTGATTTCGTCAAATAAACGCTCCATCATCGCGACATCCTCGTTCGCCGACAGGATGCTGGCCTGGATGAGGCGCTCTTTGCTGACAACCTCAAAATGCAGTTTGAATCCCAAGCTGTCGGCCAATTGACGTACGAACTGCCTCTGCGCTCGGCCATTTCCCTCTCTAAACGGATGGATTCGATTTATCTCGGAAAACAGACCAGCAATCCTGCGAGCAAACTCTCTCCGTGGCAAGCCTTCGAGAAAACGCTCGTTAGCCAACTCGTCGAATACGTGTTTCAATTCCCGTTCGATCAAATCGGGAGGCGTGAACCTGATGATTCGTCCGCCGCGAACATCTTCAGCTTTGGCTAGCGGGATCGTCCGGAATTGCCCGGCCCATTCGTAAATGTCGCAAAAAAGGTACGAATGGATCGCCTTGAGATGTTCGGAATCGAAGTCCCCCTTCAGGGGATTGAGCTGTAATAGGATTGAGCGGACCGAGACGGAATTAGACTCCGCCCGGTCAAGCGATTCTTGATCGGTCAGGCCAAACCTGTTTGTCAGAATCCCCGACTTAGGATCGAGGTAGGGATCGCTCATCGAGCGAGGATAGCATTCACCAACTGTTCTTCGGTGAGGTCACCCTGGACAAACTGTTCGAACAAGAGCCGCGCATCAGGAGTTGGAGCCAGACCCTCCAGGCGGAGATCCGCTACCGCGTTCTCAACGGCCTCACGCCGGAGAAGGCATTCTGAAACCGCAATTGCTCTTGGGGCAGTTGCCGTGGACATTTACTCGTGTAGTATACCATGTGGTTGGGACCGAATGTGCAGGCCTGCGTTACTCTCGTGTGCCCGTAAGTCATTGATGAGGAATGGGTTTATGACCCAAGACGAGATTGTATTGTTAAACCTCATTGACGCCTGCGCTTCCAGGTTTGCTGTACTTTGATCGCCAAGACTAGGATTACCCGCATGAAGAAGTTCAAGGATTTTACCTGCCCGAAGTGCGGCCATAACCTGCTCAAAACCGTCTCCGAGCCTAAGCGTAATGAACCGTTTCCTGATGCCGTTTGCGCCAACTGTGGTGCCCCCATCACCGAGAATGACATCCGAAAGCAGGCGGGGAAGATTGTCGATAAGATCATGCGGGACGCCTTCGGAAAAGACTCGCAGTAGGTATTCCGACAATTCCGCCGCTTGAGTCATTGCCTGAGAAGTGTCACGAGCAAATTGACAACATGAGATAATGCCGAGTCTTGCTCGGAGTGCTTAAACCATGTGCGGCTGCATTGCCGTCTTAGCGTTGCTGGCAATGGTCGTTTGTTTCCTTACAGGGATGTGGATTCCCGCGATTTTCTTTCTGCTGTTCGCATGGTTCTGCTTTGCAATGGGAAAGAGAAAATAGCTATTATTCATCCGTATGAAAACTGCAATCACACTCCTGCTGCTTGTTTCGTGCTCGATGGCTCAAAACGCCAGTCCGACATCCGCCGCCTCAAGTCACCGTGATCGCTAGCAAAATCGTTGGGCTGCCTAACGGGAATTTCATGGTAATGGCGCAAGTTAGGGCAAGAATATACTTACCTCGCCCAGCATGGGAGTATACGATGAGGCGGGGCGGAGGCGGCTGTTTCATCTAGTCGCCGGAGCGTTCGCTATGACTGATATCATGCATCGCGCGTGGTTTATGGTGACCGACGGTGCTCGCCCTATCGATTGGATAATTGTAGTTGTTGATTTCTTGGTGTTGGTAGCCATTCTGATATTTGAACTGCCGGAATGGGGGCACAAACGTAAGACACGCCGTCTTTTGAACGCCGTATTTGATTTCGTACAGCGAGGGCAGAAGCTACAAGCCCTTTCACCTCAGGGAACATATGGACCGGAAGGGCCGCACGGCCCACAATTTACTCCGGCGTGGATAAATCTCGTTAAACAATGGAATCAAGAGGCTGTTGATTTTATGGAGACTTGTTCGCCCCAAGCACGATGGGCATTTTTGAGCGATACGACTGATGGAGCGGCACATGCACAACAAGCGATGTCCGTGCCGCCAGAAGCAAAGTGGTTATATAGAACGATGCTCACTAGGTTGGATAATCTGCAAAGGATAGCGGAGAAACCAGACGTCTACTTCTAATACGAACCTCGAACCATCTTGAATCTGAAAAGTTCGATCCAGTAATGCGGAAAATTATTGCCTTCCGCTGACTTCCTCTTTTGAAGCGATTGCCTCACCGCATCATCATTGCTTTGGACTCCCTGCTTGCCCGTTGTCCGCTTTCTTCTTTGGGGCGGGCGTGTCTCCCAATGGACAAAGCGCATACACCACCAATCTCTCCTCACCGCGAATAGTGCCGTAGGTGCTCCAAGGATCACATTTTGCTTTCAGGAATTCATAGGCGTACCCTACGTCCCACGCATAGACCGGACTCATCCAGTAAGTCTTACCGGGGCGCAACGGCAAGCATTCTGGATGATTGTCAGTGCAGATGAGGGCAAAACGAACCTTCTCCAAGCCACTGTTCCCGGTTTTCTTTCCTGCCTCGATAAATTCATCCGAGAAGCGGCCCGTAGCTGTTAACTCATTAAAATCGGGAGCCTGAGGCGCGGTATCTGCTCCCGTGTTCAGAATCGTAATCGGCAGCGGCGGCGGTCGCTTCGGTGATTGCTTCTGCGCGATCAGAAACACGCTATAGAACAGCACGGAACTCAGCAGTAGCAGTTTCATACGGGAGTTCTTAGTTCACGGGCTTGACACTGGCGAAACGAAATATAAACTCCGGCTCTGACATTGATCCTTGAAGACCCATGCTATGTTCTTCCACGCAGTCAACGTCGCTAGGGAAGAAAGTGCCAGAAAAAACGACTTCATCACCCTCTTTCATTTGTGAGACAGCAGCAAACAGTGGCGATGATGGTTCGATCAAAGTGTGATCTGGAGTGTCAGAGAAATCATTGTTCCAAGTCTCAACTCGAATGTTTGGAGCAAGGGACAAATAGAGCACTCCCTTACCGTCGCTATTGGACGAGAGTTTGTCTATTTGACCAACCCAGCCGGAAATCAAGACTCCCTGTCCCGGCACATTCAGGCTTAGGCAGATAGCTGTACGTCGCTGGGCACGAGTGCCCCCTTGCGCCATTTCATTTAGAGCAGCTTGAAACGCAGCCTGACCACGCTGAACCGCCTGAATAAATGCCTGCTCGGCTGCGGGTATTGGCCGTTGATGGCGGACAATCGCAGGAGTGGCAGCGGGAGTTGTCGAGGTCGCTGGAGCGGAAGTCGCTGACGGATTGTCATCGCACGAGGTAAGCGAAATTAGCGCCAAAGCTCCAATAAATACGCGCGAAATTCGCCATAGAGATTTCATTTGGGTTAGGCGCTCTATACGGCTGTCTTCTCCCGCCTTGGAATGTACAGCGAGTGAATCAGGGTTGCAATCTCTTCGTAACCACAATCTTTCCAGCTAAGATTCCTAGCGCTCCGCAAGGATTTTAACGATTTTCGTAAACTCTTTTGGTTGGCTGCATCCTTGACCCCACGTCGCACTTCCCATGATAGGAGATCGGCTGCCTGTAGCGAAATTGCCGGAGGATCGTCCACATTCAACTGTTGGTTCTTAGCAAAACGCGGTCTTTTGAATACTGGACGAGGCAATTCTGATTTTTCCATCAGTGAGTTCAACATCCCCACTCCCTGATCCCCACGTTCAAAAACAAAATCAATGGGAAGGCTAGACCCAAGCTCATTGCGAACGAAATTTCGTACTCTTACGGCACAGTCACGTCCACACGCTGCGTATGGATTAAAAAATCTCTCTACGTCGCAAAGTTGGTTTGCTTGCTCATATATCCGCTGCTCCATGCGACCAGCAAAACTGCCGAGCGTCCACTGTGTTGTGACATTTGCCAATCGTGAAACAAATTCAGCGCGATACAAGGCACTTCTCCATTTCGGGGAAGAGAATGGCCCTTCAAAGCCGTTGAATTCCCACATGTGAAAATAGGGAACATCAAACGCGGCTAACACTAGCCGCCAATCATACTCCCACGATGCCCACTGTTCCACGGTCGCTACATAGCCAGCCACAACCGTTGCTGGGTGAGGATCGCTGTTACCGTCAGAGCTACAGTCGAAACACGCTTCATATCGTCCGAGGATACGCGCTGCTTTCATCCCAAAACTCCATGTCCATCAACGAAATTATACCTGCGGTTGTGTGGCCGAAGTCGGTGGGTTTGTTTTGGTCGCCGCCTGTGCTTTGCGATCTTCCTCAACCTGGACAGCGGATTCCGAGACGACAACAGAGGAGCAATTGGCCGATGACCGAAACCCAGTGATGCTGGACTCCCGGCCCGATCCGCAGATACGAACAATCTCACAAACGGCGTATAGTTTTGACGGTTATGACTTCCAAGCTGGCCCCAATCATCCTCGCGGTTTTCGCTCTGAGCAGTGCGTCCAGCGCGCAGACGTGGACGTTCCAAGGAACCCAGATTTGCTATGACCTCGGGTCCACTGTCCAGTGCTACGCGAGAGGGACTATTAGCAGTTTCGTCAGCCAGAGGGACCAGGCGTTTGAGAGCGGGCGTCAAGCAGGGCAAGGTGTAGGCTCTCTAGCGGGAGTTCTCATCGCGGCGTGGCTAAACCACCGCCAGCAAGTCAAGATTGAGACTGAGGAATTGACGAAGGAATTGCAGGCGTACTTCGATGCCGAGTTTGACCTGATTCAGGATGAGCAGAAAATGGAATCCGAAGACCAGCAATCCGTCATGGAGCTGGAGCAATTGAACACGATTCGTAGAGACGGATGGCAACTCCAATTACAGTCTTCAAAGAAGCTGTATGACCAGCGCGCAAAGTACCTGTCCGACTTGAAGGGCCTGCTCGCCATGGAAATGAAGGAAAAACGCCGGAAGGCCTTGCGATATTTCATTGTCCATGAGCCGGACGGCGCCAAGGCCCGTTACGGACGGCAACGAACGATGGCAGCCCAGAGCTATGTCGTAAATCAGTTTCTAAGAGCATTGGTAAGCTCCTACCGGCAACAACCGGCCACACCACAAGAGGAACCGCCCGTCAATACAAGCTCGATACGCGACACTCCGCACGAGCAATTCTTGCATGACCCTAACAACTGGTTTTGAGTCCCACGCTAGGTTGCGGGAAATCGCAGTGATAACATGGCGGCGCTATGTTTCGCGAAGGCGAACGGATCGAACTTCCTGATCTAGCGGTTGGCCTTGAACTCCCGACTTCGAAATTCACTGTTCGGAAGGTTCTTCGAGGTGGCATGGGAGAGTGTGCCAAGATTGTTCACGACTCCTCTGGAAGGGTTTTTGCCTTAAAAATAGTTAACGACGCAGCACTCAGGCACAGTGAAGCATTTGAACGCTTTTGTCAGGAGGTAAAAATATGGACAAGTGCTTCCACCTGCGATGCGGTCGTACAAGTGTTTTCAGTATTCCGTTTCAACGAGCTACCTTGCGTCTGTTCTGAATGGATGGAAGGTGGTGATCTTCGAGGCTATGTAAAGCGTCGGGACGCGACGTTTTTCTACCGGACTGTTGACCGCGTTCTCGCGGGGTTAGAGTGGGTACACGGAACGTACAGAGTTATTCATCGAGACTTAAAGCCAGAAAACATTCTGCTTGACGGACAATTGAATTCCTATATTGCGGATTGGGGCATCAGCCGCGTCTTGCACGTGCCAACTTCCGAGGACGCAAGGAGTCGAGGTCGGTTGCACCCACCGAGTACCTTGACCCAAACTGGACAATTCATAGGCACAGTCATGTACTCTGCCCCGGAGCAGATTCTTGGGTCCAAAACAATAGACCATCGAGCCGACATTTATAGCATCGGCTGCATACTGCACGAATGGGAAAGTGGCGAGCCTCCGTTTACCGGAGAAACGCCTGAACAGATCGCGTACCATCACCTCGAAAGTCCGGTACCTCGAATCGGTGGGGTATTTAGACGCTCTAAATTCGGGATTGAGAAGATCATTGCTCGCTGTCTGAAAAAAAGACCCGATGATCGCTATCAGACCTATGCCGAATTTAGATCGGAATTGCGAATACGTGCGCAGGCGCAGGGTGTCGAATTCACGCCCTTTAATCCGCAGGCCAGAAGAGCGATGCCTCTTGTTGGAGGTGAAGAAGTTCGGCGAAAAGGTTTTAAGGATGCCGTTGTCGGGTCGAAAGGTTACGCCGCAGTTCCACTGGAGAACATCTTACCGTACCTCACGGAGGCAGAGGTGCTGTGTAATGTCAACGAATGGCAAAAAGCACATGACATCTTAATCCGGCTGTACATACCGGAGATGATTTCGCAATTTCCCGATCATGATCTACACCAGCGCATTGTTATAGACCTTGGCCTTTGTCTCTCGCGAATGGAACGCGCTTCGGAAGCCATCGACGTACTGGAGATGATGTCTGGTGCCGAGAACAAGCCGCCAGAATACTTCATCAATCTCACCTTGGCGCTCGTTCAAGCGCACCGTGACAGCGAAGCGGAGCGCATCGCACGTCTAGGATTAGGGGTTTACCCGAAAGACGCTGACGTTCTGGGAAATCTAACCATCGCGTTGCTGGGTCAAAAGAGGAATGACGACGCTCTGGAACCTGCTCAGCGCCGTTTAGCTATTTCGCGAGATGTCCACTCACTTGAAGAACTTGGAATGGTTCACATGGCGCTCGGCCACGAAGTAGAGGACACTGACTGGCCGCGGGCAGCCAGCGAGTTTGCCGCAGCGATTCCGCTACTGATGGAGGCGCGAGACCTTAACCCCCAATACGTCTCGGCGCGATTGAACCTTGCAAAGGCGCGGTTCCATCTGGAGGACTTCACCGCTGCTACAAGCGAGCTTGAAAGCATTGGTCAATTACGACTCGACAAATCGTTGGCTGAACTAAACGCTGTAATGTTTGCTGAATGCCTCAACCGGGTTGCTGCTTTTGAACAGTGCTTGACGTTCTGTGACAAGTGGCTGAAGGTACTTCCCGATAGCATCGGCCTGAGACGTGTTCGAGCGGAAACAACTGCGGACGCCTATTGCATTGGCAAGAAGAAGAATGGAGTGCGAGTAGCTGATGAAAGTGCAATGGAGTTTTTCACCAACATCATCGGCGACTCGCGGCGGCGAAAACCTTCTGATCTTCGGTATCTGGCTCGATTGAAGGAATGGGCGGGGGAAGTGAAAGCCGCTTTCGCTTTAATTGCCGAAGCAGAACAGTTTCAGCCTAAGCATTGGGAAGATTCGTTTAACCGAGCGGTTTTCTATTGCCACTCAGGCGACCTAAAGTCTGCTTTATACCACGCGCAGAAGGCTTGCACACTCGGCCAATGGAGGCCGCAGGTCTGGAGGCTGGTTGCGAGCATACAAAATTCTCTCGGACAAGAGACCGACGCTAAAAGCAGCCATGATCGGGAAAAGAAGGTTGCGCAAGCGCGAATCAAAGTGGCACAGGACGCTGTTGCGAAAATTCTAGCCAGAAGGACTTAAACGAGCATCTGTCGGCTCCCTCGCGCATCTGACATCACTATGACGGATACTGAGACGAATAGTGACGCCTCAGTGAACAAATCTTCGAGCAAACTCAATCAGCGATTCTGGGTTAGTCAGGAGATCGTGAACGTCCCCTTCGTCAAGCCTCTGTCCGAGAGAGCCATACCGCACTACCAGTTTTAGGTTACTCTGCTCCTCAATGACCCGGAAAACAGCAGGCTGTGCAGCAGATGCCGCCCAACTATTTAGCGCTGTCTTGAGGCGAGTTCCATCCGAGAAGCAGGTCTCGCTCTTCCGTACAGTGGCCATCTCAGTACCTCAAAAATGAAATCCGTTCGAAATCCTGCAAAGCCCGGAGTCTGCTTTCTATCGTGATAATTCCGCGCCCGATCCGAATGTGAGCTTTCCCACACGCCAAGTCAAGAGCCATAAATCTGCAGACGCAGCCGATTGTGTTGCTTTTTCCTGTACACACCAAATGTGCCGCTCGCAGTTTTGGGTTCGGCGCGGTCGCGCCGGTATCGTCCAGCCCAGTCCCGCAGGAGCGCGTCCTCCCAGTTACGGAACTATCGGAGTATTATCAATCCCATCTAACCGCCAAAGATGAGCGTGCAAGAGCCCGAGAAGAGGAGGCAGACCACCTTGGACTATGCAGACATTCAGAAAATGAGCGACGATGATCTCGCCAAGAGAATTTTCGAGGGAGCGCCAGGTTCGGACTGGTGGGAATCTCTGAAGTTCGAGTTGGATAAGCGCAACACCCTGAGGTTTGAATCGTCCATGTCGCGTGTCGAAAGCTCTCTTGAGAAAGCAGGTCATTTCCTCAGTGAGATGGGTGCGTCTGCCGTCAGGACTGAGCGATCAACAAAGCGATTGGAGGTAGCTACTTGGATAATTCTTGCCGCATCGGTAGTAATAGCTCTGGATGCCTTGCTTCGCCTGGTGCAAGGGCACTAACGACCGTCTTGTGATGAATCGGCTCTTTGGTGGCGCGTGTTTCTCCTTTGAAGCTTCTTTTCGAGCCGACCGTTGAGAGAGTTTGCTGGTGTTCGACGTTGCAATGGCCAAGGGCGAACAAACAGCTCAGCTTCACCGGCTGATACCGTAGTAGTGGCCCAGTTCTGTAATGTGTTCCTGCTTCTGTTCCCGAGTCACATTTTCCCGGTCGATGGTTTGCACC
>Ga0208194_1000110_pt1 | contig 14876 bp, 13 predicted proteins | sample June2015DPH_19_2_FD_184718 | JGI IMG/M metagenome (GOLD analysis project Ga0208194, IMG submission 184718) | Peatland microbial communities from SPRUCE experiment site at the Marcell Experimental Forest, Minnesota, USA - June2015DPH_19_10... | ecosystem: Environmental > Terrestrial > Soil >...
CGAAATCCTGACATGGTTTCCCTGGAACGCTTCGACCACTTTCTGCATGACATGCAGGCCCGCGGCGTAATTGTGTTGCTCTGTGGTGTTCGTCCGGAGTTTGCCAAGGCGATGGCGAATCTGCGCTTCCAGGAGTGGCTTCCCGCGGACCGTATCTTCCCCGAAGAAGACGAGAAATTTTCTGCGACCCTTAAGGCGGTTCGCTATATCTATGATTTATTGAAACAGAACTCCTGCGATCACTGCGGACAGAATGACCTGGTGGGGGCGGACCGGCACCCACTGTATTACTTGGTTTAGTTCGTGATGCTTTGACGTTCAAGGCTGACATCACTTCCTCATGGCATCCGCCCACGGCGCCGGGCTGATGTTGTTGCCGATTCTGATGGCGCAGCCAATACCTGGCATGACGCACACGATGGGAGGAATGACTGCGGTGCCTTCGTCGTTGAGCCCATCCGCGGTTGGATTGGCCGTCCTGATCCCACACTGCAAGCATGTTGGCCGTGGCTGGAATCCTTGCCTTCCTAATTCTTTGAGACCTATGAAAAAGTAGGGCTGCGGCTGCTGCAGCACGCATGGCTCAATTTTGACCTTCTCTGGGCAATCGCCTTAATAGTGGCTGGATTTGCTGTCTTGTTCTTTTGAATTGAGCCGCGATTCCGCCGAGATTCACTCCACAATTTGCTCCGAGGAAGCTACCCGACGGATAGGCAATCTTGACCTACCGTTCATAATAATGTACATTAAGGCTTTTAGTGAACATTACTCTGGACATTAGCTATGAGGACCAGCCGATCATCCGTCGTAATGCCATTCCCGGTAAGGCATGCCCTGCGCCAGCTCGGCCGCGACATCCGTGACGCCCGGCGGCGGCGGCGCATCCCCGCGGCCATCGCGGCGCAGCGCGCCTCGATCAGCCGCACGACCCTCGTCAAGCTTGAAAAGGGCGATCCCGGCGTCGCGATCGGGATATACGCCACGGTCCTTTTTGTGCTGGGGATGGCGGACCGGCTGGGCGATCTCGCCGCGCCGAAGAACGATCCCGTGGGCCTGCAGCTCGAAGAAGAAAACCTGCCGCAGCGCATTCGCGTGGCGCGCAGCCCGAAACGCACGAAAGACAAGTGATGGACAGAGAGGCTCTCGTATACGTGGATCTCGACGGCGTCCCCCACCTGATGGGGCGTCTCTGGGCCCGTACGCGCAAGAACAAGGAAAGCGCCACCTTCGAATACGACACGACATGGCTGGAAAATCCCGCGCGATTCTCTTTGGAACCAGCCTTGCAGGTTGGACCGGGCCCGTTTCACACGCCGGCAGACACACCCATGTTCGGTGCCATCGGCGACTCCGCGCCCGACCGTTGGGGGCGAGCGCTCATGCGCCGCATGGAACGCAGGCGCGCGGAGCACGAAGGCGGGGCGCCGCGCACGCTCCAGGAAATCGACTTCCTGCTGCAGGTGGACGACGAGGCTCGTCAGGGCGCGCTGCGCTTTGCGGAAAAAGAAGGCGGCCCCTTCCTGCGGGAGGAGGGCGTCAAGCGCATCCCCCCGCTGATCGAGCTCCCGAAACTGCTCTCCGCGGCCGAACATGTGATGGAAGAAAAAGACACCGAGGAGGAACTGCGACTGCTGTTCGCGCCCGGCTCCTCACTTGGTGGCGCGCGGCCCAAGGCTTCCGTCAGGGAAAAGGACGGCCATCTCGCCATCGCGAAATTCCCACGGAAGGACGATGAAATCAACACGGTGGTCTGGGAAGCGGTCGCACTGTCCCTCGCGAAGAAATCTGATATTCCCGTGCCCCAATCCCGTGTCGAAAACATCGCTGGCAAGCCTGTGCTCCTCCTGCGACGCTTCGACCGCGACGGTGAACGGCGTATCCCGTTCCTCTCCGCGATGAGCATGCTCGGATCGAAAGACAGAGAAACCCGAAGCTATCTGGAAATTGTTGACGCGTTGCGCCAGCACGGTGCTGCGCCGCAAGCCGATATGGAAGCGCTGTGGCGGCGGCTGATTTTCAACATACTGATCTCCAACACCGACGACCACCTGCGCAATCACGGCTTTCTGTACGAAGGCCAGGCAGGCTGGCGCCTGTCGCCCGCTTACGACCTCAACCCGGTGCCGACCGACATCAAGCCGCGCATTCTCAGCACCGCAATCAACGAAGACGACAACACGGCCTCACTCGCACTGGCGATGGAGGTGGCGGGATATTTCGAACTGGACGCTGGCAAGGCCCGCAAAATAGCCGCACACGTCGGGAAGGCCGTCTCTAAATGGCGCGATGAAGCCACACGGCATAGTCTCGCCAAAGGCGAAATCGACCGCATGGCGTCGGCATTTGAGCATGATGATCTGAAAGCGGCTCTCGCAGCGCGGTAAGTAGAAAGAGCAGCACGATGCACGGCATATTGTTTGCCTTCACAAGGTATTTTCTTTTCCCGCTCGGGGCTAAACGCCTACGTCGACTGGCAGACCGGCTTCATCAAAATCCTTGCATTCAAAACCGCCAAGGTTGCCGGGATATCCGAGTTGATTTGAAATTATCCGGGTCCGGCCGATCGTCTGATCGTCGCATTCATGCGTATGGCCATACACCCAGAGGGCCGGCTGGTGAGTCCCAATGATCTCCACCATGTCCAGGGAATTGAATGCCGGCGTGAGAGGGCCGCCTTTGTATTTGGAGTTGGGATTGATGACCGGTGCATTATGGCTGATAACCACGCGCGGACCGCTTATATCCTTCCCGAGCCAGTTCAGCAATTTCGACGCGAAGTTGTTATGCAGGGCAGCGGCGTCGACTGGACTGAAGCGTGTTCGGTCGGGATTGCATATCAGCCGGAAGTCATTCATTTGATCCTGGGCGGTTTCCATGGCGCGTAAGTCGCCGCCGTTGAAATCCGTCCACATCGTGCCGCCGAAGAAATTGACACCCCCGATGCTGACCTCTTCATCAAGCAGCAGCTTCACATGCGGATGTCTGTCTACGAGCCACGCCTTGAATCTATTGTCCTCTTCGTTCATTGGTCGCCGCGTGTAATATTCGTGGTTTCCTGTCACATAGAGGACGGGTTTCTTCCATTTCTGTAAGAGCCGATCGAGCGGGTCGTAATCTTCGAGCGTAATGATATCGCCTGCCAGGATCATCACATCTCCATTGGCGTCTGGCGGTAACATCCACCCCGAGCCAAATTCAAGATGCAGGTCGCTATAAGTAATGATTCTCATGCTCGTAAGAGAACGCTTGTTTGAACCCGTCTTTCTCAAGTGCCAGATCTCCTCCGACAGCGGTTTTTTTGCACTGTCTCGATGTGTAAGAGGACGATTCCCATCAACAGCGATTCAACTCGGGGCGGAGCGTGTTTCGTGGAACTAGAAATCTGACATCCCCCGGATAGCTGAATAATAAGCCGAGGCGCAAAGGCCAGTGTCAAGGCTCTTGGACCGCGAATGCGGCGCGCGAAGCGCGGCCTTGACACTGACCGGGCCTTGGCTATGCTCTGGCTATCCGGGGGATGTCATTTCGGAATTGCATCACTAGAGACCAAGACCCAAACCCTGACCAATCTGATTCGTGTGCGTGGTTTGTGGTTCTATCTTGTGCGCTCCTGGCTCTTGCTGAATCGCGGGTGAATGGGACACGTCGCGGCTGAGTTCCTGCCCCAGCGTCGATGCATTGTTCGTATAAATCTGCGCGTCGTAGCGTCCACGTGAGACCGAGACATAGGCCATGCGGCTGTTGAGCAGGTCCTTCGCGCCCAACTCGGTGTCCACGTGAATGAGGACACGGTCGGCAGTCTGTCCCTGGCTGGAGTGGCTGGTCATCGCATAGGCATAGTCGAGATGCGGATGCTTGTGTGTCGTAAGCTCGACCGGACGACCGCCGTCCATCTTCAAGCGCAGCCGGCCGTGTCCGTCGATGATCTCGATGATCCCTAACTCGCGGTTCGCAACTCTGACCTCGTTGGCCGGCGCAGTAAATTGGATGCGGTCGCCCACTGAAAAACTCCGCATCTCCTCGCGGAAGACGGAAACGCCCTGCTGTCGGCGCGGATCGTAAGTGCGCTGCGTGCCATCTTGCAGCTCGACTGTCAGCCGGTTTTTCGGAGCGTCGATACTCTTCACCTGTGCGTACTCGCCTTTCCCGATGCCGGTCTCCTTTGAGGCGCGAGAGTAGCGCAGCACATCGCCCACCTCATAGCGCTCGGCCCACGTGCGGTCCGCGCCAGTGAGGTCTTGGCGCGGCACTAGCGTCCTGATGCGGTGCTCCTCGTTGCTGACGATGCCACCCCGCTGCAATTCGGCATGGACGCGCTGGTTGATCTCCATGCGAGAGCGATTGTCGGGAGAAATCACCAGCGTATTGTCGGGTGATTTTGCATAGTCTTTTGCAATAGCGGCGATGCGCTCGTCGTGGTTTTTGATCTCTTGGACTCGACCTTGCCGGTCAAGACTCTGGACTGCTTCGCGCACTTCACCCCGCGCAAGCTGCGCGACTACCCGCTTCAGTTTTGGGTCTTTCTGGCGCACAATCTCTTCGAGCTTCACCGTTCTCATACCCGCGTCCTGGAGCTGCGCGAAGGGCCTCCCGGCCTCAACCGCCTCGTGTTGCCGCCGGTCACCGACGAGCAACACACGGTCATTCGGATGGAGCCGGTTCACAAACTCATGCACCTGCCTGGTCGATGCCAGAGAGGATTCGTCGAGCACATAGAGCCGTTTTTCGCCGGTATCCGGCTGCTGTCCACGTACCAGGTGCTTCTGTAGCGTGGATGTCTCCATACCTGCTTCCCCGAGCTTCTGCGCCGCGCGGGACGTTGGCGCGAAACCTTCCACTCTATAGCCGTCGGCCTCCGCACCTTCGCGGATCACGGACAGAGTTGTCGTCTTGCCAGCGCCTGCGATGCCATCTAACCCGACAACCTCCTCCCGCGAAAGAAAGATCTCGTCTACTGCTTGGCGCTGTGAAGCATTGAGTTCCGGGTGACGGTCTTCCGTGGCGATGCGCACTTGCGGCGAGACCAGCATGGGATCGCTATAGTCGCGCCGATTGCCTTCCTGCATCCGGCCAACGATCTCGCGCTCCATGTGCACCATCGTCGCGGTCGTGTATTGTTTGCCAGCACCAATGTGCGAGACTTCGCGGAACTCCCCGGTCTCGATCCGGCGCTCGAACTCCTGCCGGACCTGGGCATGGGTGGTTTCTCCCATGCCGCGCACCAGCGCTGATTCAAGGATCGCGCGGCGATCCTGCACAGCCGATCTCTCAAAGACATGATCGCGCGCCCATGTCACGGCCTGCTTCGCCTGAACCTCTGACTCCGGGATCTGGTATCGCCGATGTTGGCGCGCCTGTGCGACGACGCGGTCCGCCTGATGCCCGTACTGTGCGGCCAACTCGCGGTGCCGTTGTAAGACTTCCCCCGGCGACAGCAGTTCCTTGCGGTCGCGAGTATGGTGGGCCGCGATCTGCGCCGCTGCAGCTCCGTCGATTCCTTGTTCGCGGAGATGATCTTTGATCTGTTCACGTCGCGGGCTGGAAGCCTCCAGATATTCCTTCGTGTAGCCTTTTATTTCCGGCTGTCCATGCTTGCCGCGCTCCAGTTCGTAGCCGAGCTTTCCGAGACGCAAGGCCAATTCAGTTCGGTAGACCGCCGTGACGTAGCGCTGTGACACGAACATCTCGTGTGGCTGCAAAGCTCGCATCTGCTTCCCATTTTCGAGACCGTCCTCGCGCTCGGTCATGTTGAAGATCACGGCATGAGTATGAAGCTGGGGCGCAGCATAGCCACCGACGGGCCGCGCGGTGTCGTGCTCGAAAGTGGCGGCGATGAGCTTTCCGGTCGTCTCCGGGGCATGGACATTGCCGATCCGCGCTTGCGTGTATCGTTCAAGCTCCTGAAGTGCCGCGCGTACACTCTCCCGATGGGCTTCCCGCACCCGCTCATCGCCGCCCACAAGAGCGGTAAGCGATACCGACTTCGGCGCAGAGAATGTGGCGTCCCACCCGGCGCGATGCTCCGCGCTGGTCACCTCTCTGCCAAATTTGCCTTCATACGTTCTCGAAACTTGATGCCGAACGAGCTGCTCTTCGCTGTGCGGATGCTGGCCTTCACTCAGTCGCGCAAAGTGTTCGGAACCAATGCCACCTTGCAACCGCCACTGCTCGGCGAGTCTGCCCTGCCATTCCGAATGGCCCTGCTGATCGCGGCTCCAGTAGTTCTGTTCCTGTGAGGCAAACTCCCGCACATGGTAGGCCTGTGCCTGGCTGGCTGACAGCGGTTTCGAGATCGTGAGCAAACCGAGCGCTCCTCAAGCGTGAAGTGTTGTTCTTGGCAATCTGTCTCTTATTCGATTCCCTTCGTCTTCTCCCAGCCGAACGCCTCTTTTGCTTTGGTCTCGGGGGCACCGATGGTCGAACCATTGATGGTCGAACCAAAGAGCGCGAGCATCGGCGGGGTAGGCTTCTTCGGCGGGTCGGCGGGAGCGTTCGCGGGCACTGATGGCGCTGGTTTCGGCGCGATCTCTGGCATCTGCCGCTGCGAAAATCTCGGCAGTCTGAATCGGATTCTGCCCATCTTTGTCCTCCATCTCTGGATCAAACTTGGTCGAGGTGGGCCCCATTCGATCGTCTCCCTATCCCGCCATTTACGTGGGGGCCGGTTCTGCAACACACTCCGCACAGCCAGTAGCAAAAGGAACATCGCGCCTCCCCAAAGCAGAGGCGTCAAGAGCGAAAAGCTTCTGGAAAAGGATATGGCACTCATGGCATAGGAGCTCTTGCCTTGCCCACGCGGGCAAAGAATTCTTCGAGAAGTTTGCGAGCCTGCTGAAGCTTTCGTGCGTCTGCCTGGTCGCGAATTTTGAGGACGGAATCGGGCGACAGTTGTCTACCTTCCGCTGCGGCCCCGGCGGCTGCGTGAAAGAGATTCAAGAGCGCGTAACGCACCGCCCAAACTTCGGCCAACACCAGTTCTGCGGGGTCCGCGGGCCGCTGCCGCGCAGCGCACAGAGCGGTCCCGCGCAGCCACTCGGAGAGAGCCTGTCCCGCGCTTTCGGCGGCAGCTTCTATCTCTCCTAGTTCTTTGGGAGTCAGTCTCGTGGCCGCGGTCTTGGTGCGGAAGCCGGGCTTCGCTTCGTCGCCGAACGGCAAACTGGACTGGGGATTGGCTTGAGCGCGAGGACTACTCATTTGACGAACCGCCTTGTTGCACTTCTGCGCTTGACTCCGCTGCGATTAAACTGCGTAATTGTTAGTTCACAGGAAGCTCTTGCGCTTCAACGCGTTTACGTGATCGACGATGGGCAGCGCTTTGTCGCAAACAAACATCATCGGTTCGATATTGCAGTCACCCAGCGGAGACCAATTTTGTTGACGCAGCTAAAGTTAACCTGCGTAAACATCGAAGCGCTGTCTGGCGCTTCGCAGTTCCCAATTTGGGGGTGACGTGTCCACCCTTCTTCCGGTGCGAAGCACCGCGTTTTACAGTTCGCCATACTCTCTCGCCAACGCGTCCCATAGACGCCTCACTTCCGGAGCCTGCCAAGCGCGCAGAAACAGCTTCCGGATCAATTGCCAGTGATCCATCGGGAATCCGAACGTGATTCCGTTCTCACGCGCAAAGAAAAACACTCCTCTTTCGTCGTTCTCCAATATCTCCGTGTGAGCATAAAAGTAGTACCCTTGCCATTGGCAAAGGTCCCGCTCCAAATCGAGCTCTTCGAGCAGCCTCCGGACCTCCGCAATCCTCGGATATCCAACCACCGGATACCGCGGCGTAAGAGTTCCGGGAAACTGCAAGCGAGGGGAGAATTCATTCCCCTCTTCCCGCACCAGATCGAGGCGGTATCCGCCTTCTTCCAAGGACGGCAATGCTGGCTGAACCGCAAGCTCAAAATCCTCGTCGTTTGTCTCCGCAGGCGCCTTTTCCCGCAGGGGCTTTCGGTGAAGCGAATAGTGGCCGCGCGCGCACACGCGCCACAGGGCCGACCAGTGCGGCCAAAGCACCTCGTTCAGCTTCTCAATATTTGAGAACTTCTCCTCATCGAGAAGTCGGTAGAGATTCCGCACGGCGAGGATCGGTTTGCGCCGCTTTTGAGCCGGGTTCCTCAGCATCTGAATGGTGCGCGTAACCACCCGGCGCACGTCCTCAGTTCCAACATCTTCAGCCTTGGCCTCGACCTGTTTGTCCCCTGGGAGACTCATCAGATATACAAAGTCCACTGGCGACTTCTTCGGTCTCTGTGTGATGGCGTAAGCCGCAAGGAATGCCTCAAGGATTTCGGCCAGGGTCTCGTATGAAATCTGGCCTTGTGCGGTATTCATAAATGACTCTGCTCCCACCGCACAGTAATGTGCCACTATGGTCCATTCCGCCTGCGAAAGCGGTAGTCCTGAGTCTGCCTTCCCGCGAATTCTCAGCAGGGAATCCGTCGGCTCACTGAGCAGGTTTACCAACTCAAGACGGTCGTCTCGGGCAGACTCCAGAAGCTGCTTTGCGGCCTCCGATGTCGAGACAGTTTGGCCGCTCTTGAGGGATATGATTTTCCTTAAGGTCTCAAGCCTCAAGCGCAGAGCATCGGAGATGCGAATGGAGATCACTGGTTGCTGTGGTATCGCTTCCTTCTCTGCCATGTAGTCCTCTCTTGGGTGGCTACAATCGATAAAAATGTAACGTTACTACTTGACTATATGTACACTTGTAGGGTATTGTCAAGCGCGCTGCTTGGTACAGCTGGATGTGCGCAGCAGGCAGCGTGGTTGAATGGGGAAAGCTTCTCCGAAGCAGTTTCTACAGTGAGGAGTAAATTCAATGCAACCGCATACCGATCCACCAACTCTCGAAATCAGGTCAACGAACAAGAAGCAAGCGGGGCGAGCCCAAGGCGAATCCAATTTTGAGTCATTGTTGGATGTGGCGGAAGCAGCCAAGCTTTTGCGAATTCACCCTAAGACGCTGCGTAACAAAGCACGCCGAGGGATCATTCCCGGCGTTCAGGTAGGCAGACTCTGGCGATTCCGGGCTTCAGCACTCAACGAATGGCTGGATGAGATCGCAAGTTGAGGGGCGGACGTGCTGCCAAATGTTTCTCGACCGTTCAACAGTCCTGGACTATTCTGGACTGGGCTGTCAGTGCCGTTTAAACAAAGGAGGCATTTTGTTTAGACGGACACGCTACCAACAAGGAAGTCTGAGGCTCGAAGAGCGGAAGAGAGGTTCCGCAGTATGGGTGTACCGCTGGTGGGAGAACGACATCACGGGAAAGCCAATACGTCGCAAGGTGCAACTGGGATCTTTGGAACGATATCCAAACGAATCAGCGGCATGTGCGGCAGCCGACGCTCTTCGGTTAACAATCAACAATCAATCCAAGCGAAAGAACCTGCAGAAAACAACCGTCAAGGCTCTTTGGGAGCACTACTGTCGAGAGGAGATGCCTCTCAAAGAGATATCCACGCAAGATGCGTATCTGGTGTATGGGAAAAATTGGATTCTCCCACGATGGGGAAGCCTCCTTTTAGAGGACGTCAAAACCATCGAGGTAGAACGCTGGCTACGAACAGCAGAAGTTGCAGACGGGACCAAAGCCAAGATCAAGTGCGTTATGTCGGCCGTGTTCTCGCATGCCGTTCGCTGGGAGTTTTGTGGCCACAATCCAATTTCATCGGGAATACCAGTTGGAACGGGCGGGCAAAGAGGGCCAAGCACGGGCGTGCGCGTCAGTGCGAAGCGTCAGAAATCTCCGCTCGTCCTTTCACCGGAAGAGGTCATACTCGGTCTGGCACAACTGGAATTTCGCGATCAGATTCTCGTGTTTCTGGACGGTGCCTTAGGAATTCGGCAAGGGGAACTCGGGGCACTGCATTGGCTGGACTGCGATTTCAACAATATGAACTTCAGTGTGCAGCATTCCTACTACTGGCGTCGGGGAGGGCACCTGAAGAGCACAAAGACGGAAGCGTCGGCAAAGTTATTGCCGATGCATCCGAGTCTGAAGCTGGCCTTGCTGGAGTGGAGATCCCTAAGTCTCTACAACCAGCCGGGCGATTTCGTCTTTCCTTCAGAGAGACTGAAGGGAAAGAAACCGCTCGACTTGGCTTCGGTGTTGAAGAAGAAGATCCAGCCGGCCTTCAAGAGGATCGGCATCACCGGCGTAGGCTGGCACACGTTTCGGCACACGGTGGGAACCATGCTGGCAGAGATGGGCGAACACCAATTGATGATCCGCGATTACTTGCGTCACAGCGATCTGCACGTGACCAACAAGTATCTCCAGGCAACGACAAAAAGCAAACGCCTCGCGCAGGGGAAGCTCGTGGATGCAATTCTGCCAGGGGGCGTGCTGTCGGGAAGCAAATCAACCTTGATCCACTAGCCCGAGAAGTCATTTCTTCGGGTTATTTGGATGGGGCGAAATAGCGGATGGGCAGATGGGAAACGCTTATTGGACCCAAACGGACCCAGATCGGTTTTCGGGGTCCTTTGTAAACCATTCAAAAGAATGGCGGGGACGACGGGACTCGAACCCGCGGCCTCTGCCGTGACAGGGCAGCGTTCTAACCAACTGAACTACGTCCCCTCTTGCTTTTTATACGGTTAGGGCCAAACCCGCATGTTTACTGTCTATTCTTGCTGTCAACCGTTTCGCCTGCTTCAATCCGTTCCACCGAATATAACCAGTTTTCGGTCTTGAAATGGACAGTAAATGGACAGTATGAAAAACCTCCAAAAACCATCCGCAGGCAATCGCGACGCCGAGCATCTGTCCATGCTCTGTGATGAATTGTAGCAGAGGGTCGATTGATCCGTCAGCCATTGACCTCGTACGAGTGAGGTTCTGTGCGGTTTGCGCTGTCCGAGCATAGTTCGTTTCAGGTTCTCGGCGGATAACCGATTGCTTCGTACGGATTTCCGGACCTCGAATCACTGTAAAACTCCGTCCATACCGATTTCCGTTCCAAAGATTAGGTTCACCACATGTCATGCATGAGAGACAAATCTCATTGAGGCTGAGACCTCTGCCGTGTGAAGGCCGTGTGCCATTTTGAGCTGTCGCGTTGATTCTGCAACGAGGCTCGACCTATCAGTCAGTTGTGGGCAGTTTTTTTCGATGCAAGCACACGACATTAGTATTCATGGTCCAATGACGGTCCATTTATGGTCCAGTTCTGAGCCAAAACAGGCCGACCTCTGCCGCTAGGGCAGACGTTATTTCCGTTTCACGACTTCCCCTATACCGACTTCCCGTTACCAATCTGGCCAAGTTCCTCGAAGGCCGCTTCTAGATAATTTCCGGCTTGCCGACCGTACGAAAGCTGAGGAGAGTCGCCACATCGATGCCGCCCGATTGCCGGATCGTGCCCTTCAACCGGCATCAGGCGCCTTGCGAAGATATTCGTCGATTGTCGGACCGAATGATGATTGATTCATCGCCAGAGATTGGCGTCGCCTAAGATAATGATTATCGATGGTAGGCTTGTTGCTGTGGCAAAGGAATCGGCCAGCAAAGTTCTGTTGATTGGCGGGCAGGAAGTCCAGATCACGAATCCTGAGAAGTTGTACTTTTCTTCGCAGGTAAAAGTCACCAAGCTGGAACTTGTTCAGTACTATCTCTCCGTCGCTCCGGGTGCGCTGAAGGGGATTCAAGACCGGCCAATCGTTCTAAAACGTTTCGTCAACGGCGCCGAAGCGGAGGCGTTTTATCAAAAGCGCGCGCCAGAGAAGCGGCCAGCCTGGTTGCGTACGGTCACTCTGTCGTTCCCTTCCGGCCGAACCGCCGAAGAAATTGTTGTCGATGATGCAGCCGGACTTGCCTGGATCGTGAACCTTGGCTGCATCGAACTGCACCCGCATCCGGTGCGCTCCAGCGATCTAGACCATCCGGATGAGTTACGCATCGATCTGGATCCAATTCCCGGCGTCAGTTGGGATGATGTTCGCCGCGTCGCTCTCGAAGTGCAGGGCTTTCTCGATGAGATGGGCCTTCGCGGCTGGCCGAAAACCAGCGGCTCGCGCGGCATGCACGTGAATGTGCGTATCAAACCGCGTTGGACGTTCACGCAAGTTCGGCGTGCGGCTGTGGCCTTATCGCGAGCGGTCGAGCGCCGGGCTCCAACCCTGGCTAGTTCGAAATGGTGGAAGGAAGAGCGTCATGGCGTCTTTCTTGACTACAACCAAAACGCGAAGGATCGGACGACGTGCTCTGCGTATTCAGTGCGTCCTCTGCCGGATGCTCGCGTTTCGACTCCTCTTGATTGGCACGAAGTGCCCGATTGCAATCCGGCAGACTTTACCATCTTCACGGTTCCTGAGCGCTTCGCGAAAATCGGCAATCCGCACGCGGAGATGGACGCATCCTCGGGCTCGCTGGATAAATTGCTCGAACTGGCCGATAAAGACGAAGCGGCCGGTATCGCCGACGCGCCCTGGCCTCCGCACTTCCGCAAGATGGAAGGCGAGGCTGCGCGCGTGATGCCTTCCCGCGCAAAATCTGCCGCGAATAAGACAGCAATCAGGAAGCCGCGCGTGAAGATGCCATTGATTACGGTCGCGAACTCACCTGATAAAGCGGCCGCGCTGGCTGGTCTTGAGCGATGGAAGGCCAAACATGCGGATATCGCAAGCCTGCTTGCCGTAGACGATGTGCTGGTCGACTCGATGCGCGGGAGATCATCCACATGGACGCGCATCCGCATCAACCTGCGTCATGTGCCCGAAGAACGACGTACGCCGCAGGAAAAGCCGGACCCAGACGATGATCCCACACGTGAGTGGCGGGAGCGCTGGAAGAAGAAAAAGGCAAACGAGTAAGGCTTACCTACCCTGCGGAAAAATTGCCGCCAGTTCCTCCGGAGGGATAACTTCAAGCTGGGCGTATGTACAATCGCTTGGCTTTTTGTCCGTTCGCCATCTGCGGAATTGCGCCGTGTGCCGGAAGCGATCTCCCTGCATGTGGTCGTAAGCAACTTCCACAATTAATTCAGGCCGCAACGGTTCCCACGACAAATCTTTGCCTTGGCTCCAACGACTCTGTCCGCCGGGCATTCGCTTGACACCTTCATCATTCTCGGTCGCGTAGTCAGCCCAAGCCTTCCACGGATGGTTCATCATCGCATCTTTACGATAAGGCTGGAGAAACTCCACCAGTTCCTTTCGTTTTGCTGTACTGAAATTCGCAGTGACTCCGACGTGTTGCAAAGCGCCGGCATCGTCGAACAAACCGAGTAGGAGCGAGCCAACCATTGTGTGCTCGCCTTTCTTATGCCAGCGGAATCCAGCAACAACGCAATCGCAGTCGCGTTCGTGTTTCACTTTGAGCATCATTCTCTTGTTCGGCGCGTAAGTTCCTGCAGGATCTTTGGCCATCACACCATCCAGGCCAGCGCCTTCAAAACGGCGGAACCAATCGGCGGCAATGCTCCGATCAGTGGTTGCGGGTGTGAGATGAATCGGCGGTGCCGCTAAATCAAGCAGCGACTCCAATTGGCGGCGTCGCTCTTGAAACGCCTCGCCGCAAAGATCGCGATCTCCAAGGCAGAGCAGATCGAAGAATACAAATGATGCCGGGTTCTGTCCTGATAACAGCTTTACGCGCGATGCAGCCGGATGCAAGCGTAATTGCAGCGCACCAAAATCGAGTCCGTCATTCTTGACGATGACCATCTCTCCATCGAGCACACACCGTGCGGGCAGCGCTGCGCGCAGTGGTTCCAGCAACTCAGGAAAGTAACGATTGAGTGGTTTTTCGTCGCGGCTTTGGATGAAAATCTCATCTCCATCGCGAAACACCAGCGCGCGAAAACCATCCCACTTGGGCTCGAAAATCCAATCGCCCTTGGCGGGCAATTCATCTACTCGTTTCGCGAGCATCGGCGGGATCGGCGGATTTACCGGTAGGTCCACACCCCATGGTATAACGTGGCTTCATCCTGGATCCCGGCTAAAAGCGAACTCTGTCTGATGAATCTGGACTACCTTTGCGGTTTCGCTGTAAACCAAAGTCCGGGAGCGACTGATTCGGGATCAATTGCTCGAATCGGGATCATTTACGATGGGAGCTGGGGCCTACCCTTCGAAGGATGGTTCTTATTTGGTCAGGTGCTCAGAGGAAGATTGCGGCCGCGCAGAAGGCGCGATGGGCAGCGTGGAAGGCGAAGCAGCAAAAGCCGCGTGAACCCCGATAAGAGTCACGAGTCAAGCCCGATGCGTGAGAGCTTGCCGCACGGCTTCGGGACGAATTGGCAAATGACGAAGACGTGCACCTGAGGCGGCAAAGATCGCGTTCCCAATCGCGGGTGCGACCACGGTCGTTGCTGCCTCACCGAGGCCGACCGGTGTTTCCGTGCTTGCCAGAAACTCGATCTCGACTTCGGGTACGTCGCCCATGCGGAGCAACGTATAGGTGTCGAGATTCGTGTCCTTGGGTTGGCCTTCCACGAACTCTGAGCCCTCATGCAGGGCCATACTTAATCCCCACAGCGCAGCGCCCTCAACCTGAGCCGTAGCGCTGTCCGGCTGAATAAGAGTACCGGCGTCGATGACGAGCGTCAGCTTCTCCACCGTGACTTGACCGCTGGTGCGGTCCACCCGTACACGAGCAACGCAGGCAAGCCAAGTGGGCATGTCGCGCTCCTGGCCGAAGGTCGTCGCCACTCCAAGCCCAGTATCGTTGGTCATTGGGCTACGCCATCCGGCTTTCTCGGCAACTCGTGCAAGTACTGCCGCTTGCCTATGCGCGCCGCCCACGGCATTCGGCGCTGATCCCGAGTTACGCCCGATGCCATTCAGCAAACGCAATCGAAACGCCACAGGGTCCACCCCGACCGCATGAGCCGCTTCATCCATGAAACTTTCGACGGCCCAGTTGGTCCAA
>Ga0208194_1000121_pt1 | contig 14201 bp, 5 predicted proteins | sample June2015DPH_19_2_FD_184718 | JGI IMG/M metagenome (GOLD analysis project Ga0208194, IMG submission 184718) | Peatland microbial communities from SPRUCE experiment site at the Marcell Experimental Forest, Minnesota, USA - June2015DPH_19_10... | ecosystem: Environmental > Terrestrial > Soil >...
CATAAACAAGAATTTGTCCCATGACGCTGTGTGCGCACAGCCGGGTCTTCTCATCCTTGGGAGGCAAAGCGATGATGCTTCCGATCAGTTCGAGTAGTCGCTTGTAAATCGGCCGGGACACTTCATTGACGACTCGCGACAGCGCCGGCGTGGGCTGCACAAGTTCGTGCACCATGATTCGAAAGTGCCAGTCCTGCAGGTTTGGTGTGGTTACGCTTTGAAGGCGAGCTCTGATGACCGCCCGCAAGATGTCCTCCGGAGGCGCATTCTGATCAAGCGCGCTGTTGATTGCATCCACCCGAGCCGCACGCACCGATTGCTGCAATACTTCGGTATACAGGCCTAATTTGTCGCCGAAGTGATAGTTGACCGCTGCGATATTGGCGCCCGAGCGCTTGACGATTTCCCGCACCGTGGTCGCTTGATAGCCGTGCTCGGCGAAGACGTGACCGGCGGCTTCCACTAGCTTCTCCCGCGTTGAAGCAGCAGCCCTGGGCGCGGACACCCGATGCGTTTGCCTTCGACTTTGTTGCGACAGGAACATGAAACAACAGTCTTAAACGACAGTCTGAAACATAAGTTTGAATCTCACCGAGGCTATCTTGTCAGATTCGTAATCACGAAAGATGGTCACTGTTGCACATAATCGTGAGAAACCGCGAGTGGATTCGATGAACGTGCCGATCGGCTAATCTGCGAATCCAAAGGATTGGAAGGTGATGACTAGCATTCGCATCCTTCCAAAACAGTATGCATGTGGGATCGACGCTCTCTCTCCTGGTTCAAGAGGTCTGCGTGTGTTCGGAACGAACAGGGCAATCGGTCTGGTCTAGGTCGGCTCACACAGTCACGCCCTCTTGCGGCCTTTCATCGCCGCCTTTCGTGCGGTGCGTGGCTTTTTCCGGGCTGCTGTTGCAGTTGTTCTGACTCTGGGTGTGGCTTCAACCGTGGATGGCAACTCCAGCTTGGGCCCGTCGGTATTCCGAAGTCGCCCAAACCCTTGACGCAAGCTAACGAAGATGACGCTGTCGTCAAATGGATGAGGACGGTCGTGTGAGACCTCACCAACCTTCGCTCAAGAAGCCTTAACGCCAGTTTGGCACAAGGCGAGCGTATCACTTGGGGAGCCTGTTATTGGGTGACTTCGCCCAGGTTGGCGGTACAAAATCGGGTTGTTTCCTCAGATTGCTTTGAGAATCTACGCTGCCCAATCGGACCGGCTAGCCGTGGGGGATCACGATGGGCGCAGTGCCGGAGCGAACTGCCGGCCCCGCAGCAACACAGTTAAAGCGGTAGCAAACAGCGCTGCGCCAAGCGCGCAAAGGCTAATCCAGCCGAAGCGGTTCCAAAGCAGCGATCCGAGGGCTGCACCCAGAGCGCCGCCCACGAAGTAACCTGCCATGTAAACCGTATTCAAGCGGTTGGCTGCGTCTGGACGTAATGAATAAATCCGAGTCTGCTTGGAAACCAGGTTGGCCTGCGCCAAGAATAGCTCCCTCGATTCGATCTTACGCCACACGTCGGGAAGCGCCGATGCAGCGTGACCCCCAGGTAGGAAGCCCGTAGCTTGAGATCAACGCCTGCCTCAGCCCTACGACTATGCGATCTTGGGTTCCAGCAACTGTGCGCAACAATGAATTAGCAACCATCGAATTCCCAAGCACTGCATAAGCATGGCTAAGCACAACTTGCTCTACCCTTCTGCGTTCAATCAAGCGACCAGCTTATCCCCTATCGGTTCTTTTTTTGCAAATGCTCTTTTCTTGCCGGCTTCGAGATACTGAGACGCGTCGAGCCTGCCGAAAAGATCGATTTCTGGTCTCATGATGACGGCTGGCAAGGCCTATGTACAAGTCTGTCACTCACGGTTCGTGGCCGTAGTTTCGAAGATGCCAAGAAAAACATGGCAGGTGAATTACAGTTGTATATCGAAAAACTCCTGCTTGAGCATCCTAGGAGAAGTGCGCGGCGAATTGCCTGACACTTTTTGCGCTTTCACTCTAGCGAGACGGGCTGGCCCGCACGACTGTACCAACAAGCAGCATTGGCATGATCGCCCTCTTTTCGATGGAGGTAGGCATGCACCCACGAGCCATCCTTGCCTTCGTCCTGCTGAGCGGATTCGTGCGCCCGCGTCCAATCGACCTTGGCATCCCACCATAATCCAGAGAGAGCGAGTGTGAGTCCTGCCGGCGGCTCGGTCGCGGTGAGCGATTGACGAAAATCCGACACCTTTAGGCTGGACTGAACCCTTCACTTGAGACATTCGAATAAGGCACACTTTGCAGGTGAAGGAACTGCAAGTGGAAACGAGACGAAGGAGACGGTATGCGAAGGAGTTCCGTCGAATGGCGGTCGAGCGACTGCAACGTTGCGAGACCACCGCTGCGGTTGCAAAATTCCTAGGATTGTCCCGACGCACCGTCGCAAAGACGCGACCGTTTCGTCCACGAAGTATTCCTGCTTACATAGGGAGCAGAAAATATAGGATGTGGCAACTGGGAAGCCAAACAGGATCGGTTGTCCTAGACCCAAGAACTCAAACTTGGTTTTCCGCTGGTATGAGGGAAAGACTCGCAGAGCCGAGCGCATCGGCACCAAAAAGCAATATCGCACGAAGGCAGAGGCAATGAGGGCGTCCGAAGGAATGCGATTGCGGATCAATAATCCCGAAGCAGTCCCCACCGCAATCACTGTCGGGCAAGTGGTGCAAAGGTACATTCTGGAAAGAATGCCACATCGACATTCAACAAGCCGGGGCTATAAGGGCAAGCTGAAAATCATTCAGCGTGACTGGGGAAGGAAAACTTTTCCACTCAAGGCCTATGAAGTCGAGCAATGGCTAAAAACCCTGAAGTCCACCAGTACCGAGAAGCCCTATGCACCGAAAACGAAGTCGCACATCAAGAACATGCTCGGCATCCTCTACGATTGCGCCATGCTGTGGGAGTACGTTCCCACGGAACGCAACCCGATCAGCTTAGTGCGAGTCGCTGGCGCTGGAAAACGGACGAAAGAGCCAGTGATTCTGAGCATGGATGAGTTCCGCAAACTGCTGGCAGAAGTCACCGAGGAACCGTACCGTACCATGGTTCTTCTGGCTGCTTAGGCTTGCGGTCAAGCGAAATCCTTGGCTTGTGCTGGGGGGATTTCGACTGGCTCCGATCAGAGGTCAGCATCCAGCGCGGCGTAGTCGAGGGCTACACGGACGACACGAAGACGGTAGCGTCAAGAAGGAAATTACCCCTTGATGCTGCTGTTCTAACCGCTCTCAAAAGCTGGAAACTGAAGACGCAATTTCCAGCCGACAGCGATTACGTTTTCGCTAGTCCGGTCAAGCTGGGCAGGAAGCCGTTAAACAGCAACTCAGCCCAGCGGGACAAACTCAGACCTGCTTCGATTCGAGCGGGACTCAGCCCCATCGGATGGCATTCGCTTCGCCACAGCTATCGTAGTTGGCTGGATGAAGTGGGTGCCCCCGTCTCTGTGCAGAAAGAACTGATGCGCCACAGCACTATCGCTATGACGATGGACGGCTACGGTCGGGGAGTTGCGTCAGCTAATCGTGACGCGAACTCACGTCTGGTGGGCAAGCTGCTTGATGAGACCAGCGGGCAGGGAAGTGAACAGAGCGTTCAATAGACTGTAACAGACTGTGGGACGCGTCTAAGTGATTGAAAAAATGGTGCGGAAGGGGGGATTTGAACAACTCTATGACATTGATAACACGTAACTTATTGATTTTGCATTCGGCGTAAAGGCCCAAATGCCCCACAATCCCGCTTCCATTGTACGTTTATTGTACGGCGAACGTCGCAGAAGAGAAAACCGCGCCGAAGCGCTTTCTCTCAATCCTGCCAGCAACAGTTTGACATCCGCCCCTCCCATCGGTCAAGGCCACCGTTCGAGAATGCCTGGAATGGTGAGCGTGCTTCGAAGCCCGTCTCCGTAGTTGATTTTGTGCCTCGCGATGTCGACTGCGCGGACAAGTTGCATTTCTCGGAACAGCTTTTCGCATACAATCTCGCAGTATGGCTGTTCACAGTGGGGAATCTTCTTGAACCTGGTTTGCCGCAATATTGCCACCGTGGTGATTTTAGTCGCGGTTTCTCTGAGTCATGCACAGTTTGAGCGCAGCAAGCCGGATACGCAGCCGATTCATCATCCCGTCCCCTCCATTCAGGACACCGAGAGCCTCGCCCAGCGCGATGCCCGGATGCAATGGTGGCGCGAAGGCCGCTTCGGTATGTTCATCCACTGGGGTCTTTACTCCATCCCGGCGGGCACCTGGGACGGCAAGCAGATTCCAGGCATCGGCGAGTGGATTATGAATAACGCTTCCATCCCAGTTGCGGAATATAAGGCCCTCGCGCCCCGGTTCAATCCCACCAGTTTCAGCGCTCGGGATATTGTGGCCCTCGCCAAAGCTGCCGGGATGAAGTATATGGTCATCACCGCCAAGCACCACGACGGCTTTGCCATGTTCGATTCTAAGGCAAACTCTTTCAACATCGTTGCCGCAACTCCTTTTAAGCGCGACCCACTCCGCGAACTCGCTGAAGAGTGCAGGAAGCAGGGTATGAAGCTCGGCTTTTACTACTCCCAGGACCAGGATTGGACCGCGCCGGGCGGGTCCGCCTACAAGACCGGCAATCATGATTCCGCAAGCCACCACTGGGATTCGGCCCAGGACGGTGATTTCGACAGCTATCTCCACACCAAGGCCATTCCACAAATCAAAGAACTCCTGACCCAATATGCGGAGTTTCCAGTCGTTGTCTGGTTCGACACGCCCACTGCCAACATGACCCCGGACCGCGCAGCGGAGATCGTCACCCTGCTGAACCAGCACCCAAATCTCATCTGGAACAACCGTCTCGGCGGAAGCTACCAGGGTGACACTGAAACTCCGGAGCAGTACATCCCTCCCCAAGGTTTTCCGGGCCGCGACTGGGAGTCCTGCATGACCATCAACGACACTTGGGGTTACAAGTCCTACGACACCAACTTCAAGTCCGTCGAGACCTTGCTGCGCAATCTCATCGATATCGCCAGCAAGGGCGGCAACTATCTTCTGAACGTCGGCCCAGACTCAAAGGGCGTCATTCCGGCTGCTGAGGCCGAACGCCTCCAGCAAATAGGCAAGTGGTTGGCCGTCAACGGCGAAGCTATCTATGACAGCAAGCCAACGCTTTTCGGCCCTGAGGCTGGCGCGTTAAGCCCCATTGAGGAAGAGAAGATGGGCAACCCCAAGTTCATCCCTTCATGGAACTGGCGTTCCACCACCAAGGCCGACAAGATTTATATCGAGATCTTTACCTGGCCTGGCAGCGGCTCCTTCCATCTCGTCAAACCACCCCGCAAGGTCACCAGCGCTTACTTACTCGCCGACCCCACTCACACGCCTCTGAAGCTGATGCAGACCGGCGACAGCGTGAACGTGCACCTGCCCGCTAAGGCACTCGACCCCATTGCCACGGTCCTGGTCCTCAATACATCGAATTAACCCGAAGCTATACGGAGCTCCCGACTGGGCGGCCGAACGGATTTTGGACGTGATAAGGAATTGAACGCCGATTATTGTTGCCCGGTTCATGCCCTATTCGGTCTCACGATTTGTGATCGACACTCGAAAGAGCGGCTTGGATTTCTCCGACATTTCTATCTCATAGATCTGCGCGGTTTTGCTAGAGTCGTAATCTCGCCAGAGCCACACCATCTCCTCTGGAAATTCCACTGCTCCTTGGCTCGAATTATGGGTGCCGTTGCCAAAACTTAAGTGAAAGTCATAGTTCTTCAACTTCAGCGCATTGGCAAGCCGAAGGTTGGCCAACGGCCAGCTGCCGTACTTCTCCAACTCCATATCCTCGGCCCCGTCCTGCAGCCATACGCGAAGATTGCGCCGAGATTCGTGCAGAACCTTCTCCGGATAATCCTGTCCGCCGTCCGCAACCGCAGGATCTTCCTTCCACTGAATGCCGGTGAAACTGCCGATCCAAGAAATCACCCGACTAAACTGATCGGGCATCTGCCACGCCGCATTGAACGAGCAGATGCCGCCCGACGAGAGGCCTGTAATCGCCCGGCTGTATGCATCCTTACGAATGTTGTATCTCGCTCCCACCTCGGCGAGCACTTCATCCCGCAGAAAGCGGGCATAGCGGTCGCTTACGGTGTCATACATCGTGCTGCGCATGGAATCCTTAAGCGTGCGCTGCCATTTTTCTGAATATGCTTTCACGAAATTAAACGTGGGTGTTCCCGGCGAGCTTTGAATGTCGCCGGGGTTGATGAAAACGCAAATCATCACCGGGATCTTCTTTTGCGCAATCAAATTGTCGATGACGTTGAGCGCGGGATTCTTGCCGTCCCGATCCAGGTAGAACTCCCCGTCCTGGAAGACCATGAGCGCGGCGGGCGTCTGCGGGTCATATTGCGCGGGCACGTAAATCCAGTACTCGCTCTTCATGCCATCGTAGATCTTGCTGGTATGCACGATCTTCGGTGATAGCCTCCCGGATGGTATTCCGGGTTGCTGATAGGAGAAAGGGCCGAACGCCGGCAGCTCCAGGCGGCCTCCGAACTTCGTGCTCTGGATGATGTAGTAAAACGAGTGCAACTTTCCCACGGGCTCGATGCGGGCAGGAGTGTACCAAATATCGGAGCCGGACAAATTCTGCATCGGCGGCCCGGAAGCTCCGTCGATGAAAAGCGCTGGTTTCGAAGGCGCTTCGCTGGCAAAGAAAAAGTCTGGCCCCCGAGCCATCCAGGCCGTTCCGTCCTTTAGGTCCTTGGCATCGAAACTGGCGGTGATCGCGTCCCGCAGACTGGGACTGTTCGATCTGGCGAGTTCGATGAGTTGTGTCGCGCTCGACTTTTCGGTCGCGACTGCAGGGGCGATCAGCAACAGGACTAGAATGCCCACGAGTCCGAATCGCGGTAGACGGCACATAGAAAGCGTTCTCTTATCAAGTTCCCGGCGGTTTCTGAGGGGTCTGACAGATTCGTTTCAAAAGCAGGTTCAAGAGGACCGCTCAGGGAGGAATGCTCTAGCGCTTGACCACTTCCACCAATGCGCTGTCCGGTCCCGTCCAGGCTTCCGCCCCCTCGTGAGTAAACTTGCCAGCGGCGTCATCCCAGCGTAAGTGAGTGATGGAGCCCGCACCGTTTTCGTAGGCGTAGGTTGTGCCGTCATCGGAGAACAGCGTGAAGCTCGCATCGGCGCCGGCATAGACGCGAACCCGGTCGATAGCCTGCTTTTGATGCGTGCTCTCGACCGGCACGCCCAGCGGGACGATCGAACCAGCCCGTACGAATAGCGGGAGGCTATCGATGGGCGCGGCCACGACGATGGTCTGGCCGCCCATTATCCGCTCGTTGGTCCAGTAGTTGTACCAGTCGGCGCCGGCCGGCAAGTAGACCTGGCGGCTAGTTGCACCCTGCTCAGTGACCGGAGCCACAAGGAAGGCCGGGCCGAACATGTATTCGTCACGCAGGTCGGCTACCTTGGGGTCGTTGGGGAAATCCAGCGGAAGGGCGCGCATGAACGGCGCGCCGCTGAGCCAGGTCTGGTAGCCGAGCGAGTAAATGTAGGGCATGAGCTGGTAGCGAAGGCGGAGGTACTTTTCCAGAATCGGCTCGGCCTGGCTGCCATAGGACCAGACCTCGTTGGCGGGGCGGCTGCCGTGGGTACGGAAGATGGGCAGGAACGCGGCGTACTCGAACCACCGCGTGTATAGCTCTGGGTAATCGTCGTAGCCGCCCACGTTGGCGCGGGCGTCCGATGGATCCAGCAGCAGCGGATGGGCCGGGTGGTGCTCCTCGGGAAGATACTGCCAGCCGCCCGTGTCATTCGACCAGTAAGTCAGCCCCGATGCCGCAAAATCCAGCCCAGTGGGAATCTGGCGCTTAAACGTGTCCCAGGTGGGATAAATGTCGGAGGACCAGAAGATGGTCCCGTTGCGCTGTGCGCCCAAGTAGGCGTCACGCGACAGGATCAGCGCCCGCCGCCCCAGCTCGTCCTTGCGGAAGCCGTTGTAGAGAGCCGCAGTGTGGAAGAGCGGGTAGACGTTGAAGAACTGCGTGCCTGGGCCAATGTGGAAGTAGGCGCCGTTGGGGGGCAGGTCGGGTTCGGTCTCGTCCGCCCAAAGGGAATCAAAACCCTTGCTGAGGATATTGTCGCGGATGGTCTTCCAATACCATGCGGCGGCCTCGGGATTCGTGGTGTCGATGTCGGATCCCGCACGGTCATAAGGCAGTCCGTCGATCGGCGTGCCGTCAGCGAGATGAATCAACCAGCCTTTCTGACGCAGCTCGGCGTAGTAGCGGTCATCGGGCACAAACCTCGGCCAGACGCTGATCATGGTCTCAAAGCCCATTTCGTGGAGCTGCTTGTTCATGGCCGATGGGTCGGGCCAGAACTTGGGGTCCAGATCCATTTGCCCCATCTTGGTGTAGTAGAACCAGTCCACCACGATCACGTCGGCAGGCAGATGGCGGTCGCGATAGCCCTGAGCAACGTCCAGCACCTCCTTCTGGCTGGCGTAGCGCTGCTTGCACTGAATGTAGCCGTAGGCGGCCTTGGGCAACAAAGGCGTGGGGCCGGTGAGCAAGCGGTAGCCCGCGTAGATCTCATCCGCCGTGGACCCGGCAATCACGAAAAACGAAACCCGGTCGCCCACCTGGGAGGTCCAGGAGGTGCGCTCGTTGAAGCCCGGCTCGATGGTGGTCTTCGACGGGTTGTCCCACAGCAACCCGTAGCCCTTGTTGGTCACCAGGAACGGCACGCAGAAGGTGGGCGCAGCCGGAGCCCGGTAATCTGCCCAGCAACGAACCGGATGGCCGCGATGATCGAGGAATCCCTCGTGATTCTGGCCCAGGCCGTAGTAGTGCTCGTCATCCGGTGAGGCAAACGTCGCGCCCACCTCGTAGAACTCAGGGTCGGTGGAACGGCGGTCGCGGGCCAGGTCCGCCGTTCCATCCTTGTGGTTGGGCACGGACTGGAACCACCCAGTGAGTTCCAGCAGCATCTTGCCCTCTGGGGTTCGGAGCGTGATGTGCGTGTGCGGAGTGGAGCCATTGAAATACTTGTGGATGTCAGTCTCGGTTTGAACCGGCGGCTTGCTCGAAGAGCGATCGCGATCAACCGCGGCTACAATACGGGCCGACTGGTAGACATCCGCCAGCGCGGTTTGGCTGGCGCTCCAACCTGAGGCTGCGGGCGCGGCAATCAGGCCGTATCCCGGCGGAGCCAGCGCCGACTCGCGCTTCAAACTCAGCGTGACACGCAGAATGTTGGGCGCATAGGGCTCAAGAACAATGGTCTGGCCGTTGCGTGCAAGGGTAACTTGAGACTCTTGAGCGTGCAGAATTACACCTAACATCAGGATCGTGGCCACATGGAGAAGTATGCTGCCCCGGCGGACGGATGAGATCATCCTTGGACCCTCTTAAAGACAGTTCTCGTACCGCAGCACAAGCCGCGGCACAGGGTGAAGAGACGTAGCGGGAACGAACTTCCCGCCACCTTCTCATTTCCAGTTGGCAGAAGAGGAGAAGTGATAGAGCGGTGTGCAGAGGAGCAACACACCACCGTCCCCACTTCTCCCCGAAGTGCAACTACCTCAGAAAATTGCACGCACGTGGATCTGGATGCTGCGCGCTGGCAATTGACTCGTCGCTTTGCCAAAAGTACCCTGGGACAGGTCATTTTGCACGGAGATAAGGTTGGAGCGGTTGAACAGGTTAAAGAACTCGCCTCTTCCCTCGATCCTCATCTTCTCTCCAAAGAACCATGGAACCGAGAAGTACTTCGTAACGGTGAAGTTAACGTTGTTATACCCCTCATTGTCGTAGGTGTTTCGACCGAGGTTCCCTTCCGCTCCCAAAGCGGGTGCCGGGAATGCAGAGGCAGGAAAGAGCCCGTTTATGAAGTCGCTCTTCTTCTTGCCACTGAGGTGGCTCCCGAAAGCGGGTACGTTGGGCACGTCGTAGTTGCTTCCGTCCGCATTGTAGTCGCCTCCGCTATTGCCGACGATTGTGCTGCCGGCTGGGCATCCACCATTTACCGCTGCTACTCCCCCGGAGCAGACCGGCGAAAAACCTGCGGTGGTGTAGACCCAGAAGGGCAGTCCCGTCTGCGCTAACCACACGCCGCTGAACTGCCACCCGCCCAGAACATTTCGCATCGCCGCATTACCGTAGTGGTTGGGAGCTATCCAAGTGCCATCGAAGGCGAATTGCTGTCTTATGTCGAAGTCGGATCGGCCACGCTGTGCTGGTAAATCGCCATTCTGGATGACTGGACCGTTCTGATTAGTTGAGGTGATTGCGCCCCCACTCAACGAAGCCGAACTGCTGGAAGTATCCAGCGACTTCCCCCAGCCGTAGATGCCACGAACTGCCAGCCCGTGGGACATGCGGCGCGTCAGCATCGCGGTGCCACGATTGCCCGTGGCATTGCCGTCGGAAGTGGTGTAGTTAATTCCGCCAAAGTTCGGATTGAGTCGCGTCAAGGTCCCGTTGTTTACGATCAGGTCTCCGGCAAAGCGGTTAATGTCCTGACTGTATATCGGCAGGTGGTGCGACTCTGACCCGGAATAGTTGATTTCAAGAATCAGGTCCTTTTGCAATTCCTGCTGCAGGCTCAAGGTCCACTCCTCGACCTGGGTCAGTTTGTAGTTGGGAGAGTATCCTCCGAGACCTGCTCTCGAGAGAACACCGTTGATGAAGAGCGCGCCAGTCGTCGGGTCAACCGTGACATTGTTCGTGGGCAACACGGGGCAGGCGAGATTGAAGCCGTTTGGAGGTTGACAAAGCTGGAACGTAATCGTATCCCCCGACCGCACGTCTAGGCTGGGCGTGTACTGGTTTGGCAGATTGCCTGCAACCAGGTCTGTTATGTGCAGGTACGGCGGTTGATCTGCGAACATGCCAACGCCGCCTCGCAATGCTGTCTTGCCCTTTCCGAAAATGTCCCAGGCAAACCCTACGCGGGGGGTGAACGCCCATACATTATGGTCCAGCACATGATTATTTGGGCTAAGCCCCACGATCCCGCCCGCGACCTGAGCATCGTACGATGCACCTTGTCCGAGCGTGAAATTAGTCAGTTGCGGATTATTAATGGAAAAGAAATTTGCCATTTGATCGTAGCGGACGCCGGCATTGAGGGTAAATGTCGGCCTGACTTTCCAGTCGTCCTGGACAAAGAATCCCGTGTACAGTTCACGGTATCGCCGATAATAGGGCGCTTCCTGGTGGGACACGAGATTGACCGGGGTACCCGTTTCCGTGAGCGCCCCGTCCTGGATGAAGTCGAGCAAACTGTCGAAGTTGAACGTGGGGCGATCAAACGCACCGCCTTGTGTATCGTTCTCGCGGATATTGAACTGGTCAAAGCCGAACTTGAGGGTGTGGGCTTTCACAGTTGCGATCATGACATCGCGCCAGGCGACCGTTTGTTGGGTGAAGTTCCCAGGTCCCCAGTTTCCGAATCCCTGCAATCCAGTTACGTTGACATTCGGTATGGCGAAAGCCGGGCTAGCCCCATTTTGACCGTAGGGTCGAATGATATTCGCGCCTGCTTGATTCAGGAGATGCGAGGAGAACGTGTGTGTCCAATCGACGTTTGCAAAATCGGAATGGTTTGTGCTTGGAGCGGCAAACGCAGGGCGCGCATTCGTGCTTGCCGACGTGTCGTAGGTTCGAATCACATCCACGTATAAGCGATCATTCTTGCTGGCATAGTAATCGACCCGGAAACTCCACTGGTATCCGTTCTTGGGCGCGGTGGTGGTGTAATTCACATTGCCCAGCGCATCCAGAGTGCCAGGGATTCCCGCCGGAAGCGGGAAGTAACTGCCGGTTATCTGGCTTACTGTCAGCGCGCCGGGACTGGAAGCGGTGGCGTAGGCCACCGGCGGCGCCATGGTAAGGGCCTGATAGGCCACGGTGTTGGGGAGATTGGTTTTAACCCAGTTATAGAGATCCTGCGTCTCGACCGTGGCCGAGCCGTTGCCGGTTGTAGTGGAGCGGAGCACGTCGATAGCGCCAAACCAAAACAACTTGTTCTTGATAGCCGGCCCGCCCATCGTGCCGCTGAACTCATTGCGCTTGAACGTCGGAACCGAAGATTCAAAATGGTTGAGCGCAGACAAATCATTGTTCGTGAATTCGTAGTCGAAGTTTCCGTGGAAGCTGTTGGAGCCTGAGACAGTAAAGACGTCGACCGTCGCGCCGCCATTTCTTCCTTTTTGGGCATCGAAGTCGTTCGTTCTCACCTCCATGGTCTGCACGATTTCGGGATTGGGAGAGATGGAGGTGCCGCCGCCTCTGGACGGGGTGTTGGTCTGCGCGCCGTCTATCTGGTATCCGTTCTGTTCCTGGCGCAATCCGGGGGCGTTGATGTTGATGGCGTACTCATTGGTAAAGTTGTCTCCGGAGGTCACTCCGGTTCCTGTTATTCCCGGCGTGAGGGCCGATAGGCCGTAGACGTTCTGGCCGGTGAGCGGTGTCTCCTTCAAGGTGGATTCAGGAATGACTGCCTCGGTCCTCGGTGTGACCAGATCGATGGACACCTCCGTAGCGGAGACGCTGACTTCGGTGGAAGTTGCTCCGACCTCCAGTACAGGGGCAATGGTTCGGATTCCCCCGACCTCAAGGGTAAGAGCCTTCTGATCCCAGGTCTTGAAGCCAGTCGCCTGGATCTGCACTGTGTACGTGGACGCGGCGATACTGTCAATGCGGAAATAGCCAGCCTCGCTGGTTACAGCAGCTTTTGTTACCCCAAGCCGGGTATCAGTAACGGTGACCTTGGCTCCGCCGACTGAAGCGCCGGACTGGTCTTTTGCCGTACCCTCAATTCCGCTTAAGAACTGAGCGAATGCCGGCACTCCTCCCAAGCTTAGAAGGATAATGAGGGATACGATTCTTGCAGCTTTCATGCCGGCCATGGAGCCTCCTTGAAAATCGGAGATCGTGATCAGACGCTTGCCTCGGTTCATTCAGCCTTCTCGCCCAAGAGAACGTAGGATCGTAAACGTTTACGGCCTACGTAAGCGTTTACGGCGGTCCCCTTGTAGCCCACCTATGGCCTGATTGTCAAGAACAAAATAATAGAAATCCATTAGCTGATCGATTTACTGGGAAGTCAGGTACCGCGACAATGGCCGTAATCGTTAACGTTTGCGCGAATTCGTAGTATCGTGATCAGGAGCGATTTTCACGAGGTTTTAATCGGGGCAATGCAAACCGGACGGCGCCATTTCCTTCGTCTTTCCTTGGCAGCTCTTGCCGGGATGTTCTCGGCAAGATGCGGTGCCCAGCAGGCAGGTGGCATGGGAGGGCGGCGCACAACCGCTCAGAAGAAGCCCACGGAATCCGGCCGTCCGTTTGACGCTTCTTTTACCGACGTTGCGGCTTCGGCGGGACTGATTGCGCCAGTGATCTACGGCGGCGTCGACCACAAGGAATACATCATCGAAGCCAATGGCTGCGGCTGCGCGTTCTTTGATTACGACAATGACGGATGGATCGATATCTTCCTTCTCAGCGGGACCAGATTGAGCGGCGCTCCTCCCGGAGCATCCAATCGGCTTTACAAGAACAATCGGGACGGAACATTTACCGATGTAACCGGGCCGGCAGGGCTTGAGGCAGCTGGCTGGGCTAACGCGGTCTGTATCGGTGACTACAACAACGACGGCTATGAAGATTTGTTCTGTACCTACTATGGCCAGAATCGGCTTTACCGCAACCTGGGAAACGGTACGTTTAAAGATGTGACCAAAGAAGCTGGCTTAGAAACCTCCGAAGTCAGATGGGGCGCGGGGTGCTCTTTCCTCGATTACAACCGGGATGGTCACCTGGATCTGTTCGTCTCCAATTACGTGCAATTCGACTTCGAGCACGTTCCCAGACCAGGATCTAACGTCAACTGTAATTGGAAGGGTCTTCCCGTCACCTGTGGTCCAAGGGGCCTTCCCTTCGGCCGGCACTCCCTTTACCGAAACAATGGAGATGGAACCTTTACCGATGTCAGCGTTGAGTCTGGCATTGGGAAGCTTTGGCCCAGCTATGGAATGACCGTCGTGGCGGCGGACTTCAACGAGGACGGTTGGCCCGACATCTATGTCGCTTGCGACTCGACTCCCAGCCTCCTGTTCATCAATCAGCACGACGGAACCTTCAAAGAGGAGGGG
>Ga0208194_1000125_pt1 | contig 14134 bp, 15 predicted proteins | sample June2015DPH_19_2_FD_184718 | JGI IMG/M metagenome (GOLD analysis project Ga0208194, IMG submission 184718) | Peatland microbial communities from SPRUCE experiment site at the Marcell Experimental Forest, Minnesota, USA - June2015DPH_19_10... | ecosystem: Environmental > Terrestrial > Soil >...
CAGTTTGGATTTCCGCGTCGCTTCGCCATGAACAAATGCCTTTCGTACAAATGGGGGATCAACTCAAAATACTAAGGAAACGCTAACTATATGATTCTCCGGGCGCTCCTGGGATTCAAGGAAACGAAACCCTACCCTCGGAGCACTAGACAAAGCTAGCGTCCGGCGGTCCAAAAGCTAATCGGAGACTCAATATATTAGGGTAAGACTGGGCGGAAGTCAATCAAGATGCCTTTGATTGACTTTATATATTCAATCTAAGCTGTTGGTTGTATTGGTGTTGCTGTAATCTCGCCAACAGCGGGGTCGGCCCATGGCCCTAACCATTCAGAAACCTTTCAATCCGCGAGAATAGGCAGGGTGAATGGGCCATGCGAGAGGTGTTACAAGCGTAACCTTCAGCGCGAAGAGCATCATTGCCCGACCTTTGCAGCCAGCTTACAGTTGAAGATACTTCTCAAAGATTTCAGGCTGAATACCCCGAGGCGGAGGAATTCTAGAGCGGGCTATGAATTTGAAGGCACTGCTGCTGTGTTCGGACGATAAAATCGTGCGGGTGCTGCGCCGCACGCTGGGCGACCTCGACATTGAGGTCGAACATTGCACGAACTCGGAAGCTGCTTTGCGCCGTCTGACGCGGAACCGGTTTGAGGCAATCATTGTGGATTGCGCAGGACCGGGCGCGGCCGATGTGCTCCGAGGAGCCAGGACAGCTCCCTGCAACAAGCGCGCGGTAGCGGTCGCAATTCTGGACCCGGATACTGGACTGCGGTCGGCATTTGACATTGGAGCTCATTTCATCCTTTACAAGCCAGTCTCGGCGGAGCGCTCCAAATCAAGTTTTCGCGCGGCGCGAGCCTTGATGAAGAGAGAACGCCGGCGCAATTCCCGAGTGCCGGTACGCCTGCCTTTAGAGATGGCGAGCGCCGAATCTGGAGCACGGTTCAAGGTGAATACTACCGATGTCGGCGAAGGTGGATTGGCGATCTCGCTTCCACGACGCAGCAAGCCGCACGGCCGATGGAATTTGTCATTCACCCTTCCGGGCTCGGCCACTCGGCTAGAGGTGGCTGCGGAGTTTGCGTGGGAAGGAAGCGGGACACAGGTGGGATTGCGTTTCCTGGATCAATCTCCGGAGGTTGCGCGTCAGTTGCGCGAATGGATCGGGCGCAGCGCCCCGGAAGCAGAAAAGGACGATCCTCCGGTCAGTTGCCAGCTTACGGACTTGAGTTTGGGTGGTTGTTATCTCGAGATCACTTCGCCATTCCCGGTTTCGACGCGGGTGACACTCTCAATGCGTGCCGCGGGAGTGGAACTGCGATCCGAAGGCGTGGTTCGGGTGATGCATCCAGATAAGGGTATGGGAGTGGAATTCGCCCAAACGACCGCGGAGCATCGGTCTTTACTGGAAAGATTTCTGCGCCGGCTGGGGGAAAGTCCCGATACCTTGCCGGAACTGATGGTTGAACCCGAAGGCTTAGAAAGCGAGACCGCCCAGAACTCGAGAACTGCTTCTGAATCTGGCCATACAGAAGATCCCTTACTTGATCTTTTCCGCAACCATGCCGGGATCGCGGCCGATTCGTTCGTGGAGATGCTGCGCAAGCAGCGCGGGCTCAGCACCGCTGCCTCCTGATCAGGCAGCCGTTGACGATTGTCCCCGATTATTGCGGCAGAGGAACCCCTTCCGCCGCCCCACCCTTTACCAGATCAGTCTTCACCGTGGATTTCTGATTAGGCACTAATTCGATATCGTTTTCGAAGGTCTGATATCCCGGCAGGCTGATGGTGATCTTGCGCTTGCCCGGCGCCACGAGCAGGGCTCTGCCGATGCCTCCGAACTCGGCGACATGACCGACGAAGACGCCGTCGACGAATACGGCGGCGCGATTAGGATTCACAACCAGCTTGATCTCAGCTGTGATTCGCGGCAGTTGAACCCTTGTGTCCTTTTCCATCTTTACGTCGATGGTTTGTGTTTCTCCCGCCCGTACCGTTACCTTCTGCACGAAGTCCACATATCCGCCCTGGCGAACGATAATTTCGTGTTCGCCAGGGAGAAGCAAGATTTTTTTCGACCCCTTAAGTTCCCGCAGATAACCTACGTATTGGCCGTCGATCCAGACGCCGGAAGTTTCCTCCACTTTAGTAGCGCCCACAAGGTCGACTTGACCAAGCACACCGTTTCCGGCGTGCAGGGTCGGGACGAACGTCAGAGAGCTAAAGACGGCAAGCAGACACACGACACCCCACACTTTCGAAGGAAAATTCATGAGAGCCTCCACGGTGATGTTGAGATGCTGAAGCATGAAGAAGGGTAGCCGGTGAGAACGGCGGTGCAAGGAGCCATTATGACAGGAGTGGGCGGAGAAACGTTGGACAAATGTGCAAGGCTGCTACGCTAGAATGATCGCGAGCCGGGATGGCGAAATTGGCAGACGCAGCGGACTTAAAATCCGCAGGTCCGAAAGGACTGTGGGGGTTCGATTCCCCCTCCCGGCACCAACCAACCCACTGACAGAGCGTCAGTTAGGAAGAACAGCAGCAGCGGAATTACACGGCTCTGGTGCACCATGTTTGGGCAGTTTTACCGCAATCGTGCCCGAATCGTGCCCGAACTGCTTTTGCGACGCCGCAGCGGACTTTTGCTGGGCTGCAGCTTCCGCGTGGTCTCGCTGTTGCTTCGCTTCTAGAGCTGTCATCGCATCGTTGATGTCACGATCCGAAACGATGGCGTACCTCTCGAACCCACTGCGAGTTTTCCAGCCGCCGATTTTTGGAATGATGCCCTCGGCAACTCCCGCTCGACGGAGATTGCGTGCAGCCGTTCTCCGCAGATCGTGGAAGAGCAAGCCTGGCACCTTCGCAGCTTCGCAGGCGGTCGCCCACGCTCCGCGGAAGTCCCGCACCGGAGTGCCGTCCTCGCGAGTGAACACAAACGCCGATGCTGTCTTGCAATGGATGCACTGAGAGAGCAACGTGCGGACCGGCTGTGTCATGGTCACTTGCCGCCCCTCTTTGTTCTTCGTGGTGCCGGGTTCAAGGCGGATCGTGCCGGCCAGCAGGTTGACTTGGGAGACGCGCAAGCCCAAGAGTTCCCCGTGACGCCAGCCGTACGTGACTCCGACTTCGAAGATCGCACGCATCCAGAGGCCGACTTTCGCGCATTCAGCGGCCAGATTGTCGTGCTGCTTGCTTTCGAGAAAGCCCGTCCGTGTGCGCGATGGCCGCGGCTTGACGCCGACTGACGGCCGATTAGTTGGCCGAAGGCTGAGATTTCGTTTCAAATCATATGACATCAACCACTTGCCGAGAAAACAAAGCCCGCACGGAGGTGCCTGAGAATGCTGCGAGAATTGCGGCCTCGGCGCATTCGATGACGACCGCAGGGACACGTTTATGACACGGTCCCCAGTGCTTGTTCGGTTCTACCGTTCCACCACTGAAACTGGCATGAAAACAAAACCCAGCTCACAAATCGAAACCCGTTATCAATGCATTATGAGAGAGCGCCCCACTTCAAAAGGTTGAAGCTGGATGTGGCGCCGCCTCCGCTCCGCCACGCTGTGCAGGGGCTTCGCTCCGCTGCGGCGGCGCTAGGGGAGCGGTGCGTGCGGCGAAAAAACTGCAGCAGGGTCTAGGCAGAATGGCTGGAGAATGGCACTTTACCTTGAGGGAAAGACAAGCGTGGACACGAATGAGCTTTCCCCCAAGGAGGCAACTCAAATGAGTCACGACGTCAAATATATCGGAATGGACGTGCACAAGGAAGCGATTGTGATCGCCGTGCTGAATGGCAGCGGGAAGCTGATCATGGAAACCATCGTCGAAACCAAAGCCAGCAGCATTCTGCAGTTTCTTCACGGTCTACGGGGCGAGTTGCATGTGACTTTGGAAGAAGGGACATGGGCAGCCTGGCTTTACGATTTGCTGCAGCCGCAGGTGCAGGAAGTTGTGGTCTGCAATCCGCGCCGCAATGCCTTATTAAAGGAGGGCAGCAAGAGCGACAAGGTGGATGCACGCAAGCTGGCGGATTTACTGCGCACGGGAATGTTGCGGCCGGTCTACCACGGAGAAAATGGACTGCGGACGCTGCGCGAGTTGGGGCGCAGTTATCAGACCATCAGCAAAGATTTAACGAGGGTGATGAATCGACTGAAGGCGCTGTATCGAGGTTGGGGTATTCCCTGTGCCGGCACCCAGGTCTATGCCCCGCGCTATCGGGAGGAATGGTTAAACAAGCTCCCACAAGCCGGGGTGCGTCGCCGCGCGGAGCTGCTCTATCAACAGCTGGATGGATTGCAGGCCTTGCGGCGAAACCTGCGACCCGAGTTTTTAGCGGAGAGCCGGAAACATAAAGCCGCGAAACTGCTGCGCCAGATTCCCTGCATCGGTCCGATTCGGGCGGCGAGATTGATCGCGCTGATGCAAACCCCGCACCGGTTCCGCAGCAAGCGGCAACTGTGGACCTATAGTGGCCTAGGCATTGAGACGCACGACAGCGCGCAATACCGATATGTTGGCGGACAAGTGCAACGCTCCAAGAAACCCCAGCAGATCCGTGGTCTCAATCAGAACCACAACCACGAGATGAAAGAGATCTTCAAGAGTACGGCCACCCGGGCCAGCTGTGCTACGGGGCCGTTCCACGATTTCTACGCGGCTTTGCTGACTAACGGGATGAAGCCGGAGATGGCTCGTCTGACGCTGGCGCGCAAGATCACGGCCATCACTTTGACACTTTGGAAGAAGGAGGAACGTTTCGACGCTGAACAACTGAAAACGCAAGCAGCTTGAGTATCGAACAGAACCCAGGTGCTCTCCCAGGTTTTCATGCCTCGGTGGTGGCCAAGTCGGTTCGTGCGATGCTCGGGTTCGAGGGAGAGTATCCAAGCGCTCATTAGGCGCTCTGTGTGCTGAAGTTTGGCACCGCGTCTCCGAGTCAATCCTATGCCCCCTCGGATAACCCAAAAAAGCTATAGGCCTCGAGCCTCACATAGGATCTTGGTTGGCACTTTTAGCCAACGGTTAGCTTGCGTAGCTTCGTAACCGAATGGCGTCGAGCACCACTGCATTATGAAACCATGGAGTTGGGACAAGCAACTGGGGCTGGCATCGCCGCTGGAATGCGCGGCGATCCAAAGCGGACAAACCAAGAACCCCTCTAAGAATGAGGTGGGGCTGGATGTAAGTCACCAGACCCGTACCTCCCCGGAGGGGAGGGGGAAGTATTTTTTTCTTGACATCCTCTCTCATAGGATAAGTGCTATGGCGATTTTTCGCCAACTACAGACACGATGCGCTCAAATATACGGTAGTTGCAAACGTAAGCTGCTATAGCGCACCTTAGTTTTTTTCTTCATAATCCGGGGTATGGCCCTTGTTGTCTTCCTCCGGGGTGTCAATGTTGGCGGACACAGAACGTTTCGCCCAAGCATCCTCGCACGAGAACTGAGCGGCTATGATGTCCTGAACGTGGGTGCTGCGGGTACCTTTGTCGTTCGTAAACCTGGATCCCGAGCAAAATTCCGTACTGCATTGCTTCGCAAGCTGCCGTTCGAAGCGGAAATTGTGCTGTGCGAAGGCCGCGATCTTATGCGACTGGAGATGGAGAATCCGTTTGGAACTCAGCCATCACCTCCGGATGTTGTCCGGTTCGTGAGTATCCTGTCGAAAGCCGGGGGTGTCCGGGCGTCGCTTCCAGTCACGTTTCCCTCAGACGGGAAGTGGTTGGTGCGGGTGATTGCGTCCGAAGGGCAATTCGTGTTCGGAGTGTACCGTCGTCACATGAAGACAATCGGCTATCTTGGCCAGATCGACAAACTGTACGGCGTGCCAGCTACGACTCGGAATTGGAACACAATAATTGCGATCATGCGAATTTTGAAGAGTCTCACGGGCGGACGCGGGGATTCTAATTGTTGAAATCAGGTCATTACACTCCGTCAAAAATCCACTCCTACATTTGCAGTCCGTTTGTGTGGTTTGGAAGATCCTGCACGAGGGGGTGCGATTTATCGAGCAAGGCGAAGTCGCAATCACACCCATAAACCCGGTTACCGCCACAGCTGCTCAGATCGCGCTCGCCTGGCTCCTTGCACAGAAACCCTGGATCGTTCCAATCCCCGGCACAACTACGCTGGAGCGCGTCGACGAGAACATCGGAACAACTGCGATAGAACCTTCCCCGGAGGATTTGCGAGAGATCGATAGCGCCACCTCAAGGATCTCAGTGCAAGGCGATCGGTATCCGGAAGAACTGGAGCGAATGACGTATCGCTAGGAGCGAACGATGCCGCATGTTGTGGTGAAGGTAGTACCGTGACCACGCAATGTTGTTCCTTTTACAGAACCAGGAAGCGCTTTCGCACATTCTTGAAGCTCTCTACGAAGCACCCCTTGACCCCTCGCGCTGGGAAGAATTCGTGTGTCTGACCGCCGAGACGGCGGGGGGCATTCCGGTACCTTTTTCAGGACCTCAAAATTCCCTGGTCAATCTGCTTTGCGCCAACTTGCGTCCCGATTATATCGCGTCAGTTTCTTTGCGATCTGGATGGTCCTGGGGCCAAGATCCTTTTCATACACGATTCCGTCTTCATCCACCATGAAGGTCATCACTCCCGATGATCGATACTCCGCCGGATACGCCACGAAAGCGAACCCGTGAGTCATCTTTTCGTTTGACTTCGCTCCTTCACCTTTCAGAATCTTGAAATAATAGCCTTGGAACGGCTGGAGCTTTTGATCTGCAGATCCCCCACTCGCCTCATCCGCAGCGGAAGCGACAAGGAGGCCGATCGGACTAGCGACCACTCCGGAAGAAGTCTCCCAGTAAAGCCCGTTGTGCTTGCCAGGGTCGCTGAAGAGTTTCTGCGCGTAGTGAGAATTCTGGTCGCCATCGTGAGGTTGAGCGTAATACTCCTTCTCCGCATCAACCAGTTCATGGCACACCTGGATCGCGGCCAGTTCGTTTTTCCCAACTCTCCGGTACAAAATCTCTTGCTTCCCGGCCGCAGTATCGAAATACCATGAGTTGCCTTCGTCCACAAGCGGGATTGGCGTTGGCCAGTTTTCCGCGCCGATGTAGAGGGTAGTTGTGCCGTCAGGTTCCTTCACCAGGCGATGCATCTGCTGATATTTCTCCACGAATTGACGCCTGTTGTCCCTATCTTCGGCATCGTCACCGGAGGAGACAATGTCTTTTGCGTGCGGTCCAAGAACCTTCAGCAATGACGGCTCGTCATCCTTCTGCATTGCAGTGACTAGCGCCTCAGTCGCCTTCGCCGCCGAAGGAAACGCTTCCTGCCCGGCTTGCGGCCCATGGGATCTCCGGACTGTCGAGGCTTGTCCGCCAGATGCGGCTGCTTGTGTGCCCGTTTGCGCGGCTGCTAAGTTTGGAAAGAGTCCCAAAGCGAGAGCGGTAACCACAACCGGATAGCTTCTAGAATCGCGTCTTTTCGATGTCATGTGTCATTCCTTTCCTCGCGGGCCAGCCCAGGTGAGCCCTAATGTTAGCGCCTGTTTCTCAGTGTCTACCTCCGCCACCGCCATGCATGCCTCCACCGAAGCTGGACTGTCCTCGCGAGGAAAAACCCCGCGCGTCTCCGCCGTGGCTGAATCCGCTAAAGGCACCGGAGCGCGTGCCCGCACTGCCTCTTCCTGGAGTGCCAAAACCACGAGCGCCGGGACCGCCGCGCGCGAAAGGCGCCCCCCCTCTGTAGTTCCCATGAAAGTAGGCATTGCGGTCATAGAACGCATGGCTGTGGAACGCATAAGGGCCGCCACCATACAGCAAGCCCCGGTGGTACCAATCAAGACCCCATCCCGTGCCAACCCCACCCGAATCCGAAGAAGGGGCCAATGCCAAAACCGACGCCGAAAGAAAGATACGGGCCTCCGACGCCCCACCAAGGATAGAATCCCGGCCAGAGTCCAACTGGATAGCCATAGATCAATTCGGGATCATAATCGGGGACGTAAACGACGTTCGGATCCGCCGGCTGGATGATAACGTCGGACCCCTGGTCAGCCACCGTCTGCTGTGGCGTGGTCTTTAGATTCCCCGCTTCCTGCGCTTTCTTGCGCATGAATTGGATGGCCTGCATCACATCGGCTTGCTGGTTTAAATTGGCATCGCCAAGCTCGGAAGTCCAAGAGAGATCCTTGTCTAAATTCGCAAGAACGGAAGGAAACTGAGTGAGAGCCTTCACGCTAGGATCCCAATCTTGCTGGTCCACGGCGTCGCCTAAGTCCTTGCCCTTCAAATTCGGATTTTGTTGCAGGAACCGTTCTGCTTCCACGATCTGCGTAGGATACGCGGAAGCGGCAAGAATCTGCGCCACTAGAGCATCGGGATACAGAGCGATAGGAGCGACCAACTGTTGCAACTGTGCGGGCGTCAAGGGGGCGGTTTGCGGCTGACCTTGAGCGGCCAGCAACGAGCCTGCGGTTATCGCGAAAGCGAGCGCGCAAGTGGCAGCTCTGAGAAAAGACTCCCTAGATAATTTGAATTCCATTAGACTCTCCTACTTGGCGCATACCCAACCGGTTACTTAGATAACCTTGGAAGAACGGTGGTTGCGTGAATCTGGAGATATTTCCGCTGTGGCGCGGCCGCGTCATGGAAAATTCCAATGGCTGGCGTTTGATTTGGAATCGTCGGTTCAGAGGGTGGCTCGTGTCTGGCTGTTACGATTGCGCATCAAAGACATCCGACTGACGTACTCAAGTTTCAACTGCGGGCGAAAAACGGAGCTATAACGGCGGCCTGTCACCCCGTGGGCGGGCAGCAAATGCTGGGAGGAACGTGAGAAGTTCACTGACAGAAACGATAGTGAGATTGTCACATCCCTCAGGCAAATGAAAGAAGGTTCATGACTGTCCTTGAGTTCAGCTTGATTGTAGGGGCCGGTTCCCTTGTTGCCGGTTTTCTGGGAGCGCTGACTGGGTTGGGTGGCGGCGTAGTTCTTGTCCCGATGCTCACTTTGCTGCTTGGAGTGGACGTGCGATATGCCATTGGGGCGTCGTTGGTGTCGGTGATCGCCACTTCGTCGGGAGCGGCGGCAGCCTATGTGAGAGAGGGCATTTCGAACATCAGGATCGGAATGTTCCTGGAGATCGCTACCACTCTTGGTGCGCTTGCTGGCGCAACTTTGGCGACGCGCATCTCCACCAGTGCAATCTCCATCGTTTTTGGATTGATGCTGATCGGATCCGCGTTCTTGTCCTGGAAACGGCCATCAAGAAATCAACGCGAAGGGGGACTCGACCCGCTTGCCACCAAATTGCGATTGAACGGGAGCTTTCCCGAAGGGAACGGCATTCGAAACTACAACGTGCAGAGGGTACCTCTGGGTTGGGGGCTGATGTTTGGCGCCGGAACCTTGTCTGGACTGCTTGGCATTGGTTCGGGTGCGATGAAGGTTCTGGCTATGGACCAAGCCATGAAGATTCCCTTTAAGGTTTCGACTACGACCAGCAACTTTATGATCGGCGTCACCGCTGCCGCCAGCGCGGGGATTTATCTATCCCGCGGATATATTGATCCTGGGCTCTCTATGCCCGTGATGCTGGGCGTTCTTGGAGGATCGTTGCTGGGTACGCGGATTCTCGTCAAAGCGGATCCCAAGTGGTTGCGGCGGGTGTTCAGCCTCGTGATTGTGGCGCTAGGAATCGAGATGCTCTACAAGGGAATTTCTGGAAGGATTTGATATGGCCGGATTTGATATAGCCAATGACCGAAGTTGGACCGATAAGCGGATGGAAAAATTTATTGGGAACCTCCTCCGCGCCGGTGTGTTGCTCTCTGCGATGGTCGTGTTGTGCGGGGCCGCTGTGTATCTTGTGCGGCACGGGCATGCCCCGGCCAATTACCGGGCATTCCAGAGCGAGCCTTCTGATCTTCGCAGCGTCGGCGGCATCCTTCGCGATGCGGTGGCACTGCGAGGCCGCGGCATCATCCAACTCGGACTGCTGTTGCTCATCGCGACCCCGGTCGCGCGTGTCGCATTTTCGATCTTTGGTTTTGCAGAGGAGCACGACCGCCTGTATGTCATCGTGGCGTCGATCGTGCTCTTAGTTTTGCTCTACAGTCTTATCGGGTCTGCCTGGTCTGTGTAAACAAACCGAAATTTTAGAATCATGCTCGCCGGAGCGGAATCTTTCAGCTAAGAAGGAAGCGTAAGAGCGATGGCTCATCTTTTTGATTCGTTGGTGGTTCGGGACATCAAGTTTGCGAACCGTGTGTTCGTCTCACCGATGTGCGAGTACTCAAGCACCGACGGGTATGCGAACGACTGGCATCTGGTACATCTTGGCAGCCGTGCAGTTGGTGGGGCTGGACTGGTGCTCACCGAAGCAACTGCTGTACTTCCGGAGGGTCGGATCAGTCCGCAGGACCTCGGCACCTGGAGCGACGATCACATCGAGCCTTTGGCCAGAATCGTGCGCTTCATTCATGAGCAGGGCAGCGTCGCAGGCATGCAACTGGCACACGCTGGACGCAAAGCCAGCACGTACCGGCCATGGGAGGGTCAGGGTAGGGTTCCTGAGGCCGAAGGTGGTTGGAAGAACGTGGTGGCTCCGAGTGCGGTGGCTTTTGCCGATCACTATCCAATGCCGCGGGCCCTTAGCAGCGATGGTATTCAAGAGATCATCGCCGCTTTCGCGGAGGCTGCGCGTCGTGCCTGCGAAGCTGGGTTTCGAGTGGATTGAGATTCATGCCGCGCATGGTTATCTGATTCACGAGTTTCTGTCACCTCTTAGCAATCGTCGATCTGATGATTACGGAGGCTCGTTTGAGAATCGCACTCGAATTTTACGCGAGATTGTGGCTGCGGTTCGACGTTCGTGGCCGGAGCGGGCACCGGTGTTTGTCCGGATTTCGGCTACGGATTGGATCGAGGGTGGCTGGGACATCGAGCAGTCGGTTGAACTTGCCCGACAAGTGAAGGAGTTCGGAGTGGACCTGATCGATTGTTCTTCGGGTGGGAACGTGGCTCAAGCCAGCATTCCACTGGGTCCGGGGTATCAGACGCCGTTTGCGCAGCGGATCCGGCGGGAAAGCGGAATCATGACGGGCGCGGTCGGCATGATCACTTCTCCAGTTCAGGCCGAGCACGTCCTCGCTACTGGGCAGGCGGATGCGGTCATTATTGCTCGTGAATTCTTGCGGGATCCATACTGGCCATTGCGAGCGGCCCGTGAGCTGGGCCAGGCGATGTCGTGGCCTGTTCAGTATCTCAGGGCTGGCCCTGAAGGCGCACAGGCGCGCGTTCCTGTGGACCTGAAGAGTCTGAAGTCTTGCTTTGAGGAACAACACGCAGTGCCGGAACTCTAACTTGTCGCTCGCGAGCAGGCGCCGAGGAAGGTTGGCGATCTCTTCCTCGGCTGTTCTTTTGTCCGCCAAATCTGACAAATGCTGTTTGCTAAGAAACGACTAGCTAAGCTAGTGAGCGCCGGCCTTTTCCGCACCGAGTCCGGTGTTGGAACGGACCAGCAATTCGTTGCATTTGTGCTGCGAAGTCGGCTCGTGTGACTCAACAGCGTGGCTAGGATCGCTCCGATGAATCCCAACGGAATACGCAAGATGCCGGGATTTCGTCAGCTTTCAATCCTCCGTCCCGAATTTCTTCAGATCTTCGGGTCCATCTGCCAACGCCACCGCCTCTTTGCCCTGGACCAGTTCCCGGATGTTTTCCACAATGTCAGGATTGGCCAAGGTCGAGATATCTCCAGTGTTCATGTTGTTGGAGAGGGCGGCGAGAACACGACGCATGAGCTTGCCCGAACGGGTCTTGGGCATATCCGGAACGATGTGGATATGCTTCGGACGGGCAATCTTGCCAATCATGGTTTCAATGGCCTTGTTGACCTTGTCCACAATCGCCGGACTGGCCTGGACACCCGGCTTTAGGGCGATATAGACTTCGGGCACGCGGCCCTTGATCTCGTCCGCCACGGGTACTACCGCCGCTTCTGCCACCTCGGGAACCGTCAGACACGCAGACTCGATTTCCTTGGTGCCCAAGCGGTGGCCGGCCACATTGATGACATCATCGACTCTGCCGAGAATGCGGAAATAGCCGTCGGCGGCCAGCACAGCTCCGTCCGACGCAAAATATGGCCAGTCATGCCAATCCTTGCTGTTGCGATTCTTGCAGTATTTTGTGTAGTACTGGGTAACGAAGCGGTCATGATCACCCCAAATTGTCTGCATGATCCCTGGCCAGGGATTGCGAATGCAGATGTTGCCCGCCTTCCCCGATCCAGCCGCGATTTCCTGGTTGTTTTCGTCATAAATCACCGGGAAGATTCCAGGCACGCCTGGGCCCGCGCTTCCTGGCTTCATGGGATCGAGCGCCGGCTTGGTGCTGCACAAGAATCCTCCGTTTTCGGTTTGCCACCAGGTGTCCACAATCACGGCCTCGCCTTTGCCCACCGTATCGTGATACCAGCGCCAAACCTCCGGCTCGATGGGTTCTCCCACCGTTGTCATGTGCTTGAAATGGTAGTTGTACTTGGGGGGTTCATCGTGACCGGCCTTGCGCAACATGCGAATGGCCGTGGGGGAAGTGTGGAAGATGTTGACATCCAGGCGCTCGGCGATTCTCCATACCCTGCCGGCGTCCGGGTAGGTCGGGACACCCTCATAGATCACACTGGTAGCGGCCAACGCCAGCGGACCGTAAACAATATAGGAGTGGCCCGTGATCCAGCCGATGTCGGCCATGCACCAGTAAACATCCTCGGGATGAATGTCCTGGATGTACTTGGAGGTGCCGGTCACATAGGCGAGGTAGCCGCCCGTGCGATGTTGGCAGCCTTTGGGCTTTCCGGTACTGCCGCTCGTGTACATAAGAAACAGCGGCGCTTCCGCATCCATGGGGACGGGAGCCACCAGTTCACCGGCGTACTTCGGGAGCACTTCGTCCACGAAGAAATCGCGCCCTTTCACAAATGGCGAAGCGGACGCATTCTTGCCCGGGTGCCGCCTCCAGACCAGGACCTTGTCCACGGTCTGGCCTTCCTTCTTGGCTATTTCCAGCGAGATCTCGGAGGCCGCTTTGTGGTCGAGCAGCTTACCATTGCGATAGTAACCATCCATCGTGATCAGGACTTGGCTTTGCGAATCGGCGACACGCATACCGCAAGCCTCGCCGCTGAAGCCGCCAAACACAACGGAGTGAATCACTCCCAGGCGGGCGCATGCCAGCATGCTAATCGGCAGCTCGGGCACCATCGGCATATGAATGGTGACGCGATCTCCGCTCTTCAGGCCGCAGAAATCTCGGAGCAGCGCCGCGAATTCATTCACTCTTACATAGAGTTCACGGTAAGTGACGGATACGGGCGCTTCGGACTCCGGTTCCGGCACAAAGATCAGCGCCGCTTTGTTTTTGTACTTGGCAAGGTGCCGGTCCACGCAGTTGTACGAGGCGTTGATCTTGCCGCCTACGAACCACTTCCAGAACGGCGGATCACTGGTGTCGAGCGTGGTTTGCCAGTACTGGTCCCAGCTCAGCATATCGGCGTACTCCCGGAAGCATTCCGGAAAATTCTTCTCACTGAAGCGTTCCACGACGTTGGGATCGGTCAGATTCGCCTGGCCGACAAATTTCGCGGAAGGATAATAGTATTCTTCTTCCCGCCAATGGACTGCAATCTGAGCCTCGCTGGTCTCGATCACCGCACCTTGCGTCTGAAGAGTTCGAGCCATATCAGTCACCCCTTAGATTTTTGAATTTGTGATGCAACCCCCGGCAGTTCTCCGCCAGTGTTTCCAGGGTTGGCGGAGCGTGCCCTTGCGCTCCGTTCAAACCCTATACGATGGAACATTCTGCACATCACTGCAACAACTGCTGGAAGCTAGGCAACCGCGGGCACCTTCGTTCCTGCCAGCCTACCTTCCGGCGCGACCGGGCGTTTGACCGCAAGTTCGCAAAGCAGGGCAACTGCTGCCAGACCCGCCGCGGTGTAGAACGCCATCTGGTAGTTGTGGTACTTGTCGAACATCCAACCGCCGATGCGCCCACCGAGCAGGCCGGCCACGCCCCAGGCTGTAAATAGCATGCCGTAGTTGAGGCCCAGGTTCTTGGTGCCCCAGAAATCGGCGGCCGTCGATCCGTTCACCGAA
>Ga0208194_1000153_pt1 | contig 13159 bp, 10 predicted proteins | sample June2015DPH_19_2_FD_184718 | JGI IMG/M metagenome (GOLD analysis project Ga0208194, IMG submission 184718) | Peatland microbial communities from SPRUCE experiment site at the Marcell Experimental Forest, Minnesota, USA - June2015DPH_19_10... | ecosystem: Environmental > Terrestrial > Soil >...
GAGCGAATTCCGCTCTCCGCGACTCGCACCACATTCTCCGGAAGCCGCTCCGCCAGCCCGAACGCCGTTTCCACATCCACCTTGAACGTTCGCAGATCGCGCGTGTTCACGCCAATCAAGTCGCATCCCGCATCCAAAGCCCGCTGCAACTCTTCCTCATCATGCACTTCACACAACACATCCAACCCATGCGAGCGAGCACCCAACGCCAGCCTGGTTAACTCCTCCTGCGATAAAGCCGCCACAATCAGCAACACCGCATCCGCCGAATTCGCCCGCGCTTCTAACAATTGAAACTCATCCACGATAAAATCCTTGCGCAGACACGGAATCTTCACCGCCGCAGAGGCCAACCGCAAATTCTCCAGCGACCCTTGAAAGAACTCTTCGTCCGTCAGCACCGAGAGCGCCGCCGCTCCCGCCGCCTCCAATTCCTTCGCCAGCTTTTCCACGTAAAACTCCGCCCGAATCAATCCCTTCGACGGGGACTTTTTCTTCAACTCCGCAATCACCGCCACGCCAGCTCTGCTCGTTTCCTCCAGCACCCGCCGAAACCCGCGCGGCACATGCTGTTCCGCCCGCCGCTCCAACTCTCGCAGATCGGATCCATCTTTTGCCTCAATCACTTTCCGCCGCGTCTTCGCCACTATCTGATCGAGAAATGCATCCATACAGGGTCCTGCAATTATAGAAGACTGACGCTCCAACCCTGGTCACCCGCCCCAAAACACGCTAAAAAACAAAGCCTCCGCCACCCTTGCGGGCGGCGGAGGCCAAGGCTTAAGCCGCTCCAGCTTTTACTTCACTGCAGCTACTGTGGGGTTGAAGGCATCCGCGAACGCTTTCCCGTTCGGCGTTCCCATCCCGGTTACGTTATCCCAGCCCACTTTCGTGTGCAGCGCAGACGAAGTGTTGCAGGGCGATCCGTCGAAATCAGTGCTGGGCAGCGCTGAGCAGTCTGTCCCGAATGAGATTACCAACTCTGTGTAATCTAAATAGGGATAGTCCCATATCGCGCTGACAAACTTTGCGGGCGCCGCCGACGTCCCGGGCGGGAACCCGCCCGCGCCCAACACCTCACTCGCGGTATAGTTATTGGTCACTGTAGACTCTCGAATCGAGGCAGTCACGTTGGTTTTTGAGCCAACCGGAACGACATCGGTGATCGCTCCCGGCGGCAACGAATACAAGTACTGTGCGGCTTGGCCAAGAGGCACTCCCGCTTCCTGATTGGCAATCGCCCACAGTGCGGAGAACATCGGGCAAGCCACGCTCGTCCCGCCCCACACCTGCCAAACCTGTTCCGGAAGCTGCCCCGGAACGCTGATTAGAATCGCCACTCCCGTGAACGGGTCCGCCAGCCACGAAATATCGGGAAGTTGCCGATACTTCCCCGGCAGACTCTTCTGGAAGGCAGGCTTGGGGAACCCGCCCAGGCAGACCTCGGTGGTGTTTGGGGGAGTACCCACGAACTCTTGGAAGGCGCAATTGCTCTGGCCTCCGCCCGATCCAGCATAGAACCCGAAGTCCTCCGGCGGATCGGGAATAAACCCCTCATCGGTCAGCAGAACTTCGTTGTTCCCCCACCCCGCCTGCCACGCAATTGAGTTGTCCGCCTTCAACGCCAGGCTTACTCCACCCACCGCGGTCGCCCACGGCGAATCAGCCGGAGCACTTACAGTGGCCGGAATTCCGTAAACCGTAAAGTCGCCGTCGTCTGCCGAAGAGAAGTTGGTGGAGATTCCCGAGATTGCCGCAACTTCGGAAATCAGGTTTTCGTTCGCCAGTTCCGAAGCTGGGGTTTCGGATTCTGGTGAACCATAGCTGCCCGAAACTGAGTTGCCCAGCCCATAGTTCACCGCGAAGTACTCGGCCTCGTTCACATCCTGGAAGCTCGCCGAGGGCGGAACTACCAGGTCGATGTTCGCCATGGGAGCAACGGCATGCGACCACTCGACATCGATGTTGATTTCCACCGAATCGGGAGCCTCGCACAGGCTCGGCGTCGGGGTGTAGATGATGTTGAAGTTCGACGAACTCAGCAGCGGCAATCCAAACATCGCCGAGAACGCATTCGCGTCATTCTGAATGGTCGGCGACCCGCACCAGTCGAGAATCACAATGGTCTGTCCCTGCCCTTGGAATCCTTCAGCGTACAGTCCCGTCAGATTATAGGCAGTCTGGATCGGCCCTGGCGTATAAGCGCAACCCGCGCTGGTCAGGCTCTGCAGATTTAAGTGATTCCCCTTGTAGGTCCCGATGGGTAACGAACCGTCGTTGTCGCTAGAGAATACATCCGTCACTACTCCGTCGAAGCAGTCCGGAGTAAAGAAACTCGAAGGCGGCGCCAATGCTGGCTTCACGCCAGCCGACCCGCTCTTCCCAAAATTCGTCGGTCGGGCCATCAGCGGATGCTCATAAGTCCCCGTGTCCAGTCCCGAAACCGACTTCACCAGCGGACCCGCAGCTCCTTCTACGTAAGGATCGCTCGCGTTGGCACGGATGACCTTATCCCGCACCTGGTAATTGTTGAGTTGTACCTGGAACGCCTTCTCCACGTCCCCCACCGTACCTCGCGCCCTTACAAAGAAATTGTCGCCACCCACCTTCACCACTTTCAGGTTGTGCGATTCAAAAAATTCCTGCACCGTTTTTGCCTCTTCCGCCGTCGGCGCAAACCGCGCCGCAATTTGTGCCCGGGTCAGCCAGTGACGGTAGTTGGGCGAGGTGCGATCATACAAATCCCTCGCCAGCGCATCCATCTCCCCACGGTTATGCGGGTTCAGCCAGATGCTCACCTCAATTGTCTTCGACGGATCTTCCGTCCCTAGGTTCTTCGCCGTCGCCACGTAGCTGGGTGTGTTGTGTGCAACAAACCGTCCGAGAGCCGCATTGGCCGGCCGAACCGCGCATAGGGTTAGGGTCAGTACAACAAGGCTCAGCCCCATCGTCCTCATTCGGTCGAAGTGGGCTGAGGGGTACAACGCTGTCTTCTCCTGGTACATTGTTCCTCCTAGGACTTTACCTCTGCGAATCTGAGTAAGCTGATCCAGACCATTAGTGATGGCCTGCACCCGCTCTAACCGCCATTGGAAGCGGCAGACTTCAATTTCAATTCGGCTGCCTGAATCCAGCGTCGCTGCTGCGCTGCGTGTCGCAGCAATTCTGGATCCTCCCCAAAAGAATCACGACATCCTAATGGCTTTGCCCAAGAAAGACAATAAGTCCGAAGACTCTCCCATTTTTTCGACCGGATCTCAGCTGCCCAAAGAGTCGCACTCAGATTTCCCGCCCACCATCCTACTGGCAAACGCTCTCGATCTCCTTGTAAGGCTTCTCCGCGTGCTCCGGATCCTTGATCCCTTTCACCTGCATCATCTGGTCCAGCAGCGTGCCCGCGTCATGCAACCCAACATCCGGATCGCTCTCATACGCCGCATCGCTCTGCGCCTCTTCCAGCGTCACCAGCTTGAATCCTTTTTTCTTCAACAGCTCCAGCGCATCCGGCAGAATCGTGCTGCTGTACGCCCCCAGGTGCATCAACAGCACGTAGCTGATCTCCCGCCCGTAAACCAACTTCGCCTGCTCCCGCCCCAAATCGAGAAATTCCGACGCCGTACTCAAATAACTCGACCTCAACCACTCCATCGACTTCGCATCGTTCTTCGCCACGCACCGCGCATACGCCGTGTTCCACAAGTAGTCCTCCCAATCCAGCGTCACCTGCGCAATCCTGTACCCATGCGCCTTTAAAAAGGCTCGCACCGCGCGCCGCTTCTCCACCGTGTCGCCCTCATGCAGATACGGATAGCGAAACCAGTGCCAGTCATTCGCTTCTTCTTTTAGCAACTCCAGCACCGGCTCATTCTCCTCAATCTCCCGCTCGAATGCCTCAGCCGTGTTCTGCTCCAGATCCATGTGCGAATAAGTATGATTTCCCACCGGCTCCGCCGCCGCCCACAGCTTCAGCGCTTCGGCGCCATCTGCATTCGCCTCCAGCTTTTTCGCATTGATGAATCCATACACCGGAGGCACGTGCCGTTTCTTCAGGATCTCCAAAACATGCTTCGTAGTCTCCGCCCGCGTCACCCCTGGCGGCAGCAATCCATTCAGCGGCAAATCGTCAAAAGTAATCGCAAGCTTCTGCGCAGCGCAAATCTCCGCGAGCCCAAGAAAAAAGACGAACAGCACGCCGATCGAGCAAACCAGATTCTGATTTTTCATGCCAAGAGTTTACTTCACCCGGCGGGCGCGCAACCTACGTGCAGTAACGTGGAAGAGCGGCGCTTCAGCAGCCTGCCCTGAGCGAGGTCGAATGGGCCGCGTAAAGCGTCCTACAGTTAACACAGGCTTTCAGCCCGCCTCCGTCGTCGAAGCTCAGACTCGACCTTGCCCCACCTTTGGCCGACCGGTTCATCTTGGGTTTCCCCATCGATTACGGCCCGGTACTTCTCCTCATGCCCTTCGGATTCCCCTCACGGTGGATACCCTGCCCTCCGAAGTACTGCCAGCAGTGGCTCTAGCTCCGTCTTGGCTGTATCCAGCTTTCGCTTTCGTGCCCGTTTAGACATCTGCATACCTTCTGCCTTCTTCGGCCAGCGAGGAATTACCCCCGCTTTTGGATATGGCGCCCCTCATTTGAGCGCCAGAGGGACTTCAACCCTCCTGGACAACGTGCTGCTCAGCACGCGCTTCGCGTACTCCGCTTTGGCTTGCTTCAGGATGGGGATGTCGGGGTCGGCGTCTTTCCAGAGTGTGAGGAAATTTTTGTAGGCGGCGAGCGCCCGGACGCGGGCAGCGTCGGCATCGGCTCCTTGTGAAGTTCTCGACTGCAAGGGCATTCGCACGCGCACTCCCAGATGTGCCAACGCCCCCGTCCAGCAATTCCACACCATGCCGCTGTGTTCGAGAATCTTCTGGAACTCGGCGGCGGCAGCACTGCCCTGCCCCGCCGCCGCTTGCGCGTCGTCTGAGCCGCGCGCCGAAATCCCGAGCCCAACGAGGGAAACCGTAGCCTACCAAACGCTATTTCTTCTTTGGTGCCATCGAAGGGACTCGAACCCCCACACCGTTGCCGGTACATGGACCTGAACCATGCGCGTCTGCCAATTCCGCCACGATGGCAATCTTGAATTGCAATGCAGCGGCGGCCGCAAGGCCGCCGAGTCAGGAAGACTAACACTTCTATTTTACAGGCATGTCACACCCTGTCAAACCAACCGCCGCAGTGTCATCCCGAGCAAGCGTTCTTCGCGCAGCGAGGGATCTGGGCGCCCTACCCCAGTTTCGCGGTCATCGAAATCTTCGCATTCAGCACCTTCGATACTGGACAGCCCTTCTCCGCCGCTTCCGCATACTTTTGAAACGTCGCCGCATCCGCACCCGGAACCTTGCCAACTACATCGATATGGCTCGATGTAATCGCCCATCCGGATTCCTGTTTCTCCATGGTCAGCGTCACATTCGTGCTGATGCTCTCCGGCTTCAGATTCGCTCCGCCCAACTGCGCCGACAGCGCCATCGAAAAGCACGCCGCGTGCGCCGCCGCAATCAACTCCTCCGGATTCGTCCCCGGCCCATTCTCAAACCGCGACGTAAACGAATATTGCGTATCCTTCAGCACTCCGCCCGGAGTCGAAATCGTTCCCTTCCCGTCTTTCAGCCCGCCCTTCCACACTGCGCTAGCTTTGCGTTCCATCGCCATCTCCTCATCATGAATAGAAAATTAAATCCTTCTTCATTATTGTAGACGGAGATCGCTCAGCCTGTCAGGTGCAACACCCTCGCGATGCAACTAGAACGATGCAGTCTCAATAAAAATCCGAGCAACTCAAATAAAATCCGCACACCGGACAGCTCAACTTGCACCGGCTCTCCTTCAATTTCTCCGAACAGTTCGGACAAAACTGCTCCGGATACCCCACACACCGTTCCACTTCCACCTGCTTCTCGCCGGCTTGATTTCCCACAATCCGTTCTGGCTCGCTCCCGCTCATCCGCGCAACATATCTCCTGCCGCACCCGCGCACAAGTGGAAATTCATCTTCCTTCTCGGTGTGCTCCTCGTGCCAAAGAACTAACCCTTTTGCGCAGGAGAAATTTGCGCTCGGAAGACTATCCTCCATCACCTCAGTCCCACAAACTTTGCGCCGCAAAATTTTGCGCTTTCCACAGTTTCTTGCGCTAGAATGCTCTAGCACTGAAGAGCGCCGTCCACCCTGACCGCAGACCCGCTCTTTGCCTTCCCCCAGGAGGTAGTAGATGTATCGCTCGTATTCCAATTCCTTGGCGGACTCACATTCGCCCATGGATGTGCAGTCCCTGATTCGCAATCTCGCCCAAGACTTCGTCACCGCTTTCAACACCGGCAACTATGATCAGGGCGCCGCTCTTTTCGCACCCGACGGCGCCCTCATGGCTCCTCACTACGACCTCGCCTACGGCCCCAAGGCCGTCGAGCGTCTCCTCCGCCAGCTCGGCGACGCCGGATATCAGGACCTTCGTCTCGAAACCATTCGCGTCGAATTCTCCGCCGACATGGCCGTGGAGATCGGTCGCTACAACGTCGCCATTCGCCAGCCCGATGGCACCATCCAGGCTGACCGTGGCAAGTACGTCAGAGCCTGGCGCCGGCTCGGTGCGTGGCTCATCGTCGCCGATAGCTGGAGCACCAACCTGCCGCTAGCTCGGTAGGATATCGGCTGCAGGACGGGCGGCGCGCCCGTCCCAGAGATGTTGTCATTCCGAGCGCAGCGAGGAACCTGCTTCCGCCTCCGCCGCCACAGCTCCCGATCCCTTCTCCCAACCAGCCTGAATCTCCACCGGACCCCGCAACAACTCCCACGCCTCCTGATATTTCCCATACTTCTGCCGCTTGCTCTTCGGCGTAAAGTGCAGACTCAAATTCTTCCTCCCATCACTTCGAACGGAATGATGTACCAGTCATCAATCGGAATCAGCAGCACCGCAAAAAAATCCACCGTCCCCGGAACATACGTTTTCCGCTTCGGCCCCATCACATTCAAGCTGTACCCATCCCCCCGCCGCTTGTAAATCGTCGACTTCACCTGCACCCCGCTGGACCCTCCCCCGTCCCTCCACTCCCGCGTCATACCTCCCCGACTCCCCATACGGCTTCGACACCTTCAACCCATGCTCCAGCGCCAGCATCATGAAGTACATCTCCGCCCACTCTCCACGCTCCTTGCACCCCTTGATCCGCCCACCCATCCTCTTCCGATTCTCCATTCGCTTCCGAAGAGACCACAGAATATCGCGACAGACTGGCTAGACGGCATCGGAAATGTAATCGACCTGCTGTGCGCCTGAGGAATCCGATCTCCTGAAAGTCAGGACGCTCTCAGTTGCATTGAAGGACGCACGATAGTCCCTCGCACTAGGATTGATCCCCGCCATCGTCCGGGAGAGCGGAAAGTCATTCCTTTGCTCAAGTTCCAGTTCACTTGCGGCGCCCATCTCAGTGAGAATGACCGGCAAGTTATTGTGCAAGTCCTTGTAATATGAGTCTTGCACCACGAGAACACACATGCCCCGCGGACGCAGCACTCTACCTATCTTGCTGACCGATGCCGATAGTGATTGGAACTACTGTAGGTGATTCTTGTAGTAGTAGGTGGCGGATGCTTTTGAGCTGTGCTGGTGCAGAGCCCCGAGAAAGCCTAGGCAAGTCTGCCCCCAAGTCGCTGAAATAGCTGGAGCCGCCTTCGGAACCGTCACGCTCCCGATCAGCCCACGCCGCAACTCTTTGAAGCCTGAATTAGAGCCGAAGCCGAGAAGCGACAACTCGGCAGATGTCGCCATTGCATAGTCAATTCTGGTGCAATAAGGCGGCGAGGCTAGAACGAAGTCGACTGAACTCGTTCCGACGACGCGACCTTGAGAATTCGCTCGGCATTCAGGCTAGTGTATTCAGCGGGGTCGAGACACCGTGCCTTAGCCACGACCATCATTCCAGGATTGAGATCGTAGCCGCAGACACTCAGACCCATAGAGGCGGCTGTCGACGTTGTTGTACCGCCACCGTTCCAAGGGTCCAGCACCCACTCGCCTTCGCGGAGCCCGGCGGAGGATAGAGCAGACCGGGCAAAGCGCTCGGAAAAACTCGGATAAAACCTATACCCAGTCGACGAAAAGCTGCCGGCGCCGCGGATCTTAGGATTCTCTATCGCTTCCATGTTTCGAGCTTGCGGTTAAATCTTACGAGCACCCGCTCGTGCTCCCGCAACTTCCGCAGCGGTAGCAACTGCCGTTGCGGGTCATGATGCTGCCGCAGAAGCTGCAACTGGGAGCGTCGCCCAGGTCAATGATGCCGGCCAGCGCGTCGGCGGCGTGGATTCTGCCGTGCCCAGGAGGTATCTGCTGCTCAATATCCATCGAGCTGCCCCCTCCGGGTACCGGCCCTTTACTCGGATCATATACGCCCGGCGCAGACCAAGACTTTGGCCGCAGGTTATCAAACAGCATCTGCTGCTGCCCAGTCAGGAAACGCAACTGCAGCCAGCGGAAGATGTAGTCCATGATCGACTTGGCATACCCGATATCGTCATTTCCCGTCCAGCCGCTGGGCTCAAAGCGCGTGTGCGCGAACTTTTCGCACAACAGCTTAAGCGGCACGCCGTGTTGCAGAGCGATCGAGACGGCACACGAAAAGCTATCCATCAGGCCACTCACCGTCGAACCTTCTTTGGCCATCGTGATGAAGATTTCGCCGGGTTCACCGCTCGGATAAAGCCCGACGGTAAGATAGCCCTCGTGGTCACCCACCTTGAATTTGTGGGTTACGGACATGCGCTCCTCAAGCAGCTTGTGCCGCACGGCGCGCGGAGGCCCGTTGGGGTTATCTTCTTCCTCGTGCGCCGCGGCCGCCGCTACCCGCGCGTCGTCCTTGCTGGAGTTTGCAGTCTTCGCGGCAGCCGAGAGCGGTTGCGACTTCTTGCAGCCGTCGCGATACACCGCGACCGCCTTCAGTCCTAGCTTCCACGCCTGCAGATACGCTTCCATGATGTCTTCGACCGATGCGTTCTCAGGAAGATTGACGGTCTTCGATATCGCTCCGGAGATGAACGGCTGCGCCGCCGCCATCATCCGCAGATGCCCCATGTAAGCAATCGACCGCGTCCCCTTGGCCGGCTTGAACGAACAATCGAAGACGGCGAGATGATCGTCCTTGATGTGCGGCGCGCCCTCGATGGTTCCGGTCGCATCGATGTAACTGACAATCGCATTCGCCTGATCGTGGTCGTAACCCAGCTTGAACAACGCCGTCGGCACCGTCTGATTGACGATCTTAATCATCCCCCCACCCACGAGTTTCTTGTACTTCACGAGTGCGAGATCAGGTTCCACACCAGTTGTGTCGCAGTCCATCATGAAGCCGATGGTTCCGGTTGGCGCGAGGACTGTCACTTGCGAATTTCGGTAGCCGTGTTTTTCTCCGTGGGCAAGGGCTTCGTCCCAGCACTGTTTGCTGGATTCGTAGAGTGGAGTGGGGACGTTCGCTTTGCTTATGTTGTTGACGGACGCGCGGTGCATGCGGATTACGTCGAGGAATGGTTCGCGGTTGATGTACCAGCCGGGGCAGGCTCCGCCGGGCATGGAGGCGCTGCCGAGATTGGTTTCGGCGAGATTCTTTTTTGTGGGTTCGGTGGCGGGCGTTAACGGCTGGCAGAGTTCTGCGATCCTGGAAGATTGCAGATAGGCTTCGCCGCACATGATGGCGGTGACGCAGGCGGCGTAGTCGCGGCCGGCGTCGGAGTCGTAGGGCAGGCCCGCGGCCATTAATAGCGCGCCAAGATTTGCGTAGCCTAAGCCGAGCGGGCGGTAGTCATGCGAGTTGCGCATGATCATTTCCGTCGGATAGCCGGCGTTGTCGACCAGAATTTCTTGCGCGGTGATGAGGACGTCGACGGCGTGGCGATAGGCTTCGACATCGAAAGTGCCGTTGGGCGCGAACTTCAGCAAGTTCAGGCTGGCCAGGTTGCAGGCGGAGTCGTCGAGGAACATGTATTCGCTGCAAGGATTGCTGGCGTTGATGCGGGCAGTGTTCTTCGATGTATGCCAGCGGTTGACGGTGGTGTCGTATTGCATGCCGGGATCGCCGCAGTGCCAGGTGGCTTCGGAAATTTTCTGGAGAAGATATTTAGCTTTGTAGGTTGTCATGACGCTGCCGTCCTGCACCTTCTTGGTGGAGAAATCGGTGTCGCGGATTACGGCGTACATGAAGTCATCGGTGACGCGGACGGAGTTGTTCGCGTTCTGGAAAAAGATGGAGGAGTAGGCGTCGGAATCGGGATGAGAGCCGTCGTATCCCATGGCGACCAGCGCGTGAGCCTTGGCTTCCTCTTTCTGTTTGCATTCGATGAACTCGACGATGTCGGGGTGGTCGACGTTGAGGATGACCATCTTGGCGGCGCGGCGAGTTTTGCCTCCGGACTTGATGACGCCAGCGAAGGCGTCGAAACCTTTCATGAAGCTGAGCGGGCCGCTGGCGGTGCCTCCACCGCTGAGACCTTCGGTAGACGAACGCAGCGGAGAGAGATTGGTTCCGGTGCCGCTGCCCCACTTGAACAGCATGCCTTCAGTCTTTGCGAGAGTGAGGATGGAGTCGAGCGAATCCTTTACCGAGTTGATGAAGCAGGCGGAGCATTGGGGACTGCTGTAGCCGGTGACGCCGAACTCAACCTGCTGAGTCTTGCGATTCCAGTGCCAGTTGCGCGCGTCGGAATTGGGCTCGATGCGGTCGCAGCCGACGTTGAACCAGACGGGCGAATTGAAAGCGGCGTACTGGCGAACGAGGATGTGGACGAGCTCATCGTGGAAGGTTGCGCCGTCTTCGAGAGTTTTAAAGTAGCCTTGGGCCAGTCCCCAGTTGCGGATGGTTTCGGCAACACGAGTGACGAGCTGGCGGACTCCGGTCTCGCGCTCGGGCGTGCCGACTTTGCCGTGCAGATATTTCGAGGCGACGATGTTGGTCGCGGTCATGGACCAATCTTTGGGAACTTCGACGTCCTTCTGCTCGAAGATCACGTTGCCTTGTGCGTCAGTGATCTGAGCAAGGCGGAGATCCCATTCGAGTTCGTCGTAGGGGGACACTCCGGGCTTGGTGAAGAAGCGACGGAAGGATAGGCCAGGGGTGACCTTCTTGTTGGCGGTAACAGGGGTTGCGGGAGCGGCCGCAGGGGAATCAACGGTGGTAGTTTTAACCTCGGGCATTGCTTTCTCCATTAATAATTAGATTCTATCGATCTTGGCCCGATTCGGCTTCCATGGGGGTGGATGGGGGAATCGGACCGTGCCCAAACGGGAAATTTGTTCGGGGTGAAGCGTGTGTTGTTAAAGAGCTTGTGCCCTTGCGGGGGCTAACTGCCTCAGGGGCTAAAGCCCGGGATCATTCTTGCTTCTGACGCGGCGCTAAAGCGCCGCTCTTCCACGGTTGCGCCGGCGTCATCGGAGCCGCCTGTTTCGGTGGCGCTTTTGGCATCCGATCTCAAGGGGCTAAAGCCCAAGCTTTTTCGTACTCCTTGCGGTACGGCTGAAGCCGTACCCTGATACGAAGCAAAACAACCTTTCAATCGCAGCGCTGAAAGCGCTGCGCCACCCAAAATCCCTTCGGATCAAAAACCGGAGGGGAGGGGGTGAGGACAGTGAAGGTTGTTGTTGGCTCCGGAATCGAGATGTGGGGTCGAGCGTACAACATCCGTCCCTCGGCTAGGCTCTACTGCCGGGACTAGAGGTGGGACGGTGTCGGCATTGGCGGACAGGAGTGTCCGCCCCACACGGGCCGTGCCCACACCAACCGTTTCTTCTGCGGTACTTAATTCCAGCGACGAAGAGAAGCCAGCGGGGATGCCGGAGGCTTTTTCGGCGGAGGAGAGCATCCATTGATTGAGGGCGCTGCAAATGTTGCGGCGCTGATCCTGCTCCTCGATGACCACGAAGCGGAGGAAGCAACGTCCGGAGGAAAGGCGTGCGCGCATGGGATTGATGCGGGTGAACATGCGGTCGAGGACGAAAGCCATGTCATCGTCTTCGGAGAACTGAAGGACGGCGAGCATGCGGCGGCCGCCGCCAGCCGAGCTCTGCTCATTCGGACAGCCGAGGGCGGCTGTCCCCACATGAGTGTTGCTGGGGCTGAAATCCATGATCTCCTCAGCGATGGCGAAGATGCCGGGCTTGCTGGGGACGACGAGGAGGCTGTGAGGGGAATCGCAACGGAACCAGCGTGACCATTGCAGGCGGCGGGGGTCGATGGGACGATCGAAGCCATGCCGAGCGAGTGAATCGGTGACGAGGCGGGTTAAAGCTTCCATCCAGGGCTCCTCAAAATCAGGGGCTAAAGCCCCGTCATTTTCTGCGATCTATTCGCGGCGCTGAAGCGCCGCTCTTCCACGGCGCTGCCAGCAGACAGGTTGTTCTTTTTTCAGTCGTTCACCCGGGGGAGGATCGGGGAACGGCCACCGCACTTACTAAAAGCACCCGGCTTCGGGCTCCGGCCACCGGACTGACTAAGCTGGGTCCTGTTTACTGTATTGCTTTGTTGGCTTTACGGAGATGGCGCCGGGTCACCTCTGGCCTGGCGCCATCCCGTCCTCACTACTCTCTTCTACTTCACCTGCCGAAACCCGCCCCGTTCCCGCGGGGCGAGTTTCAAAGCTATGGGATTGCAAAGTTACTCCCGCTTATTGTGCCTGTCAAGAGGGAAACACTACAGGTTGTATCTCCAGCAATGACGGGCTTGATGCTGGGGCGGCGGTTTGGTTTTCCACAAGTGCAATTCATGGTGCATTCACAAAAGTCGAGGGTGAGTTGAGGAGTGCCATTCTAGGACCTAGAGGGTCCGCGTCCCGGCGGCTGAAGGCACAGGCAGACCGGCGGAACGGGTGCCGGGCTAAAGCCCAGTTTGACTTGGGACAGTTTACGCGGCGCTGAAGCACCGCTCTTCCACAGCGCTGCGGCCGTTGCGGAATTCTATCGGCGCTCTTAGAAGCGGTGGTTAGTTTGCCAGAGATGATTTCCAAGGCTTTAAGTACCTCGGGGGCTAAAGCCCGCAACAATGACGCGGCGTTTATCGCAGCGCCAAGAGCGCTGCGCCACCCAAAAGAGGCGGGCCAGCTAAATCTTTTCAGCACTGTTCTCAGCC
>Ga0208194_1000161_pt1 | contig 12962 bp, 6 predicted proteins | sample June2015DPH_19_2_FD_184718 | JGI IMG/M metagenome (GOLD analysis project Ga0208194, IMG submission 184718) | Peatland microbial communities from SPRUCE experiment site at the Marcell Experimental Forest, Minnesota, USA - June2015DPH_19_10... | ecosystem: Environmental > Terrestrial > Soil >...
TTTACTAAACGCAAATGCGCCGGACCATAGAAGGCAGCATAGCGTGGATCGTTCACGTCTGAGTCGAACTGGCGTCCGCCGTCGAAGAACCAGTCGTGTTCCGCGCGATGCGACGACGCCCCAAGATGAAGCCCCTCTGCGCGAACCGCTGTTGCCAATTCGCCGAACAGGTCGCGCTTCGGGCCCATCTTTCCCGCACACCAGTCGGTGAGTCTGGAATCGTACATAGGGAAGCCGTCATGATGCTCCGCCACCGGCACCACGTACTTTGCTCCAGCCTCGCGAAACAAGCGCGCCCATGCGCGCGCATCGAAGCGCTCGGCCTTGAACATGGGGATGAAATCCTTGTAGCCAAACTTGCCCTGCGGCCCGTAGGTGGCGACATGGTGCCTGAATTCCGCGGAGCCGGGCTGATACATGTTGCGCGAATACCATTCGTTGGCGAATGCGGGAACGGAGTACAGTCCCCAATGAATGAAGATTCCGAACTTCGCGTCTTCATACCAGGCTGGCGCGTGGTAGTTCTGGAGCGATTCCCAGTAGGGGCGAAAAGGGCCTTCGTTCGCTTGCCGTTCGACGTCTTTCAAAATTCCCTGCCGCGCATCGTCGTATTTGCTTTCCGCTTTCTGCCATGCGTTTTCAATCGCGGCTGGGCCGGAGGGCGATGATTGGGCGAGCCCAGCGAAACGCGAGGCAACCATCAGGATCGCGAGCGCGAGAAATACCATCGACCGCCGCGCCAGTCGCTTGGCACCGCGCGCGAACGGAAGGAGGAAGCGCGCTTCTTTCATAGGCCTCCGAATAAAGTGAGCAGCAAGGCGTCCATTACTGCGGCTTCGGGGTATCGGATCGTGGCGTTTCGTGTTGCAAAGCTTTCCGCATGCGGTCGCGCCGCTCACGGATCTGGTCGCTTCCGGGAGCGTCGGGCGCGAGCTTAAGGTAATCGTCGAAATCCCGAACCACCAAAGCGAACTTCTGCTGTTGGATGTGAACATTTGCGAGCACCAGATAGACTTGCGGATTGTCCGGCTTCAACTCTTTTGCCTGCAGCGCGCTGGCCTCTGCTTCGGCCCCGCGTTTCAGTCCCACCAGCGCTCGCGCCAACTCGAAGGGGCCGTGCCAGGATGCGTCGCCCGCGGCAATTGCGTGCCGGGCCAGGGGCTCGGCATAGACAAATCGTTGTTGGTCATTGAACATTTGCGCCAGCAGAAACAGCGGGTCAGGGTATTTTCCCGCGCTGAGCTCAATCGATTTGAGCAAATCGTTTTCTGCTTCCACATATTTTGCCAGCCGGTAATGCGCAATGCCGATTTGTAAATATGCTTCATAATAGGTGGGGAACTGATCGATCGCGCGCCGGAATTCGGTGATCGATTTTTCCGGCTCGGATTTCTCGTAAAGCAGCTGTTTTCCCTTTTCGAACCAGGCTCGCGCCTTGTCGGGGATGCTAAGCTCCCTTGCCGAAACGGAGTCCCCGGCACCCGATGGCGCCTTAGCGTCATGCCTGGGAAGATTGATCAGGACGGGAGCCGCCGACCCGGCAAGAATCGACACCGGTATCGTCACCGTGTCGTAGCCTCCCTTGCTGGCAACGATGTAATAGTCTCCATCCTTGAGGTAGGGAAATTGAAATTCTCCATCCATGCCAGACATAACCGGAGCCGCCGCGCGGGTGCCCGAAGATAACACTTCCAGCGCCACCGATTCGACGGGAACATTGGTCCTCTCCTCGCGGACACGGCCGCTGAGGTTCCCGCTGCGCTGCGGAAAGCAAAGCTGCGTACTCAGCAGAAGAAGGAGGAGAGAGAATCGGGATCGCATGAATCCTCCCTTATCGGCGTGCATTCTAGCACTTTTCGTGCGCGACCGAGCCGGGCGCGAAATTGGCTTCGGTTCAAAATCTCACCAGCTTGACTTCTATGGCCGACCAATCTTAACTCTTGGAAGTGCAGAGACACGACATCAGGGGCGCCCGATCAAAAGCGCTGAACAGGGAACCAATGCGGCTGGCCATCGTCGCCCTCTTTTCATTCGCTGCGGCCGCGGCCCAGACCACGCAGCCAGCCTCTCCTGACCAGGACTTGCTGCGGCAACACTACGACGCCGCTCAGAGCGCTCAGTCCGCCGGCCATCTGCAGCAAGCGGCGCTCGAATACAAAGCCTTCCTGACCGAGGCTTTGCATCGGCTCGGAGATCGGCGATCTCGCTCCGGCGATTTCGAGAAAGCTGCCGCTTTCTTTCGGCAAGCGTTGCTGCTCGCTCCCAACGACAGCGCCTTGCTTCTCGATTACGCGGAGGCCTGTCGCTCTGCGGGCGATCTTGTCAACGCGGAATCCGCAGCCCAGAGCGTAGTACAGTCGAATCCAAAGAACGCGCGGGCTCGCTTTACCCTCGGACAAATTCTGCTGCAGCGCAATGACAATCAACCAGCCAGCGAGCAGCTTGAGTTTGCCGCGGCGCTGGAACCAACATTCGAGCACGGCTACGGGTTAGCCACGGCTTACTTGAAGCTCAAGGCTCCCGATCGCGCTGCCGCTGTTTTCAAGGAAATGCTGGCCGGATTCGGCGACACCGCGGCCATCCGCCTGGAGTTGGGACGCGCCTTTGCCGAGGCCGGCTATCCCGAGCAGGCGATTCAGGAGTTTAAGCAGGCTCTCGCCCTGGATGAAAAATTTCCGGGCGCCCACTACTCGCTCGGCGCGGCGTACCTGGTGGGGCTGGCGGATGCGGCCTTTCCCGAGGCGGCGGAAGAGTTCCGAAAAGAATTGGCGAACCATCCCAACGACGTTCTCAGTCTCTACCAGCTCGGCTACATCGCCGCGAGTCAACACCAGATCAAGGAAGCCGAAAACTACCTCGGTCGCGCGGCCACTTTGGATCCTGCCAATCCCGACGTCTATCTTTCTCTTGGCCAGGCTTATGCCGAGGCGGAACGGCGCACCGAAGCCGAGGCTGCTTTGCGGAAGTCGATTGCATTGACCAAAGACGTTTCGCGAAATCACTATCAGGTGCAGCGCGCCCACTATCTATTGGGACGGTTGCTCCTGCAGTCTGGCCGCCAGGATGAAGCGAAACAGGAACTGAAACTTGCCGATCAATTGCTCAAACAGTCGGTGGCCTCGAATCAAGGACAGATACAGAGCAGGCCGTCAGGCAGTGACGGCGACACTGCGCCGATGCGCGCTGTTCGGGGGCCGCTGGATCCGGAAACCCTGAAACAGGTGGAAGCGTACGAAACACAAATAGGGCCAGCCATCGCTGACGGCTACAACAATCTGGGAGCCATCATGGCGAACGGCAACGAGTTCCCGCAGGCTGTAACGTTTTTCCAGCAGGCCGCCACCTGGAACCCGTCTCTGGAGGGGGTCGATTACAACTGGGGAAAAGCGGCGTTCGCGGGGAACCAGTATGAGCAGGCGATTGCACCTCTGACCCGGCACCTGCAATCGCATGCGGATGACGATCCGATCCGAGGGGCGCTGGGCGCCAGCCTTTTTTACGTCAAGCGATATAGCGAAGCAGTCCAGATTCTGAAACCGATGGAAAGTCAAATCGGTTCCGACGCGCGGTTGGATTACATCTACGCGGAGTCCTTGGTGAAGAGCGGCGAAGTGGCCGTGGGCATAAGTCGACTCCAGGCCTTAGAGCAAGCGATGCCCAAACTTTTCGATGTTCATATGGCGCTGGGAGAAGCATATTCGCAGAGGGGGGATCATTCGAGCGCGGTGAGGGAGCTCCGCACTGCGCTCGAACTAAACCCATCCGATGTAAACGCCCAACGCGAACTCGCGAGCGAGTCCGCGCCGCGCTGACTTTGCTTGATGCCGTACACACTGAGGGGCATGAATGCGTGCCTTCGTAATCGCTCTGGGAATGTTGATGGCGGGTTCCGCGCAACCTGGTGGCGCACCCCCGCTTCACTTCCGCGACATTGCACAGCTGGCTGGATTAACCAGCGTTCCCCATTTCTCCACCGAGAAGCGATATCTTGCCGAGACCGTAGGTGGCGGGGTCGCGCTTCTGGATTGCGACAATGACGGGAAATTAGACATTGTCGTCGTCGGCGACTCGACCATCGATCGCTATCTCCAGGGAGGCGATCCCATGGTCACGCTTTACCGCCAGGATGGAGATCTTCATTTCACCGACATCACGCAGTCGGCGGGTCTCACGGTGAAGGGATGGGGCATGGGCGTCGCCGTCGGCGACTATGACAACGATGGGCTGTCCGATCTATATGTCACCGGGTACGGTCGCAACGTGCTCTATCACAACCTGGGCGGATGCAAGTTCGAGGACGTCACCGAGAAAGCCGGCGTCGCAGGGGGAGGATTTAGCGTGGGCGCCGCTTGGGCCGACTACGATCGCGATGGCCATCTGGATCTATTCGTCGCCCGCTACGTGCATTCTGACATTCACAATCTGCCGAAGCCGGGCGCGCCATCGTTCGACTACAAGGGAATTTCCATTGAAGTTCCCCAGGTCGAAGGAGAAACTTCGCTTCTGTTTCACAATCGCGGAGACGGCACTTTTGAAGAAGTGTCGGAGCGGGCCGGGGTTCATAACACCAGCAAGCAACGCGGCATGGGCGTGGTTTGGGGCGATTATGACAACGACGGTTGGCCGGACCTCTTCGTGGCCAATGACGTTGGTCCCAACTTTCTTTATCACAACAAGCACGATGGGACGTTCGAAGAAGTGGGAGTGGCCTCCGGCACCGCTTTGAGTGACGACGGCCGCGCCATGGGAAATATGGCGGGAGATTTCGGTGACTTTGACCGCGACGGAAAGCTCGACCTCATCGTGACCCGCTACGGATTGCAGCCTTTGAGCCTCTACCATAACCAGGCCCCCCTGGGTTTCACCGACGTGGCCTGGAACGCTCAACTTTCCAGCTCGGGCTACTCTCCGGTGCGCTGGGGTGTCGGGTTCGCGGATTTCGATAACGACGGATGGCCCGATATCTTCGTCGCCAACGGCAATGTTTCGCAGGTGCTCGAGGCGCTTCCTCATGAACTGCCCTTCGGCGAGCCCCTCCAGTTGTTCCGGAACAGAGAGGGCCGGACTTTCGAAGAAATAGGCAGCGCCGTGGGCCTGAATGATGGCGCCGTGCAGTCGCGCCGCGGCGCCGCTTTCGGAGATCTGAACAACGACGGCAACGTGGATGTCGTGGTCTACAACGTGGGAGCGCCGCCTTCCTTGTTCATCAATGAAACCTCCATCAAGGAAACGAAAAACCCGAACCACCGCGTTCTTTTTCGGCTCGTCGGAACCGCGAGCAACCGCGCTGCAATTGGCGCTCGGGTGACCGTCTTCACTTCAGCCATGACTCAGATTGACGAGGTTCGCGGCGGCAGTGGGTACTTGTCGTCCAACGATCCGCGTCTCCATTTCGGACTGGGCAGCGAGTCCGTCATGAAGCGAGTGCAAATCCAGTGGCCCAGCGGGAGACGCGAGGAATTGAAAAACGTCGCTGCCGATGCGATCTACACGATCGTGGAGGGGAAGGGAGTCCAGGGCAAAATAAAGCTGCCCCCGCCGGGCGCGGATGGCGGCAACAAGAGACCTGATAAGCGGTAGGCTCCCGTCGCCCAGCTACTTCTTCGGCGCGATCGGTTTTTCCGTCTTAGCTTCCGTCGCGAACCGAGTTTTCTCCCGGATGCCTTCTCCTTCTACGATGGTGTAGATCAAGTCCACCGGCAGATTTTCGAAGATCTCCTTCTTGCCGCTGGGCCATAAAATCTCCACACTGTTCATAAGGGTGTGTTCCGCAAGGCCAAAGTGCAGTCGCAGATCGTTCTGTGAAAAAAGGCTGGATCCACCCCGCACTTCGTTGAACTGGAAAAGATCTCCCGCCTTTACCGTGACCCGCGCGCCGACGGCCGCCTTGTTGCTCTTGGTGCCGATCAAATGGAAGAGCACGGCATGGTTTGTGGTTTCCGTGCGATTGATCAGAAGCAGCGGCGGTCCGTCGGCGTCGAGCACAAGAACATCAATCTTGCCATCGTTGTTTACGTCGCCAAACGCCACACCCCGCCAGGACGCGCCCCGCAGCTTGTCGAGGCCGGCTGCCGCCGTTACCTCCGCAAAGGTGCGGTCGTGCAAGTTGCGGAACAGCTGAATTGGTTCGTGGTAAGGCGCCGAGCCCGGAATCGAGTCCGCCTGCGGATACACGTGGCCGTTGGTGATCAGAATGTCGGGCCATCCGTCATTGTCCACATCGAAGAACCCTGTGCCCCATCCGACATAGGGATACGTGGGCTTGGCGAGATTCGCTTTGGTCGCGATGTCTTCGAATCCCTGCGCACCCCGGTTCCAGTAGAGCGCGGCCGATTCAAACGCGTAGTGCGGGACGAACAGGTCGAGCAGGCCGTCTTCATCAAAGTCGGCGGCATCGACACCCATCGATCCTTGCGCTTTGCCGTTTGCGTCGACCGCGCTTCCAGAGATCAGGCTGACGTCTTCGAACGTGCCGTCGTGCTTATTGTGGTAGAGGTAATTCGGCCCCGCATCGTTGGCGACATATAGATCGGGCCAGCCGTCGTTGTCGTAGTCGAACCAGAGCGGCTGCATGCCATAAGCGCCGCCCGGGTCAAGCACTCCAGCCTTCTTGGTGACATCCTCAAAGGTGCCGTCCCCGCGATTTCGATACAGCATATTGGTTTCTCCCGCAAGCCCCAGAGGTCCGCAATGCACCTTGACTGACATAATCGTGCATTGCGGGCTCCCGAACTCCGGAAGGTGGTCGATGTCGATGCGCAGGTAGCGCGCGACGAAGAGATCGACAAAACCGTCCCGATCGTAATCACCCCATGCTGCGCCCTGTCCGAACCCTCCCGCTTGCACGCCGGCTTTTTGCGTGACGTCCTCAAACTTGCAGTTGCCCAGGTTACGGTAGAGGACATAGCGTCCAAAGCCGGTCACGTATAAATCCTGCCACCCGTCGTTATCGAAGTCGGCGACCGCCACTCCCATCCCCCACCCCTTCACCGTCAGGCCGGCGGCCTGGGTGATGTCGGTGAATTTCAGATCCGCGTCCTGGTGATAGAGCGTCACCATCGGGTCGCCACCGTTGCGATAGCGGTCTACGGTTGAACCGTTAACGGTAACGATGTCGAGTTTGCCGTCGTTGTCGCAATCGATAAATCCCACGCCCCCGCTCACGGTTTCCATGATGTATTTTTTCTCCGGAGAAGAGATGTGAGGCACCGTCAAACCAGCCCGCTTGGCAACGTCTTCGAATCTGAGGACTGGAACTGGCGGGGCAGTCTGCGAAAAACAGGCCGTGAGGAGGATAGGCAAGAACGCGGCGAAACGCATAAAAGTCGCGCTATAGTACCACGCTCCTTCACCCGGGAATGCGGCTCGCCCCGGGAAGCGAGTCTCTGAATAATAGTAGTAACGGAAGCGTCTGAACTCCGTGGCTGGTGCCCCATGCACGATCTTTGCGAAACTCGCTGAAAGTGGCGTTTATGGATTGCAGACGTGGCAAAGAAGCCGAGTTATGCCAAATCATCGTAACCGCTTACGGCATTGCTGACCCTTGGAGAGGGGGTGGGGTTATTGGCTCCGGTCAGTGCATAACCAGCTACAACCATGAAATTATTGGAGTATAGTGACGAAATCGCTTGACAAGCTAGTACATAACGATTAAATATTCCAGCGGCAATTGAATGATAACGATTACGGTAAGCGTAATCGTTATCGTCACGGAAAACGTCACGCCGCACGGGCCTTGAAGCCCGCCCAGTGAACGGGGCCCACTTCAGGAGGGTTTATGACCACGCTGTCATTTGCTCGCAAACTCCGCCGGTTCGCTTCCCCAACACTCACCCTAACGGTTTTGACGGTATTGGCTGCGCTCCAGCTCGCGCCGCTCGCCCACGCTCAGATCACCGGCGACCTAAACGGCACCGTTCGCGATCAGAGCGGCGCCGTCGTGGCCCAGGCCAAAGTCACGCTGGTGAACCAGGTGACACAAGACACGCGCCAGACCTCCAGCAATGGTTCCGGCTATTTCTCCTTTACCGGACTCTTGCCCGCTACCTACACCGTGAGGGTCGAGATGCATGGCTTCAAGACTTGGCAGCATGCTGAGATCACAATCAATCCCGGCGACGTGAGCGCGGTTCCCGACATCAAGCTCGAAGTCGGCAATGCTGCCGAGGTGGTTTCCGTGGAAGCAGTCGCTGGCGAAGTGCCGCTCGAAGAATCCGGCGAACGATCGGCCGTGCTTACCGCCAAGGATATCGACCGCCTCCCGGTCGAAGGACGCGAGCTTTCCGAGTTGCTCAAAGTGTTGCCCGGCGTCGTCAATAGCGGCAATAACCTTAGTTCCGGATCCGGCTTCAACTTCCTCAATATGAGCCCGGTGGGCAGCGCCATCGGTAACGGTCTGGACACGAACGGCGTTCCAAACCGCGGCGGAACGAACCTCCTCTCCGATGGCGCGAACATCATCGATCCGGGTTGCAACTGTACTTCGATTGCCACCGTAAATCCCGACATGACCCAGGAAGTCAAAGTGGCCACGACGAACTTCGGCGCCGACAATCCCCTGGGACCCGTGGTCGTTACCAATATCAGCAAGTCCGGGGGGAGTACCTATCACGGAGAAGCCTATTTGTATGCCCGGCATAACGTTTTGAACGCCAACGATTGGGCGGACAATTTCACCAACACCCCCAAAGGTCCGGACCACTATTACTATCCGGGTGGCAGCTTCGGCGGACCGATTCCCGGCACGCACAAGAAGGTGCTGTTCTGGTTCGGCTATGAGCACTACATTCAGAACCTCGGCAACGCCGCCAAGTTGCAGTCCTCGATTCCCACCGCGGACATGCTGGCGGGCAATTTTACGCCGACGGCCGCCAATCAGGTGGTTTGCCCGGGTGGTTTCAATTCGACGAACACCAACTGGTGCAACAACCTGGCGGGCACGGTGCTGCCCGATGGAACCGTGGTGCCGGATAACGGTGCTGCGGGCTACCAGATTCCAACGCAATTCCTCGATCCCGGGTCCGCCGCCCTGACTAAAGTCTTTCCCACCACAGGCATCCTGACTAGCGCCTCGGCGATCAGCAACAATGGCGGCTACAACTACCTGGGCGTTTTCCCTTCCACCCACGACGGTTACGTGGTGCGTACGCGCGTGGATTACAACTTCAGCGATAACACAAAATTCTTCGCGTCGGTTCAGAGCGGAAATGACTCGCAACTGGAGGAGGGGAACGGCGCTCATATGTGGTGGACCCCCGGCAATGCCATTCCGTTCCCGGGTGGAGGGCTCCAGGCCAAGGACTTCACCAAGACCGCAACCGCTCACTTTCTGCACGTTTTCAGCCCCACTCTGACCAACGATTTCATTGCCGCCTGGGGCTGGGCAAACTCGCCGATATCGGCCAGCATTAACGACATCAACCGCAATACCCTCGGCTATCCTTACCCAACGGTGTTCGCCTCGAATGCGCGCATCCAGATGATTCCCTCGTTCAACTGCGGCTACTGCGGCCCCAACCAGCTGCCCGACTTCTCGCAATTCGATACCTTTGAGACCGGCGGCCAGTTCTTCGTGCGCAGTGAAAATCCCTCGTTTTCCGACAACATCACCAAGGTGTACAAGGCGCACACCCTTAAATTTGGCGCCTACTACGCCAGGGTTGGAAAGTACCAGGGCAACACGGAGTATCCCAACGGAGATGTCAACGGCTGGGCCGGCCTGGCTCCCGACCTTTTCACCGGCAATCAAGTGGGATCGCCCAACAACAAGGTTGCCAGTTTCGTGATGGGCATCGCCAATCAGTATGTAGAAGAGAACAGCTCACCCAACAACAACATCGCCGCTAAGACGATCTCCGGTTACGTCAACGACAACTGGAAAATAACCAAGCGTGTCACTCTCGATTTCGGCGCCCGCTGGGAGCACATCGGCCACTGGTATGACCGCAGCAGCAACGGAATGGCGGTCTTCATTCCCGGCCTGGTGAATTCCGATTTTACTTCCGGCCAGTACTATCCCGGCCTGCGCTGGCATGCCAATGATCCCGGCGTGCCGTTGAGCGGCGAACCCGACCGCTTTGCCCACTTCTCGCCGCGCTTCGGGGTGGCGTGGGACATTTTTGGAACCGGCAAAACCGTCGTACGCGGCGGCTGGGGCATGTACCGCTGGAACGACCAGTACAACGACTTCACCGGCGCATTGTCTCCTGGGCTGGGAATCGTTGAGTACGAGAATTCCGGCAGTACCAATGTCATGCTTTCCCAGATCCACTCCATCGTCATACCTCCTTCTACATGGACGCCTCAACCCGTGAACGCACTCAGTAATACCGACTACAACATTCCGGTAACCTACAGTTGGAACCTCACCGTCTCCCATCGGCTTCCCGGACATTCGTTGGCGGAGATCGCCTATGTCGGCAACGATAGTGAGCACGTTTTGATGGGCGGCGGAAGTGGCGCCGGGCTCGGAAGTGGTGACTTCCTGAATCAGAACAAGACCCCGCTGGGCGCTCTGTTCAAACCCGACCCCCTGACTGGAATCGTCGCGCCCAATCCCGAGGATGTGACCCATGATTTGGTCGGCGGCGCTTTGCCCAACAGCTTCGCCGACTATCATCCGTTCGGAGTCTTTCTTGGTCCCGGACCCCTCCACGGCGAACAAATCTACGGGACGAACAGTATCACCGTGGCCACGCACGTGGGTTACTCGAACTATCACGCCTTGCAAACCAGTTGGGTCAAGCAGAGCGGGCCCCTCACCTTCAATTTCAACTTCACCTGGTCGAAGACTCTGGGTACCGACCTTGCGGAAGACCCGTTCTCTCTGCGCGGGAACTATGGGGTCGAAGGGATTGACCATCCCTATGTCTTCAACAGTTCCTACGCTTATAATCTGCCGAAGTTCACTCACGGCAACAAAATCTTAAGCGGCGCTACCAACGGATGGACCATCGCCGGAATCACGAACTGGCAAAAGGGCGGCGACTTGCAGGCAATTAACAATGCCAACGGCCCCAATTTTGGCCTGGGCTTGCAGTACATCAACTATCCGACCACTCTGCCCAGCGGAAATGCTTTAAGCCAGAAGACCTACTACGGTACGGATTCAGGCACGGGGGGCGCCTCGGGATTCACCATTCAGCCAGCTCTCACCTGTGACCCCGCGAGCGGGATCAGCGGGCTCCTCCGCGCCAATCTGAACTGCTTCTCCGCGCCGGCTTTTCAAACCTCTGGCGTGCGCAGTTTCCCCTATCTGCACGGCCCCGCTTATTTCGGCAGCGACCTCTCCGTCTTCAAGACCTTCCACGTTACCGAGAGACAGGCGGTGCGGTTCACTCTATCCGCATTTAATTGGCTGAACCACCCCTTGTACCAATTCAGCGGCGGCAACCAGTTGGCTCTGCCTTTCACGATGGACTACAACACCCATGCCATCGCCCTGAACACGGGCCAGGTGCAGAGCAACGTATGCACGGCCGGCCTCGCTGGGCTGATCCCCGGTCAGACGGCAAGCTGTACCAACTATGCTTCGCTCTGGGGAAAAGAAAACTACAAGAACTCCTATCCGGGTGGCCGGATCATGGAGCTTTCCGTCAAGTACTCGTTCTAAATGCCAGGGAAAGGGCCTCCGTTTACAGCCGGAGGCCCTATCTTTAACTGCCCTTACTCGCCTGCAACTAGCTCTTGCGGCGATCGGCCTTGTTTTCCCGGCTCCCGGTTCCGGCGGTCGCGCCGGGAGAGCATCCAGCCCTGCATGAAAATTGGCGTGCGTTCCAGCTAAGCCCTGGCGTAGTTTGCGCGCCGCATAATGGATCGGGTTCAGGTTCCTGAGAGTGGCCGCCGCCGCTTCGGAGGTGATCTCTCCCTGTGGCCTGGCTAGCATTTCATAACCGACCATGAACTTGCGGACGTCGCTCGTTGCCATGCGGCGACACACTCCACAGGCTAACTAGTTGTTTGCTGAATGGGTTGGACTTTGGTGCCGGGAGGGGGAGTCGAACCCCCAAGACCCGAAGGTCGGCGGATTTTGAGTCCGCTGCGTCTGCCAGTTCCGCCATCCCGGCTCTAGTTCTACACATTTGCTTTTACGACCAGTTCATGCCCATATTCCCTTTTTATCCAAGATGACGAATGTGCAACTGTGTAAGAAAGTGTGTCGGTTTTCCCGGACGTCCACAGTTCGTTGTCATCTTGCCCATGAAGCGCTTTGCCAGCGACTCTCGGGCTAAAAGTCCACTGCCAAGTCATAAGAAAGCACTCGCAGGAGATTCTACCATTTCATTAAGAGCTGCTACCTTTTGATTTCACGCGAAGCGGACGACCTGGGCCTGTGCGCCAAGAGCGGCGTTTTTTTCGTCCGGAGCGTGTCGCAGATCGTTCCCGAACGCGCGGCTGTGCTAGGACTGAAGAGCCAACGAGCGTCCCTGCTTCTTCACTTCGTCTCAAAATCGGTAGAGACGCTGAGTTTCTCCCAATTTCGTGCTTCCTCAACGCTCGCCGGATTCGCCTGAAAAAGATATGGCAGCGCGAACTGGCGTTTTTTCGCCGTCAAATCATTTGCAGGCTTAGCGGCGACTCAGAAACGGATATTGCGCTGTTCCCTCATCGAGTCCTGAATTTGCGCCATCAATGACGGCACTAGGTTGAAGTTCTGGTGGACATTGGGAAACTCATCCAGAAGCTTTACCATCCCGTAATAATCTTTCAGGCCGTGCAGGCGTATCCAAGGCAGGCGATACGCGCCCGTTACCAAGTCCTTATAGAAGGACTGGTGCTGATGCCAGAGAAAAATCAGACGCAAGGCGGGCATGGCTGGAAACGTCAGTCTAGGACGGGATTTCGGCGCTAGCCGCGGAACTCGCGGTCTTCGATTTTCGCAACTCTAAGAGCACTAAAGAACGCAGCAATTACTTCCTTCCGCCAAAGCGATAGGCGACTCCGAGCGAAACGCGGAGGTTGTT
>Ga0208194_1000167_pt1 | contig 12828 bp, 10 predicted proteins | sample June2015DPH_19_2_FD_184718 | JGI IMG/M metagenome (GOLD analysis project Ga0208194, IMG submission 184718) | Peatland microbial communities from SPRUCE experiment site at the Marcell Experimental Forest, Minnesota, USA - June2015DPH_19_10... | ecosystem: Environmental > Terrestrial > Soil >...
CAAAGTCACAACGAGATGCGAGTGAACCAGAATATTTTAACGTCGCTGCGCCGAAACGCATCGCCAGCATGTCATCGCGAATCATGAAGACGTCGATGAATACGCGTCGGCGACTTTTGGTGCGTCTCGATTCTTCGCGCGCAAATGAGCGCATAGCACTCAAATCATATTGCGGAAGTTGATCGTTTCCGCAACCCTCCGCATCTATAATGAAGTTGCGAAATCTTCGCGGGAGCATGATCAATGGCGGCTTTTGATGATGTTGTCATCATTTCTGGTTGTCGCACAGCGGTAGGCAAATTTCAGGGAAGTCTTACCGATTTGAGTGCTTCACAGTTGGGTGCGGTCGTGGTGCGCGAGGCCGTAAAGCGTGCCGGACTGAACTCCGATCAGGTTGACGAATGCATCATGGGCAACGTCCTCCCCGCCGGATTGGGACAAAATCCGGCGCGGCAAGCAGCAATCTTCGCAGGTTTGTCCCCCGCCACAGGTGCCATGACAATCAACAAAGTTTGTGGCTCCGGATTGAAAGCAGTGGCTCTCGCAGCGCAAGCGGTGCAGACCGGAAACAGTTCCATCGTCGTCGCCGGCGGCATGGAATCCATGACCAATGCTCCTTACCTTCTGCCGCAGGCACGCAAAGGCTACCGCCTCGGAAATGGCAAAGTGATCGATTCCATGGTGCACGATGGCCTGTGGGATATTTACAACGACTACCACATGGGCATCACCGGCGAGAGCGTTGCTGAGAAGTACGGCATCACTCGCGAAGAGCAGGACGAGTTCGCGGTGAATTCGCACCGTAAGGCGGTCGCCGCGATGAAAGAGTGCCGCTTCAAATCGCAGATTGTGCCAGTAGAACTTCCCGCAAAGAAAAAAGGCGAAGCCCCAGTCCTCTTCGAAAAGGATGAATCCCCGCGGGAGGATACAACCGTCGAAGTCCTCCGTGCTCTAAAGCCCGCCTTCAAGAAAGATGGAACCGTGACTGCCGGCAACGCGCCAGGAGTGAATGACGGCGCCGCGGCGGTAGTCGTGACCAGCGCGCAACGGGCAAAAGAACTTGGTACTCAGACAATAGTCCGAATCGTGGCGCAGGCCACCAGCGGCGTCGAACCCAAATGGGTGATGATGGCGCCCGTGGATGCGGTACGAAAAATCTGGAAGAGAACCGGATGGGAAAACGAAGACGTTGACCTCTACGAGCTCAACGAAGCGTTCTCGGTGCAGGCGCTCGGCGTGATGCGCGAGCTTGGGCTCGATCCCGACAGGGTCAACGTGAATGGCGGGGCCGTGGCCATCGGTCATCCCATCGGAGCCAGCGGAGCGCGGGTACTGGTGACTTTAATCTATGAAATGGCCCGCCGCGACGCGAAGCGTGGAATCGCCGCCCTGTGCCTTGGTGGGGGTAATGCAGTCGCGATGGCGGTCGAGAGAGACTAGAAATCGGGCTAGCTCAAAGCAATAGCCGCAGGCACTGTAACGGTAAAGACCGCTCCGCCTCCGGGCGCGTTGGCGGCTTCGATCGCGCCATTGTGTTCCTTCATGACCGATTTGCAAATGCTGAGCCCAAGGCCTGTCCCTCGCCCCGGACGCTTCGTCGTATAGAACGGATCGAAGATGCTGGCCAGGACGTCGGGCGGAATTCCCGGACCATCATCCAGAAAACTCGCCCAAACTGATTCTCCGCTTGTTCCTAGGCGTATGCGTAAAGTTCCGCGGTCGCGCGCCTCGCGAATCGCCTGCTCCGCGTTCATCACCAGATTCAGGAAAACCTGCATCAGTTGGTGCGGGTCGCCCTGAACATAGGGCAGCCCGGGCTCGCGAACGAAGTCCACGGTGATGTTATTTTTCCGAAGCGAGTAGGCGTGCAGATTCAGCGTGCGTTCAACAACGTCCAATAGATTGACGCGAGTCTTGCCCGGCGTCGGCGGGGTCGCAAAATAAGTCAGGTTGTGAACAATCTCCGCCGCGCGGCGCGCCTGCTGCTGCAATATGCCGATTTGCTTTCGCGCCGAGTCCGTGGTTTGACTGTCTTGCAGAAGTTCGCTCACGCCCAGGATGCTGGTAAGCGGATTGTTCAGTTCGTGGGCAACGCCGCCGATCATCGCGCCCATGGCAGCCAAACGTTCGCTCTGCACCACCTGGTGCTCAAACTTCTTTTCCGTCGTGATGTCGCGTACAGAAATGATTACACCCGCGAGTTTGGAATCCGCGTCAGAAAACTGGCTGGCTGAGGCCCTCATCGTGCGCCCGCTTCCATCGCGGTGCCGCGCGCCATATTCCGCCGATCCAAATATCCGGCTGCCGGTGACTACGTCGCGATAAAGCGCGATCAGCTCTGGCGAGTGAGCCTGCGTCTCGGATATTTTCTTGCCTAACAAATCCTCGGATTGGTACCCGAGCACATCACGCACGCGCGAACTGACGAACGTGTATCGCTCCTCCAGATCGACCACCAGAATAAGGTCGGGAAAGCTTTCCAGCAGCCGGCGCCGAAATTCTTCCTGCTGCAGCAGTTGCCGCTCTAGCTTGCGCCTCTCCGTGACGTCGACCAACGTGCCCTGGTAACGAATCAGCTTGCCCGCTGCATCCCATACCGCGCGAGACGATTCGAGAAACACCGCGGGACTCCCATCTTTCTTACAAAGCGTAATTTCTCTCGCGCGCACCCCTCCGCGATCGTCAAGAGCTCGGCCAAGAACAGGCGGTTGTTTCGGATCGGGGTTCAGCTGGATCGGATCGAGAGCAAGTAACTCATCCTTGGTCGCATAACCCAGAATGCTGACCAGCGCCGGATTTGCGTCCAGAAGTCTGCCCTCCGGAGTGCTGAAATAAGCGCCTTCCTGCAGCGTCTCGAAGAGTTCCGTGAAGCGAAGCTCTTTCTCGTGTTGCCCGGTGACGTCGCGCCCCAGCGCGCTGAGCCCAACCACTTCGCCGCTCTTGACGATCGCATTCAGCACGCAGTCAAAGTAATGGGGCCGGTCGTTGTTCTTGAAACGCACGCGCACCGTGCCTACCCAGTGCCGTTTTTCCAGGAAACGCATGAGTCCCGCTTCCACACTAGCGCGCGTGGGTTCGTCCAGAAACTCGAAGAACTTCTGTCCCACGATCGCGGTGTAGGGAAGTCCCACCAGTTCGCTGACGCGCTTATTCACCGTGCGCAGGGTGCCATCCAGAGAGACGGCGCAAGCGGCATCGTCAAAGGAATCGATCAGCTCTTTGAAGCTGCGCTGCGAGCGCGCAATCATCTCGTTCAGTTGATCAAGTTGCTCTTCCGACGGGGCCGCGCCCACGTGTTCCTGCAAATCCTGTAGAAGCAACTTTAACTCGACTACTTCCCGCCGCCGTCCGTACGCATAGACGGCCAGAAGCACTGACAACACGAATACTCCCACCGCCATCGGGCCCAGGTGGTACGGCAGGGTTTCCAGGCGCTCCCACGCCAGCGCGGCAAAGCCCGCCGCCAGCAAAACCATGAACAGGAGAATCCATCGCCAAAGCTGAGATTCTTCCCGCTCCAGATTTTGAGGCGGTCGAGAGGGTCGAGGACTAGCGGAAGAGGCCTGCATCATGGGGAATCCAACGGTATATCACTCAAATCATCGTACTGCCCCGGTTGGGGCCTGAACAACCGTTGTTGTTGGAGAACTAGGTACGTCAGGCCAAATTGGGAGAAAATCTCGCAGTCGGAACTCAATTCCGCAACCAGACAAGCCGAATCTAGCCGCCGTGCTGTGCTTGCCCGAAATGCATTGACTCGGCGCAACCGAGGCCCCTACGATGGTCGCACACGGGGCCGGGTTTTTTCGTTGATCGACCAAACCGTCTCGCACTACCGCATTGTGGAGAAGTTGGGCGGCGGTGGCATGGGTGTGGTCTACAAGGCTGAGGACATGCGCCTCCACCGTTTCGTAGCCCTCAAGTTCTTGCCCGATGAAGTTGCCCGTGACTCGCAGGCTCTGGCCCGTTTTCAACGCGAAGCCAAAGCCGCTTCTGCACTGAACCACCCTAATATCTGTACCGTTTACGACATTGGCGAGCAGGATGGGCAGGCATTCATCGCCATGGAGTTTCTCGATGGCGTCACGCTCAAACATCGCATTGCCGGGCACCCCCTGGAAATTGAAACTCTCTTGTCGCTCGGAGTCGAGACATCCGATGCGCTGGACGCCGCTCACACGGCTGGCATCGTTCACCGCGACATCAAGCCTGCCAACGTCTTCTTTACCAAGCGGTGTCACGCGAAGATTCTATGACTTCGGAGTGGCGAAGGTATCACTATCAACCTCGCCCCTGCGGATATTAAGAAGGAGGGCTCAGGATTCGACCTGCCGATGGCTCTCGGTATTGTGGGCGCCTACGGCGGTCTCACGAAGAAGGAGATCTCCGACTGCCTCTTTGTGGGAGAGTTGTCGCTCGACGGTGGCGTTCGCGGCATTCGTGGCACGCTGCCGATCGCCCTTGAGGCTCGCGGCCGGAAAATTTCCCGCCTCGTCGTCCCCGAAGCCAACGCCCGTGAAGCCGCCATGGTTGGCGAGTCGACGTTTACCCGGTGCGTTCGTTGCTGGATGTATCCACTTCGTGAACTCCGGCAAACGAATCGCTCCCCTCAAAGCCGATGGCGACGCCCTGCTGCGCGAATCCCAGGAATTTCTCGTGGACTTCAAAGACGTTCGCGGTCAGCAAACCGCCAAGCGCGCCATCGAAATCTCCTGCGCCGGAAAGGAACGCCGGGCGCAAACTCTGGATGAAGAAAATGTTCTACGGCAAGAAAGATCGCAGCAATCGCTACGACGATGCGCCCAAATAGGATCATCCATTTCGATTGTTGCGGCGACGAGGCGCGACTATGCAGTCCGGCGAGAGCCCATGCGCCTCCGGCAAAAGAGAGATCTCTTAGCGCGTAGGCCCACGCGAATCGATCTTTGGGATGCGCGAGCGCATACGGTATATAGATCATGCAGACAAATAGAAAGAACATCAATCCGAGCAGGGTGGACGACAAGCGTACGAACTTCCTCACAGTAAGACTGGTAGCTGCTGCGAGCAGCGCGCATCCGACAAAACACGCCCAAGTGCGCCGGCATCCAGGACGGACCATATTCTGGATAAATTCCGGGTCGCGGAAATGCTCGGGCGCGAATACAGCGAGTGGAACGGCGATGAAGACACAGCCCAAGGTGATGAGCTTGTTCCAGCCGCGAGCCGCGCTGATCTCTTTTCGAAGTATAAAAACTCCGGCGACAAGATAGATAAGCCCGGCAAAACACATCCAGAAATTTGTTGATGAAAGCTTCAGAACCTCTTTCGCGAAATGGTCTGCGGAATGAGAATGGGGTGGCGAGGACTGTACACGGCAATCGCCTAGAGAAGATGCACGGCGCCGACAATCAGACCACCGACAACGATGGCCGGAAAAGCGCCCGGGTGCGCGGAGGACGAAGCTACAAGGCCGGCCTACATCGAGTTTGCCATTCCGAACGGTACTTCGACAAACACAGACTTCTTTTGAGATACGTGCGCTACCTTGAAGTCGTCACCTTCCGCTCGTCCACGTTCGGTGTCTCCCGAGTTCGGTGTGTCCCGAAGACAGCTATCGGCTCATTGACCACCGCAGTTTAGGAAATCATCTTGTCTACCTGCATGCATCGGCAATAGCCACTTAATAGATTTTGATCATGACCACGTTCCACAACTCGGAACTTCTCACTTTATGGCGAGCAGGTTGCGGAGCTTGCGTACAGCATTGGGAATCTCCGTCAACCTAGTGCCGCCAAAACCCAGGATGAAGCCCTGGCGCGACGCCTCGCCCATATAGGAAGGAGACAGCGGCCATAGCGAAAGGTTCAGGCGGGCGGCTCGCTCGGCGATTTCCAGATCGCAACTCCCGTTTTGCAGCGTCACAGCCACATGCATGCCAGCTTCGTCCCCGAGCAATTCGACCAAAGGGCCCAGTTCTCTGCTGAGGCTGACTACCAACGCACTCCTTAGCTCGCCGTAGTGAATCCGCATTCTTCGGATGTGGCGTGCAAAATGCCCTTCCCGAATAAAGTCCGAGACCACTTCCTGATAGAAGCTGGGGGGGCCAAGGTCCATGACCCGGCGGACGGCGTGAAAACGATCGACGAGGTCCGAAGGAATAACGATATATCCGAGACGCAAAGACGGAAACAAGACTTTGCTGAAGGTTCCGATGTAGATCACGCGGGCGTTGGAGTCGAGCCCCTGCAAGGATGCGATCGGCAGGCTTTCGTACCGAAACTCGCTGTCATAGTCATCCTCGATGATCCAGGAGCCCGAGGTCTGTGCCCAATCCACCAATTGCAGGCGTCGTGAGGCGCTCATGGTCACGCCCAGTGGAAATTGATGAGAGGGCGTAACAAATGCGGCTCGCGCCTTGCGACATTGCTTGATGCCGGCGGCAACATCCAGACCTTCCTTGTCGACCGGCACAGGCACGGGATAACAGCCGGTCAGCGCAAAGACCTCTCGTGCCAATCGGTAACCGGGTTGTTCCACCCACACACGATTCCCAGGATCGAGGAGAACCCGAGCCGAAATCTCAAGCGCCTGCTGGGAACCTCCGACGATCATGACCTGCTCAGCTTCGCAGTGCAACGATCGGGCGATTTTCAGATAGTTTGCGATCGTTTCGCGGAACGCCATGGAGCCCATCTGATCGCCGTAATGAAATGCATCCGCGTCCGAACTTCGGCAACGGCGCGCGACCAGGTTGGACCAGACGCCGAGCGGAAATTGGTCGAATGCCACCTGCCCTACACGGAATGCTCCCCAATTCTGCAGCCATGGGAAGCGAACAACACGGGGAAGGACCGAAGAGCGCCTAGCGACCGGCCGAGGCCCAGAAGGGGTTGGCGCATGGGTGCTGCCGGCGGGCTTGCTCGACGTCAGTTGGTCCGGAAGGGAACTGGCAATGACAGTTCCTGCGCCCACGCGGCTCTCGAAATAGCCTTCCGCAAGAAGCTGGGCGTACGCATTGAGAACGGGAAAGCGCGAAACACGAATTTCGGAGGCAAGCACTCGGGTCGACGGAATTCGTTGTCCTGGCCGCAGGCTACCATCGACAATCGCCGCGCGATAGGCGTCATAGATCTGCTGATGAAGAGCCTTCGGGGCCTTCCGGTTGACCTCGATCATAGGGAGAATCCCAGAAGCTACCCTCTTCATTTCCTCGGATCGTAATGGTTATGTCCAAATCCAGTCAAGTGGGTATTGCTTCCGACCATTTTCGGAACAAGTCTAGAAGCATCGATCGGTGTACCACCGGTCTCCCTCGGGGTATTTCCTACGTGCGTATTCGCCATTGTGTGGAATGTCCGAACTGTCTAACGCGGTATCTCATTGCCTTCAGTCCTTATAGCAATGGATCCTACCTGGTTCCCACGGTGTATGGCTCGTCGGAGCAATACATACTCTATTGCTGTTGCAGAGGATTGCGGGTCGTCAGCCCTTGGAGATGGGGAGAAACGAAAGCCTGTGAGGTCTCGCACGAGGCTTATGATCGTGGCTACGGAACACCCGAAGAAATCTTGCCGTTAACCAACCAGCCTCCCTGGTCATTTGACATCTCTCGATACCTCAATTCGAAACCGATGCAGAAAGGGAGACATTCGCGTTGAGTTCGGTACGGACAGTTGTTTTGCCACGTCACCGAACACCGAAGAACCCGTCCTGAGCGAGTGGTCGGCAAACCTTACCTTGGGATTACTTCACGTTTGCCCGTCAGAACGAAGCCGCTCGCGCGGCGGACGCGACGCTTATGGGAATTTGCATATGCTGGCCATGCTATCAACCCTAGCCCCTGGCCACCTTGATGCTAGCAGCTGCACCATCCCCTCGCGGTTCCGATGCCGATCTCTCGATCGCGGGATACGTTGTCGGAGGGTTCCATGACGAGTCGTTACCTTCACGCCATGCCTCGTAGGGTAGTGCTGATGGGACAGCACGTCTGATGATTTGATCCTTTCTGCAGACAATCATCTCAGCAACTTTCAGGTCACAGCGATACAGCACTAACGTCATCCGCCCACAATCGTACAGATCGCATAAGGAGCTTCGAACTCCTTTTCTTCGGACTTCGAAGACCTCCATGTCCTATCCGACTTCTAGTGTCCGGTGGCTCTACAAACTAGTGGAAAGCGCGCCGGGCGCACTTCGGGAGATTTGGATGCTTGTGATTCGCCCGTGCAGCCACGTTGGTATGAGAACGGGAGTGACGCTCACACAGGCCGAGGTTTGACTTATAGCTGGGTTGAGAATACACATAGACGACTCTCGGAAGGTGCTCGATGGCGAAGTTCTTGTTTACTATGCTGCTGGCGAACGACCTCGGTCTGCCGACGCGCATGGTTCCCATCGCGCGAGCGCTGGTAGATCGTGGCCACGACGTCGCCGTCTTCAACCCTGCACCAGCACCTTCAAAGCTGATCGCTGAGGCGGGATTGCAAAACCTCCCCATGCCCTCGCGGCCTATGCCGGCTCCGGTGATGGACTTGGCTCAAGTTGGGTCCGCATGGGATGTGGAAGAGTTTTTTGCCGCTCTGTATCTTGACGAGGAAGCCACTCGCGGCGAAACGGCGGTCTACGTGGACGTGATCCGCGATTACGATCCTGATGTTGTGGTCGACTCATTCGGGCTTCTTACTTGCCTCGCCGCGCGCGTAGTTGCCGTGCCGCTCGTAACCGTGCTTCAGGGCAATATTCATCCAGCCAGCGATGGATTTCTCTGGTGGAAGAAAGACCGCCCCGCTCGATTACCCAGTGCAGCCGCAGTGATCAATAAGGTTGCCGCGGAATACGGAAGCGCACCCGTTGAGCGTTGCGCTGATCTGCTGGCAGGCGATCTTTCCCTGATCGTCGGCACGCCAGAAACGGATCCGCTGCCGGCTACCGCAGTTGTCGCTTACATCGGACCAATTGTCTGGCAGCGCGGCAATGCCACGCTTCCCGACTGGGTCGCTGCGCTCGGCCGCGACAAATCTCTGATATGGGTCTACTCCGGCAATCCCAGGTATGCCGGAGTTCCGACTCCTTGTGACTCGATCGTGGTGATTCGCGCGGCAATCACGGCCTTGGGTGATGCGCCGGTGCAAGTAGTACTGACAACCGGCTACCAGGACGTGCCGGAGGAGTTTGGCATTCTGCCATCAAACTTTCATCACGCCCCCTACCTGCCAGGTAGAGCGATGGCTGAGCGCTGCGACCTGATGGTGCATCATGGTGGTCACAGCTCGGTCATAACAGGATTGTCTGCCGGCACGCCGGCGGTGATCATCCCTACCATAACGGAGCGCGAGAGCAACGCTCGTCGTCTTGCGGCATTGGGCGCGGGCGAGATTGTGTTGCCCGTTGACGGCGCAGACGGAGAAAAGCACATCGATGTGGCCGAATTCAGCGCTAAGGTGCACCGCGTGCTGAACGATCCCGGCTATTTCAGCTCCGCTCGCCGGGTCGCCGAATCAATGCGCAAGTTTGGCGGAGCCCAGGAGGCCGCTGAGCTTATCGAGCGGTTCGCAAGTGGTAAGGCCTGAACCGCAGCCCCTATCCTGTATCTCAAACTTCCGAAGGGTACAATCGTTTGACACTCCATGCCCCTGACTCCCGGAACTCGGTTGGGACCCTACGAAATTCTTGCGCCCCTCGGCGCAGGTGGCATGGGTGAGGTGTATCGCGCCACCGACACGAAACTCGGTCGCGACATAGCCCTCAAGGTGCTGCCCGCCGAAATGGCGCACGATCCGGAGAGACTCGCGCGCTTTCGTCGTGAGGCCAAAGCTCTCGCCCAACTTGACCATCCGAACATCGTCACCATCCACTCGGTGGAGGAATGCGACGGCGTCCACTTCCTGACGATGCAGTTGGTCGAAGGGCAGCCACTCGACCGCCTGATCCCCGCAAGTGGCCTTCCCATCGAGCAGATCGTCGAAATTGCCAGTGCGCTGGGCGACGCGCTCGCGGCCGCGCATGAGAAAGGCATCGTACATCGCGACTTGAAGCCCGCCAATGTCATGGTCTCGAACGAAGGCCGCGTCAAAGTGCTGGACTTTGGATTAGCAAAAGATGTTCGCGCAGCCAACCCCGGCGATGCCACGCTGACCTCGGCGAGCCAAACCCAAGTGGGCGTGGTAATGGGGACGCCAGCCTACATGTCTCCCGAACAGACATCGGGTCGCCCCCTCGACCATCGCACCGACATTTTTTCCCTGGGCGTCGTGCTCTACGAGATGGCGACGGGACGGCGGCCCTTCGATGGCAATTCTTCCGCCGAGTTGGTCTCCGCAATTCTGCGGGACACTGCACCGTCCGTCACCGACGTTCGCCCCGATCTGCCGAGCGATCTGGCCCGCATCATCCGGCGCTGTTTGGAGAAGGATCCGCGACACCGCGTGCAGACGGCGCGCGACGTCAGCAACGAATTTCGCGATCTGGCACGACAGACATCACAGAAGGTGGTCCCGGCAACGCCCCCGACATCGCGTGCCGTGCCCACCGCTGACTCGGGCGCGGCCTGCGCCGAGGAAGGATTCTGGGTCGCTGTGCTGCCGTTGAAGTACGCGGGTACAAGCACAGAACTCAAAGCCCTGGCCGATGGCCTGTCCGAAGAAATCGTCGCGGGACTGTCGCGTTTCTCGTACCTTCGTGTGATCACGAGCAGTTCGACGCAACGCTACGCCGATCAGTCCCCCGATTTGCGAGTGGTGGGTAAGGATCTGGGAGCCCACTACGTCATGAACGGCAGTCTTCGCCAGATTGGCGCCCGGCTCCGATTAGCGGTGCAACTCGTCGATGCCACCACAGGCGCGCAACTGTGGGCTGAAACCTATGAGCGTCCGTTTAGTGCCGAAGTGGTTTTCGAACTCCAGGACGACCTCGTTCCCCGCATCGTTTCTACGGTCGCCGACATGCACGGAGTCTTGCCGCGCAGCATGAGCGAAGCTGTGCGGCTGAAGGCTGCCGATCAAATGAGCCCATACGAAGCGCTGCTCCGCAGCTTCGGCTACAACGAGCGCTTCACCCCCGAAGACCTTGCCGAAGTGCGGACCTGCCTGGAACGAGCCGTCCAACAGGCCCCTGGGAACGCCGACTGTTGGGCCATGCTGTCGGTGATGTACGCAAACGAGTACGGGCACTGGGACAACGCGAAGCCGGATTCCCTCGACCGGTCACTGCGAGCCGCCCGGACGGCGGTCGAAGCGGCACCGTTGCATTCCTTGCCTTACTACGCCTTGGCTCAGGCTCTCTTCTTCCGGCGAGAAATTCCGGCTTTCCGGGTTGCCGCGGAACGGGCCGTTTCGCTCAATCCAATGGATGGAGCCACTGCCGCGTTCATGGGTTTGCTCATTGCGTACGCCGGAGATTGGGAGCGCGGCTGTGCTCTATCGGATAAAGGTTCGCAACTGAATCCCAATCACCCGGGATGGTACCGCTACGCCGCATGGCACGATGCGTACCGCAAGAAAGACTACCGCAAAGCTCTGGACGTGGCTCTACACCTCAACGCCCCAAAGAACTACTACACGCATGCGGTGTTGGCCATCTGCTACGCGCAACTTGACCAGATGCAGGAGGCGCGCAAGGCGCTCCGGGATATGCTCGCGCTGAAACCGAACTACGCCCAGGTCGCGCGCGAGTTACATGGGAGGTGGATCGAGCCGGATCTCGTGGAGCAGTTGATGAATGGCCTCCGCAAGGCGGGGCTTGAGATTGGAGGCACAGCGGGAAACTCTTTTGCCGCAAAGGTGTCCGATTCGGGAGCGCTTCGCGCCCAGGAAGGATTTTGGGTGGCCGTGCTGCCCTTCAAATACAGCGGCGGGAACGCTGACCTCACCGCGTTGGCGGACGGACTGTCTGAGGACGTCGTGACTGGCTTATCGCGCTTCTCTTATCTGCGGGTGATCGCACGCGGCTCGACGCTGCACTACGCAAACCAGGCAACCGATTTGCGGACTGTTGGCAAGGGACTTGGCGCGCGCTATGTCATGGAAGGCAGCCTGCGCCAGGCAGGAACCAAGTTGCGGCTTGCAGTGCAACTCGTGGACACAGTCTCGGGCGCGCATCTGTGGGCTGAGAACTACGAACGAACTTTCAGCCCGGACGCGGTTTTCGAGTTGCAGGATGACCTTGTGCCACGCATCGTCTCGACCGTCGCCGACATGCACGGTGTTCTGCCGCGCAGCATGAGCGAAGTGGTTCGGAGCAAGGCCTCGGACCAGTTGAGCCCGTATGAGGCGTTTCTGCGCAGCATTGATTTCAATTACCGCGTAACTCCCGAAGAGCATGCCGCGGCGCGGACCTGCATGGAGCGGGCCGTTCAACAGGCGCCGGGTTATGCCGATGGCTGGGCCATGCTGTCGGGGCTGTATGCGGAAGAGTACGGCATGGAATACAATGTGCTACCCGATTCTGTTGGGCGCGCACTCCAAGCCGCGCAGCGAGCGGTCGACGCCGCACCTTTAAATGCCCTTGCGCACCAAGCCCTGGCCAGGGCTCTGTTCTTCCGCAAGGATTTTCAGGCCTTCCGAACTTCGGCGGAACTGGCCATCGAACTAAACCCGATGAGCGCATCCACTCTTTGTGCCATGGGCACCTTGATAGCGTACGTGGGCGACTGGGAGCACGGCTGCGCCTTGGTGGAGCGGGCCATGCAACTCCTTCCGCGCCATCCAGGATGGTACTTGTTTCCTCTCTTCCACAAGGCGTACCGCAATGGCGACTACCACGGCGCGGTGAGCGCCGGACTCAAGTTCAATATTCCGGGTTTTTTCGCTACGCATTTGTTCATGGCGGCTGCCTACGCGCAGCTTGGGG
>Ga0208194_1000169_pt1 | contig 12709 bp, 10 predicted proteins | sample June2015DPH_19_2_FD_184718 | JGI IMG/M metagenome (GOLD analysis project Ga0208194, IMG submission 184718) | Peatland microbial communities from SPRUCE experiment site at the Marcell Experimental Forest, Minnesota, USA - June2015DPH_19_10... | ecosystem: Environmental > Terrestrial > Soil >...
GGCCCGTCTCCCGACGCCTGAGTTCAGCAAGAATCTTTACCAGCACCTGAGAGTCTTAAAACACCGGGGAATTTGCGCATGAAAGTTCTGAGCGGGGTTTGGCTGCTGTTCTGTCTGTTCGTCTGCTTGGTTTCCGCTCCCAGAGTTGAGAGCCAGTCCACGGGAGCCCCACCCGCTACTGGCGAAGCTAAGTTTGACGGTCCCGCTGAACTGCCGCGCGTCTACGTGAAAAGTACGCTTGCCGATACTCCGGCCCCTGGAAAGGTCCTTCAGGTGAAGGCCGATGGCAACCTGCAAAGCACTCTTGAAAGCGCAACTTGCGGCGACACTATCACGCTTGAAGCCGGCGCCGCTTTCACGGGACACTTTTTGCTTCCCAAAAAGCCGTGCGACGACGCGCACTGGATCATCATCCGCACCAGCGCTTCTGATGACGCTCTGCCCCCCGAGGGAACGCGTCTGACGCCTTGTTACGCGGGCGTAGCATCCTTGCCGGGTCGGCCAGATTTCCGCTGCACTTCCGCCCGCAATGTGATGGCCAAGATCGTTTTTGCGGGTCAGGGGGGATCCGGTCCTATTTTCTTTGACGACGGCGCAAACCACTATCGCTTCATCGGCATTGAAGTTACGCGTGAGTCGCCGGGCGCGGGCATAGTCGCTCTCGCAGGACCGAAAGGTCCGGTGGCGGCGGACCATATCATCTTTGATCGGGTTTGGATGCACGGCACGCCCGCAGACGAGACGAGGCGTGGCCTTTTTCTAAGTGGCACCACTTACATGGCAGTGGTGGATTCGTTCTTTAGCGACTTTCATTGTATGGCGAGGGGAAATTGTGTCGACTCGCAGGCTATCTCCGGTGCTGCGGGGGATCTACCCATGGGTCCATACAAAATCGTCAACAACTTCCTCGAAGCCTCGGGTGAGAACATCTTGTTAGGCGGCGCAGCAGCGACCAAAACTCCAGCCGATATCGAGATACGTCACAATTTTCTTTTCAAGCCGATTCTATGGATGGCCAAGCAACCGGGATTTATCGGCGGTTCCAGTGGAAAACCGTTTATCGTCAAGAACAATTTCGAGCTAAAGAATGCGCAGCGCGTTTTGTTTGAAGGCAACGTACTGGAAAACGATTGGGGCGGGTTTTCTCAGACCGGAATTTCCGTGGTGCTCACGCCTAAAAATCCTGATGACCAATGCCCTCTCTGCCGCGTGACTGACATCACTATCCGCTATTGCAAGATTGCCCATGTGGGTGGCGCATTCTTGATCGCCAACGTAGCAGGCGGCGGAGGAGGTATTGCCGCAGCCGGCGAGCACTACAGCATTCATGACGTTGTAATCGACGACATTGACGGAGAGAAGTACAACGGCCGCGGCGCTTTCATGGTCCTGACCTCTAACGAGCCTACATTGCGCGATCTTAAGATGGATCACATCACGGCATTGTCGGCGCGAGTCTTCGCCAACATGGGGAACAAAGGCCCAAAATTTCAGAACATCACATTTACCAACAATCTGATCGGGGTCTATGGAAAGCAGATCACGAGCACGGGCGGGGGCGCGGAGAACTGCATCTTCCAGCCTGACAGGCAAAGTCCTGCCGGAGTCCTGAAGAACTGCATTGACTCACTCACCTTCACCAGTAACGTCATCATTAACGGGACCGGCGCGTGGCCTCCTGGCAATTTCTTTCCCAGCGATGCGAAGTCGGTTGGCTTTGCAGAAGCCGCCGAACCTCGGCTGTGCAAAGCGAAAGACGATGCGTGCAAGAGCCCTTCGAAGTACGCCGGCGCAGGTACCGACGGCAAGGACATTGGCGCGGACATTCAACTGATCAACGCCGCTACCAGAGGTGTGATCTAGGCATGTGCGGCATCTGCGGCATCTTTCACTGGGGAAACGGCCAGCGTGCCGACGGCACCGCCCTGCTCGAGATGAACCACCAGATCGAGCATCGCGGACCCGACGATGCCGGGACTCTGGTATCCAATACCGCCGGTCTCGCCATGCGCCGCCTTAGCATCATTGATCTCAAGAGCGGTCACCAACCTCTCTCCAACGAAGACGGATCCATTTGGATCGTGTTCAATGGAGAAATTTACAATCACGCCGAACTCCGTCAGAAGCTGATTTCACGAGGCCATACTTACCGCACGCACAGTGACACGGAAAGCATCGTGCACCTCTACGAGGAGTACGGGCCGAATTGTGTCCAACACCTCCGCGGCATGTTCGCCTTCGTAATCTGGGACAAGCTTCGTAACAAACTCTTCGCCGCGCGTGACCGTCTGGGGATCAAGCCTTTTTATTACCGCCTGCAGGATGGCACTTTCATATTTGGCTCTGAGATCAAGGCGCTCCTGGCTTACCCCGGCGTCCGCGCGGAATTCAATCCGGGGGTTCTGGCCGAGTATCTGGCGTTCGGCTACGTGGCCGGTGAGGAGACTCTCTTTGCAGGAATTCGCAAACTCCCTGCCGGCCACACTCTTGAACTCACCGAAGATGGTGTAGCGGATATCCGCCGCTATTGGGATCTTTCGGTCGCCGAAGATCCCGAGTCACGCCAGAGGAGCTATTACGTCCAGCGGTACCGCGAGTTGCTCGAGGATGCTGTTTCGTCGCACTTAATGAGCGATGTGCCGCTGGGAGTATTTCTCAGCGGAGGACTCGACTCCAGCGCGGTTGCCGCGCTTACGGCAAAGAGCCGCCGCGAGCCCATCCAGACTTTTTCCGTAGGATACGGCGAGCAGTCCTACAGCGAACTGCCTTACGCGAGGGTCGTCTCCGAGCATATCCGCTCCCATCACCATGAAGTCCAGGTAACCCGCCAGCAGTTCTTCGAAAGTTTGCCGGATGTAATCTGGCACGAGGATGAACCGATCTGCTGGCCTTCGAGTGTCGCGCTGTATCACCTCGCCAAGCTTGCTCGCGAACATGTCACGGTTGTGCTGACGGGAGAAGGCAGCGACGAAACGCTCGCGGGCTACACCCGCTACCCGTGGACAGTTTGGAACGCCCGCATGGACTCGGTCTATCGCGGCGCTACCCCACCGACGTTGCGAGCCTTTGTTCGCGAACAGATACATTCCGCGAAGCTCGGCGCCACTCTGCGCCGGAGGCTCGAGCACACTTGTCTCGGCCGAGACGGGGCTTCCTGGCCCTCCTTCTACTTCGATAACTTCTACTCCGCCTTCTCAGCAGCTCAGCCCGGACTTCCAGGCCTACGCGGACTCCGCCTATGCCGGCTCCATGGCGGTCTGGGAGCGTTCTCCAGGAACTCTGCTGAAGCGATTGCTTTACACCGACATTAATACGTATCTTGTGGAGCTGTTGATGAAGCAAGATCAGATGAGCATGGCGGCTTCGATCGAAAGTCGGGTACCGTTCCTCGATCATCCTCTGGTCGAATTCGCCGCCCGGATCCCGTCTTCGTATGCTTGCAAAGGCCTTGAGGGAAAAAACATTTTAAAGTCCGCGGTGGAGGATCTTCTGCCGCGGTCCATCATTTACCGCCGTAAAATGGGCTTCCCCACCCCCTGGTCTGGATGGCTGGCGGGAGAACAGCTGCAAGAACTGGAAACCCTGTTGCTTGAGCCCAGAAGCATGGAGCGAAATCTTTTTCAGCGAGAGGCTGTGCGCGGACTTTTTGCCGAACACCGCACCCGGACTCGCGATAATTCGAACCGCATCTGGAGATTGCTCAACTTGGAGTTGTGGTTCCGCGTCTTTGTGGACCGCGACACTTCCCTACTGAAAAACTCCGGCGGCCCACGGCTCGCGACCGCTTCCAGCCTCTCTTCGGGGAGTTCTTCTTAGGGATTCGCCGCGGCTACGTGGCTTGCCAACAAATTATGCGGAAGAGAATCCGAGGCAGTTTGCTCGGCGCCCTGAAGGCGTCTGGCATCTTTGACAGTGTGGGCGGTAGCCGCTGGCGCCAACGGCGGCTTCTCATCCTGTGCTACCACAGCCTTGCCCTCGATGAAGAAAATCTCTGGCGTCCCGCTAATTTTCTTACGCCCATCCGTCTGCGGGAAAGATTTGAAATCCTAAAGCAGAACGGCTACAGCGTTTTGCCACTGGGAGAAGCGCTCGAACGATTGCGCAGAAATGATCTCGCACCGCGCAGCGTGGTTTTGACCTTCGATGACGGTACCTACGATTTTTACAAGCTTACATATCCCCTGTTGAGGGAGTACGGATTGCCGGCTACCGTCTATCAGACTACCTACTACTGCGACCGTCAAATGCCGGTTTACTCTTTAATCTGTTCCTATATGCTCTGGAAGAGGCGTGAAATCGTTCTGCGCGCTGCACCTTCGATCGGTATTGTGAGTGACATTTCATTAGGCGCGCCAGAAGCCCGCCAGACGGCGATCAGCCAGATCATTGCGTTCGCGGAGCGGAAAAAACTTTCTACCGAACAAAAGAATGAAGTCGCCGCCGAGTTGGCTCAGCGTCTTGACGTGGATTACCAGGAGCTTCTGCGTAAGCGTGTACTCCAGTTGATGACCTCGGGGGAAATTGCGGAACTCGCAGACGCCGGAATCGGCTTTGAACTGCACACCCACCGTCATCGAATGCCCCGGGATCAGGAGCTTTTTGCAAGGGAGATCCAGGACAATCGCAACGCAATTGAGTCCATCACAAAAATCCGGCCCACGCATTTCTGCTATCCCAGCGGCGACTACGATCTAATGTTTCTACCATGGCTTGCCGAGCAGGGCGTCATCTCTGCCACCACGTGCGATCCGGGACTAGCGTCGGTGCAGAGCCGGCCGCTGTTGCTTCCGCGCTTCATCGATACGACCGGGCGAACCGCCTTGGAGTTCGAAAGCTGGCTCACGGGTGTTGGGGCACTGCTGTCAGCGGGCGCAAGCGCGACATCGCTGCGAAATCTCTCTCGCTCCTAGTCAGATCGTCGCCTTTCTTTATCCAACGTCAGGTATAGCTGCTCGAAGCGCTTGCATACCTCGTCGATATGAAAGTGAGCGCGCGCGAACTCCCTGCTGCGGCCGGCGTAGTGCGATCTTGCTATGGGATCGCGCACCAGATGAGCAAGGGCCTCGACCAGTTTCTTTTCGTCGCCAGGCGGCACGAGCAACCCGGTCTCCCCGTCCTTCACCAATTCCGGATTCCCACCCACGGCGGTCGCTATCACCGGAACGCCTGCCGCCATGGATTCCAGAATCACGTTGGAAAGACTCTCGGACGATGAAATCAGCACGCTCACGTCCACACTTGCCAGCATGGCAGGAATGTCATGCCGCTCCCCGGCAAAGAAAACTTTTTCCTTGATCCCCAATTCCGCTGCCAGCGCTTCCAGTCCCGCGCGAAGTGGACCATCCCCCACTAGAACAAACTCTATCGCTGGAGATTGTGTTAGCAGCTGCGCAACCGCTTTCAAGAATGCTGAGTGATGCTTGGCAGCGCTATTCATTCTCGCGATCATGCCTATGCGCACAATCCCGGATTTACGGGGAATCGCGGGAGCGCAGTCGGCGAAAGCCGACTCAGTCAAACCGTTGGGAATGATCTCAATCTTTTCTTCTGGCAAACCTGCGGTGAGCAAGCTGGCCGCGGCTGCATGCGAGTTGCACACCACGCGGTTGCAAAATCGGAAGGCCCAATACTGCGCCTTGAACTGGGTGTGGGTAAGCAGATCTCCCAGCTGTCGATGGCTTCCGATCACCGGCACCCCCGCCAACCGCGCCGCGGGAATCAACATGAGGTTGGTATAGAAATCGAAGGCGTGCGCCACTGCAACATGGTCGCTGCGCATACTGCGTATCATCGCCAGTTGCGCGCGTTGTGCCTGGAGGCCGAGGAGTCTGCCGCCTGGCGGAAATTCCGGAATGTCTCCCAACCTCGTCGCGAGGCCGCCGATCCGCCTCAAACAGGCGGGATGCACGTCAAAGCGCTCTCGGCTTAGAGACTCCACCAATGTGGCAAACTGACGCTCACTTCCACCCACCTCTAAGGTGTTGCTCATCAGGAAGACACTCAGGCGGCGGCCCGCGTTCGTTACGGCGCTTGATGGATCCGTTCGATTCCCTGCGGCGAGCTGAGGCAAAACAAGTGTCTCCCGATCAAAGATTGGAATGCGGCATTCACTTCCGGGAAAAGCCGCAGTTGTAGAATAGAGCAAAGACGGGGACTGGCATAGGGTTTGGCAGGTTTGCCGGTACGTTCCTTCCCTGGAATCCGCTGCTTTCCTTTGAGCGGAACTGCTGCGTGTGAATCGAGTGGAATCATTGTAAGGAAGCGCGAAACTCATGAGGATTCTGGTTCTCGATGGCGATCAGAACCAGGCGGTCGCCTGTGTGCGGTCGCTTGCCAGGCAGGGTCATGTCGTGCGGATTGGAGAATCGCGCCCGTGGTCGAAGGCTGGTTGGTCGCGTTATTCTTCCGGCAGTTTTCAATATGCCTCTCCACAAACCGATCCCCAGAGGTTTTTGTCAGACATAGTGGCCGAGGCCGAAAAGGAGAGCGGCACGCTCGTCTTGCCGATGACGGAAGCAAGCACGTTGTTAATTTCCGATCGTCGGGAACATCTGGTTGGGGCTGGCGCCCGCTTTGTCTTGCCATCCCATGCTGACCTGATCCGAGCCGTTGATAAGAGCCAAACTACTGACTTAGCGCAATCGTTGGGCTTTGCGATTCCGAAAACCTTTTCGGCAAGCAACGCCGATGAGGTCTGTGAGATTTCCGGGCAGATACAGTTTCCGGCCGTCCTAAAGCCTAGAACTTCCCAGGAGCATTCTTCGCAAGGAGCTATGCGCGCGACAGGACGGCCCCGCTATGCTCGCGACGCGAACGAACTGATGCAAGCATTCCTGGAGATGCGCCGCCACTGTTCCGCCGTGCTCGTGCAGGAGTTCGTCGAGGGCAGCGGCACCGGATACTTCGCTCTCGTGAACCATGGCGAAGTTCGCGCCGAGTTTGCGCATCGGCGGATTCGCGATGTACATCCGACCGGCTCAGGCAGCGCGCTGCGGGAGAGTATCGTCCCGACTGCGCAGATTCGAGAGGCTAGTCTTGCCATGCTGCGGGCCCTCAATTGGCACGGTGTAGCCATGATCGAATTTCGTGTTCGCGCGGATGGTGTTCCCGTCTTTCTCGAAATCAACGGACGGTTCTGGCACTCCTTGCCACTGGCGTGTTATGCCGGAGTCGATTTCCCCGCTCTTCTGGCGCAGATGGCGGAATTCGGAGATGTCGATCCTCCACCCTCGTACAAGGTCGGCCTGAGATGTCGCTGGCTGGTCGGCGACTTCCGCCATCTGCTGGAAGTTTGGAGAGGCCGCCCGCCGGGATACCCGGGAACTTTTCCTCGTCGTCTGCCCACGCTTTTGGCTGAACTTACTCCAAGACTGGGCACGCTTCATGATAATTTCATGTGGCAGGATCCTCTGCCTGAGCTCGGAGATTGGATTCGTTTCGTCCAACAGGTGTGGGGGCGCAACTCGCAATGAGAAACATCGCATGCTGAAAGCCGCTCTCCATGTCCACAGCACGTATTCCGACGGCGAGTTTACGCTCGCCGAGCTGAAGCGAATTTTCAGCGAAGCAGGTTGCTCGGTTGTGGGCATCACGGACCATGCCGACAGCTTCGACCAGAACAAGCTGGAGGACTACATCAGGGAGTGTGCTTCTTTATCCGATGACCGGTTCCTGTTTCTTTGCAGCCTCGAATACACCTGCGAAGAGCAGATGCACATTTTGGGTTACGGCGCCACCGCACTGGCGCAGACGAAAAAGCCGCAAGAAGTCATCCGCCACATTCAGGAACGCGAGGGTCTTGCTGTCATCGCCCATCCCAAGGACTCCATGTTTACCGGGATCGAAAGTTTCACGGTTCTTCCTGATGGGATTGAGGTGTGGAACTCGAAGTACGATGGCCGCTATGCGCCCCGGCCTGGCACGTTCGAAATGCTTCGCCGTCTGCGCACGCGCCATTCTGGCATGAGAGCGTTCTACGGTCAGGACCTCCACTGGAAGAAGCAATTTCGCGGTCTTTTTATTGAGTTGCAGTGCGACAGACTGGATCGCGGAGAGATACTGAAGACTTTGACTGCGGGCAACTATTTCGGAGTCAAGGCCGACCTTCGATTGGCCTCGACTGGCGAGCTCACTGCGGACCTTGCTGCTCAGTTTGACGCTCGGCACGCCCAGTCTGACAGGATGCGGAATTTTCTGAAGGCCGGGAAAAAAGCTATCGATAAACTCGGCGTCACAGCGCCGGCTTCCGTCAAGTCTCATCTGCGAAAGCTCTTCTGAAAACGCTTCTATGCGCGATGATGCCATCGTCTACTTGATGTATCACGAGATTGAAGTCGAAGGACGTTCCCTGTGCCAAAGCGAGCCGGGTTATGTGCGCTACATCGTGCGCGAACCGGATTTCCGTGAGCAGATAACCTGGTTGCAGAGCGCTGGAATGGGCGGAGTTTCGGTTTCAGACGCACTGAGCAACAAAACACCCGAAGGAGTTGTCATCACTTTCGATGACGGCTGCGAAACCGACCTGATTGTGGCCGCCCCAATCCTGAGCGCAGCCAATTTCGGCGCCACTTTTTATATCACCGTTGGGTATCTGGGCCAGCCCGGCTATCTGATTCCGCGCCAAGTACGCGAACTCAGTGACGCCGGATTCGAAATCGGGTGCCATTCCATGACCCATCCCTACCTAAGCGATCTCGCGGATCAAGAGCTAAGTCGCGAAATCGCCGAAGCCAAGACGCGGCTAGAAGAAATGATTGGCCGCCCAGTGCATCATTTTTCATGTCCGGGCGGACGATGGAGTCCCAAAGTCTCTGCGGTCGCACGCCGCGCTGGTTACCGCAGTATCACCACCAGCCGGATTGCCGTGAATCATCGGACGAGCGACCCGTTTCGACTGGCACGCATTGCGGTGATGCGAGGAACGACGTTTGGCGCCTTCCAGGATCTGTGCCGCGGCCAGGGACTCTGGCAGCGCCAGGTTCGCAATTTCCTTCAAAGCAGCTCCCACCGGCTTCTAGGGAATGCTCTTTACGATCGCCTGCGCGGCCTGATGCTGGAACGGAAAGCGTGAGACGATTGTCCCTCGAACTGATATCCTTTGCCTAAGACTTGAGGACTTGCGCACGCTGCGCGGCCGGATCGGTTGCAATCGTTGTGTTGTCGATCTGTTCTCCCGACAGTGGTCCGAGATAAGATCGGCCTAAAGACGAATTCTTGAACCAGAACTTCGCATCAAGATAAGCGCGATAAGAAGCCTTTATTCTCATGGCCGAGATCTTGTCGACTGCGGAGCCCTCGCTCGACAGCGGATAGCCTAAGTCTTTCAATGCCGCGCCCGCTAGTTCCTCAAACATGGCCAGTTTTTCCGTACTCATCTTTTTCTTCCATCGCCCCACCGGACTCCCGGAATCACCTTTGAACGAGGTATTGGGCTCGCTCACTGAGCCAATCCCGACTCGCATGATGCGGTCATAATCCAGATCGTGTTGAATGAATTCGCCGAGTCTCTCTAACGTCACGCGGGGCTCGGCCTGCAAATCCTCGAAACGCACTTCGATGTAATCGCTACCCAGACTTCTGCCCTGCCTTCTGCCACCTTGCACCATCCATTCCCAAAAAACGCCTGTGACCAGCAGACTCTTCTGACGGTCCCAAGGGAAAGGCCGCACCCATTTATGCGGGCGCGCATCGAGGGATAACGAAACATCCCGCCCATCGCGAATCATATGGATAAAGAGGGCGTCCGGCAGGGTTTTCTTGATGGTGACTGCATGCAGCAGTTCTTCGGGAGAATTATCGGCCCACCGCTGCACTCCCTGGGCTCGCGCGATTTCTTGCATTACGATGCGAAGAAAATCAGCGCCGTTCCTGCAGTCGGACAATACCTTCGCGCGGATCTGCTGAGCGTCCAGGAACGATGCCCGGAATAATTTGCTTTGCAGCCAGGCATCCATCAATCGTTCACGGTTTGCCCGGACGCTCAAGTCGCCGAAGCGAGGCACCAAAAGGTTAAAAACGTTCGACTCCGCGAGATAGACCGCGAACCCGCCCGAAGACAGCAGCATGTTATAAAGCAGCGTCGTTCCTGAGCGTGGACAGCCAACGACAAAAACCGGCGCATTCTCCCTTGCCATTTGTTCCTTATTCAGTTCTGGTCAGCCTTATCCGAAAGGCAGCCGGTTAGTTGCCGTTCTGTTCAAGCGAAATCGTGCCGAACGCCTCGTTGTCGACGACAGTTTGTTGATCTGAGGAAATCACACGCACTTTCCCTTCGACATTGATTATTTCGCAACACAAAATAGTCCGCTTGGAAGAAATGATTCTGCGACCACGCGCTTCTACATAACTGGCATTGCGGCATATGAGCGTCCGGTACGCCTTGTCCCTGCTTTGCTCCCAGCAAAGAAATTCGGCATCGCTGGTCCACGGCAACAGTGTCCACGGTTTCCCCTGCCCGAAAACAAAATAGTGTTCCTCCGTTTCCGTCCTAAAACGATAGCAGACGGCGCTTTCAGCCGTCGAAGGCGAGGCAATACGCGTAAAGCTGTGCAAGCCCGCGTCAATTGCGGTCTCTGGAAGCAGCACCGTCGCAAACTCGACCGGCAGAGTAGCCACGGTTCCGAAATGCAGCACACTGTGGCGCTCTCGTTGACCGTATGCTGGCGACCAATCCTCCGACAGAATATCTTGTGACCATCCATGATTCTCTGGAGTCAAAATCGAGACCCCAGCGCCCGCACCGCGAAATATGGCCTTGGTTCGTTCTGCCGGCGAGAGCTCTGGATTGATGTGCCAGAACAAATCGAGTTGATGCTTACCTCGCCCCATGACCTGATCGCGCACCAACCAAAAGCGAGACTTCAGCGAGAACACAAAGCGCCGATGCACAACCGGGTCGGGCAAACGAGCGTAGCCATCGTGGCTAGCCACGAAAAGATCGAAAGTCTCTCCGCTGATCCACCCTTCCGCGTGAACTTTGGGTAGACTAACCCAACTGAACGGTCCCTTGGGTTCAGACTGGTCCAAGCCGTCGACCAGGAGCGTGTTGTGGGCCCTGGTGCCTCGGAATCGGTTGCGCTCAGAGGTTTTCCCCACATATTCAAATGTGCCTGGATCGATGAGTAAGGCACGGCCGCCGGTATTTGCGGTGATGCTGAGCGCGTCGGCGTGGCCATGTCCCGCAGTATCTGCGCCCTGCGGCCCGGCATCAATCACCAATTGCCGCTCGAGATCGTTTCCTGACATCACATAGAGTCCGCTGCTCTGAAACGCGGTAGAACTCTTTGTCACGGAGACAAGCGGCAACCGATTAAATTCAGCCACACCCTCCTCGCCCAACAGCCACAACGTTTCCTCTCGCAGTCCAACGGAAGCCGTTTTGAAATCACCTCGGCTGAACAAAACCGCTCCCGTGGCCAGCGGGTCGAAGAGATGAATCGAACGGTTACGCCCAGGATCGAACAATCGCCCGCCATCATCATCACCCAGGCTAGGTATTGGCCCGGAGCGCCCCAGAACGCAGAGCGCTTCCAACATGCGTTCGAGCGTACGTTCAAAAGGAGCAGGAAGGGCAAGTCCGTTGCGTGAAGCAAGCACGGCGGCGTGCAGAAAAAAGTCCAAGGCGTAGACGTGATAGTAGATGGACTGCTCGAAGTGCAGCCCATCGTCCCGCACCTGGCGCTCCGCTGCCTGCTGAAGAACTTTCCATCCGAGGGCTTGCCATCGCCCCGCCTGCCGCAATTCCGGGCACAAAGTACCAATGAAAAAAAGTGCGGCCCCTTCGCCGAGCAAATGAGTGTTCGGAGAAAAATATGTAGAAAGATAGCATTCGATATGGCGGCCCGACACCGCCAGGCTGCGACATAACTCGCTACGAAATGCCGCCGGCAGCGCCGCCGACCCGGACATTAGAAAGTAAACCCAAAGCCAGGAGAGGCTGCGAAAAGCCACTTCCAGGCTGCTCGCCCAGTTGATGCCGATGGGGTAAGGATTTTCTTGATGCCAATGTCTCCACTGGCTAAACAGCTCCGTGGCGAATCGCTCGTCCCCGGTCAGCCGGAACGCCTTGGCCAGCGTCACTAAATGCTGATGACGGTTCAGCTCCCAAGTAATCTTGCTGTCTCCAACCTCGGCGAAATCAAGATAGCGAATCTGAAACCAGGGTTTTCGGGGAGCCCGCTTTTCATGCACGCGGTCGCAGTGCCAGTCAATTTCCGTCCCGTAGTCCAAGTCCTTATAGCCCAGCAGATCAAACCTGTGCTTACAGATTCGCTCGGCACGCTCGACGATGTCGTCAGCTTCCTTGGGAAAGAGCTCGCGCAGTCGCGAGCACAAATGCGGAACAGAATCGGCCGAAAAAAAGAAATGCGGATCCGGACGCCCAGATTGAATCGCATCGAGCCGCGGTGGGAAGCCTGCGCCGAGTCTGTAGCGCCAAAAATCAAGGCGGGCGGTGGCTTGCTGCCGCAGCCGGTCAGCAAGCTCGTTCGGACTCATCACCACTACGCGCCGGTAACGACGATTCCATTCTCCCAATCCCATCCTCATTTCGTGCTAGGATTTTATATCGTTAGTCCGTTGGGCGGGCAGCTTTGCTCTCTGGCGCGTCCTAAGTTTTTTAAACCACCGAAAAAATGTTGCTTGGATATCCAAATGCGTGGTACTGCCTACGCATTGACCAAGAAGGAAAGTGCTTCGAATGAGCCGGATC
>Ga0208194_1000170_pt1 | contig 12657 bp, 8 predicted proteins | sample June2015DPH_19_2_FD_184718 | JGI IMG/M metagenome (GOLD analysis project Ga0208194, IMG submission 184718) | Peatland microbial communities from SPRUCE experiment site at the Marcell Experimental Forest, Minnesota, USA - June2015DPH_19_10... | ecosystem: Environmental > Terrestrial > Soil >...
CGGAGGCGGACTTGGAACTTGTCCGCGTTTCCGATCCGAGCGCGGGAAAGATTTGGCTCATCTCTTCCGACACCCTGGCCAAGGTCCCTGAACTCTACGATCAGGTCGGGGCGCGGCAGGTAGAAACCCGTTTGCCCGCGTGGGTGGTGACGCATCAGTTGGCGGGCATGCCACTGTGGCAATGGCTGGCTCTGGTGCTGATGATTCCAGTGGCAGCGGCGGCCGGCTGGCTGCTCTTGGTGGTACTGCAAATTCCCATGCGCTGGTGGGCGCGGAGACAGGGCCACGCCGAACTGGCATCGCGATCGGTTTCCGGGCCAGCATGGCTGCTCGCCGGTACGATCATTCACCGGATACTGGAACGCTACCTCGGCATGCCACTGCTGCAGCGGCACTACTATTTCCAGTTGGTTGAGGTTGCGGGCATTATCGGCGCCAACTGGATTCTCTGGCGCGTGATTCGTTGGTTCTTGCAGCGCGTACGCAACCGGGCTCTCGCCCGCGGCCACTCGGGCACCGGCTCGCTGATGTTGTTGGGCGAGCGCATCATCAAAGTGCTGGTCGTTGTCATGGCCATATTTTTTGTCCTGAGCGTGCTGGGCTTCAATATGAGCACTGCGCTGGCAGGCGTCGGCATTGGCACCCTGGCCGTCGGCTTCGGCGCGCAGAAGACCATCGAAAATTTATTTGGCGGCGTTTCAGTATTGGGCGATGAAGTGATTCGCGTGGGGGATGTTTGTAAGTTCGGCGACCGCACGGGGACGGTCGAGGATATCGGCCTGCGCTCCACTCGAGTGCGCACGGAAGAGAGGACGCTGTTGGCTATTCCTAATGGCACTGTGGCGACCATCAACGTCGAGAACCTGAGCCGGCGCGATAAGATGCTTTTCAAGACTGTTCTCGGTCTTCACCTCGACACCTCATCCGATCAACTCCGCTCCGTGCTTTCCGAAATCCGCCGGGTGTTAAGCAGCAATCCCAAGATCGAGAGCAATACGGTTCGAGTGCGGCTTATTGAACTCGCCTCCAGCGCCCTTAATGTGGAACTGGCTTGTTACATATTGACGCAGGATTTCAACGAATTTGCCGCCGTCCGGGAAGACGTGCTGCTGCAGATCGTGAATTTGGTGGAAGACTCCGGAACCAGCCTCGCGTCCCCCTCGCAGAAGCTCTATTTGAATCAGGGCTCGGGACTCGACAAAGACAAGACCAGGGCTGCCCTCCAACAAATAACCGATTCAAGCCCAGGCAAGCATTCCCCTTCCACGCCTGCCGGCAACCAGAATCAAGATACTGAAAAGAACGTGGAGAAAAAATGATTAGGACTCTGCGTGCCAGCGCTGCGTTAACCAGGCCATGAACCGGTGTGTCGGATAGTAGACGGCGCCGGGAACAATGATCAGGTAAGCCAACAGATACAAGAACCCCGGAACGACGTGCTGTTCGCGAAAGAAAAGCCCGCGGGCCCAGTTCACATCGTACTGCGGGCGCCAGAAATAGTTAATCGGAATCACGATCCACGCAGTCAGTGTCTGGTACTTCCAACCTCGAGGGTCGTAGCCTAAACGCCAAATCGCCCACAGCAGCAATGGCGGGGTGATCACGTGAAACAGACTCAGCAATCGAATGGGCAGCGGAACGTGTGGATCGAACATATACTCCGTGCCACCAATGACGTGCCGCCCGCTTACTAGAACCCCCGCAAAATCGATGGTGAATAGAGTCTGAAAAAGCAGTAGTCCGCTTGCCTGCCAGGAGAATACCAGCGGACATTCCAGCCACAAACCCGCAGCGATAAAGAGATTGCCGAGATCGCAGAAGAAGAGAAAATTCTGCAGCCCGTACTGTCGCCAATACAAAGGTATCCACGCGATCACGCACGCTGTCCATAGCAACTTGATCGATAGCGGGATGCGCATGACACGGTATTGTATGCGCGGAACAGTGGGGCTGGCGGAAGCCCGGGAAGTCCCGTCTGGCAAGCCAAAGCGGCCTGGTCGCAATTACCACCGTAACTTGATGGAGCTTACGGGTGTACCTACGATGAACTCAATATGGGTTACCAAGCACTCCTCTTTTGTCCCGATGAGAAGACGGCTCGCACCGTAACACAGGTTCTCAGCGAGTTGGACTTTGAAGTGGTTTCCTGTACCGAACCCTTCGCCGCAGTGAAGAAATTGATGGGCGAACATTTCGATGCCGTCGTCGTGGATTGCGACAACGAGCAGAATGCCACGCTCCTCTTCAAGAGTGCGCACAACGCTCCGAACAACCAATCGGCGCTGGCGGTGGCGGTCGTCGAAGGACAAGCAGGAGTGGCGAAGGCTTTTCGTATTGGGGCAAACCTGGTTCTCACCAAGCCGATTAATGTTGAGCAGGCGAAGGGCACGTTACGCGTTGCGCGAGGACTGTTGCGCAAGAACGAAAGTGTAAAACCCGCAACGACTGCAACCGCAAAGCCTGCGACTTCCGCACCACCACCACCTGCCCGGCCAGCTCATGTAATGCCCACTTCGCGGCCGCCGGCACCGATCGCACCTCTGGCAACGACGAGTGTTCCAGCGCCGAAGAGGACCCCGCATACGAACTTTGTCGCTTCCGCTTCTAGCGGGATCACCGAGACTTCTGAATCTACAGATTCAGCGAATGCAGTTCCAAAGCAGATTGATTCGCCATTGATCACGACGTCAAAGACACAAACGGTCTCCGCAAAGATCGCGCCGCATGCGGCCGCTGAGGCTGCGCCAGAGATAACATTCAGCAAGACTGAAGCCACAGCGCCGTCGAGTTCAGGGTTTTCAGTAGCAACATCTGCGGGTTCCGCTAGCGCGGCGGCTCCGGCGCGAAAGGCAAAGCCAAGCATCTCTACCACGGACAAACCTTCGACGGCAATTTCGGAGGCCGAGAATCGAGTTGAGAAAGGTGCGGCCAGCGCGAGCGGTTCTCCAGTCGAGGAGACTGCTTCCCCTGCGCCTTCGTTTACCTTCGGCGATGGGGTCGAGAGCGGCACAAAATCCGCGGGCGGTAGAAGCAAGAAGGCTTTGGTGGCAGTGGCTGCGGTTGTGCTGATTGCGGTAGGCGGTTATGCCGCATGGATACAGTTTGGACCTTCGAACCGGGCGGTGAGCGCGCCCGCGGCAGTTGCAGCGCGGCCCGTGACAAATTCTGCCGCGGTTCCGCAAGCGACGCTGGGCACGACGGTCTCGCCCTCTTCCGATGTGACGTCTCCTGCGTCGGTTCCGTCTTCTGACACATCGATTCCGAGTTCTACAGCCGCTCAACTAGCGGGGAAGACGAAGGCTTCGGCCACTACCCAAACAATTGCCGGCGCAAACAACGTGCAAGCACACCAGAGCAAAGCTAACTCTGGAGTGGACTCGTCCACACCTGAGGAGGCCGCTGTGGCAGAGAAGGCTCCGTCAGCGGGGACACAGCCCATTGTGATCAAGAAGGGCCTTGTGCAACGTGGGACGGGAAGCTCTGCGGCATCGAACGATGCGCCAGCGCCGAGCATTGCCAGTATTGCTCCAGCGGGAAACGGCGGGCTTCCGAATTTGATGAACGGCGCGAGCGGCGCGCCGACTCCGGTGCTGCAGACGATGAGCGTTTCGCAGGGAGTTTCGCAGGGACTGGTGATCAAGAAGACCTCACCTTCGTATCCAGCGAACGCCTTGCGCATGCGGATTGAAGGGTCCGTGCAACTGCTGGCGACGATCTCCAAGACGGGCGACATTTCCGCGGTGAAAGTTCTCAGTGGAGATCAGACTCTGGCGCGGGCCGCAGTTGATGCGGTGAAGCAGTGGAAGTACAAACCTTATCTGCTCGACGGTTCTCCGGTCGAGATCCAGACGCAGGTCACGGTCAACTTCAAGCTGCCGCGATAGGCTTAGAGCAATTCCCAGCGTCGACGTGCGGAGATTGCTGATTGAAAAACCTCTCGCTCTCGGTCCTGCCTGCTGAGGCTACCTATAAATCTAAGCCTGTGGATTTCTGCTTGTAATACTTGCGTCTCGTCGCTTCAAGCGCAGGGGCGAGGCGCGCGATTTTCATTAATTTTCGGGGGTACCCCCCTCCTCCCTCCCCTGGAAAGTCTTGCCGGGCGCGGGGTTCACAAGAAGTGCTTGCAAAATCTAGATGGCAAAGAGCTTAGAGGTCAAAATCTAGAGAATAAGGGACTTATGTCGACTTGACCCGCGAGGCTACACTGGCATCGCTTAGCGATGATGGACTGATTTTTATTGCATCACAAGGTTAGATGTCACACGTGGTTGTGGATCCTGTGAGGAGGGGACCCCCTTGCACGAACACAAACCAGTGGCGCCTCCGAACCTGCTCCAGCACCTGTAGAAAAACATCGCGATTCTGCGGCCGTCCGAGTAGAGCGCGACGCTGGTAACAGCTTGTGTTGTTGAAGTGAAGATATCCGGCGCCGTAGTAGCGGTTGCAGCCGTGTGGGCACAGGGGTTTGTAACATTCATGTCCGCTGCTTCGCTCTGACGAGTGAACATGGACTCGAAGTACGCGGTGCCCACCCGTCGAAGACCGCGACAGGTGGGGGCAGCCTCAGTCGTGACAATCCATGGAACCATCGGGAAGCAAGGGTGGGCCAGCCCCCCGTTTTGTCGGCCCCGGGAAAGAAATAAGCCTGCTTGTTCTGCCCCGCAGTTCCTAGCAACGAAATAGACCGCCCGCCATGAAACGTTTTTGTTCTCACATCACCATTACTCGTCAGGCTTCACACACTATCGAGGAGTGTTAACATGAAGTGTAGAACGATTGCAGTAGCGTTTGTCGCAGTAGCAGTTCTTTCGATGTGCAGTTTCCCGGGTGTTGCCGCGGCCCAGAGCAACTCCGACCCGGTCCGCGCAATGTACCAAAAATCCGCTACCGTCCCAACCAACATACCGGGAATATTCAGGTTCCCGGATGCGCCAGCCGGTTTCGATCCCGTAGCCGCGTCGGACCTAGAGCTAGCCGCTTATGGGTTCCCGCCCCATCCGGATGCGGAGGCCGATCCGAGCGGTTATGCAAGATGGGCTCACGCCATGAAAATGGCCAGGAATCGCTGGCATGGTGATCTGAAACCAACGGGCATTTACCACGGCTCGGGGAGAGATGCCAAGGTGCTGGCATCCCAAACCACGAATAAACCGGGGTCCGCCAGTTACTCCAACTGGAGCGGCGTCATACTCACCAACACGCTAACCAAATACAGCACGAAAACCTCTTTTTACTATGTGATGTCGTACTGGAATGTGCCGTTCGCTCAGCAGGCATTCGACGGTGATGGAGGCAACGTCTGCGACGGTTTGACCGACTACGTCTCGGTGTGGAACGGTATCGATGGTTCGGGGATTGCAAAGGCCGGCAACGGCGACGTGCTGCAAGCTGGTACCGACTCAGCCGTGCGATGTGTCGACGGTACCACTACTTATTACACACCGATAGCATGGATCGAATGGTTCCCGGCTGGCGCCATCGGTGAATTTGACGTGGCGAACGGTGATGACATGTTCGTCGAGACGGTTGAGACGAGTTCCACGACCGGCTTCCTTATTGTCGAAGACCTAACCACGCAGATCTATGACCTTATTGGCATTTCTGCCCCTTCGGGAACGGAACTGGTAGGGAGCAGCGCCGAGTGGATCGTGGAGCAGCCGTGCTGCGAGAAGGGCGGCTACAACGGCTACTATGACCTGGCGAACTACGTCATGGACTTTACGTTTGGCGGCGAGGCTTACAACAACAACGATCAGGTTTTTTACGCGGGCAGCCAGGCAACCAGCACATATTTAGGAACGCTGTACGATGGCAGCACGGCCATCTCGTATCCTGTAGCCGGCACGGCAGGAACCGAAGGTAACCAAGGCATCACTTTCTTCGATGAGGGTTGCGCGGCGAATGGCGGATGCAGCAACTAGCTCTAGAGAATTTAAGAGTCACTTGATCGAACAAGGGGCATCTTGCGGCGGTTGTAATGCAAGGCGCCCCTGTTTTTTGTTCAGCTGGGAACTTCGCCTCGTCCATCGCCTCATTCACAAGGCTGCCTGTGCAAACGCGGCCATTATTGCTTCTTCTCCAAGGGGTGTGCAAGCGTAGCGGTTGGAGTAGCCAGGTGCGAATAGACGGAATGATGACTTCTGAAAGATTCAGACTTTAGACAAGGGCCAACTATTCGTGCTGAAGAACTTCGTCGATGACGGCTTTGCCGCCTTTGTCCACGGTGATGACCTTGTGAATGGGCGCATAGCCGGTGAGCGTGATGTCGACGACATAGTTGCCGGGGTCGAGCACGAAATCAACGGGCGAGCCTTTATCCAGCATGTGCTGGTTGACAGCCACTTGGGCTCCCTTGGGCTGGGTCTTGACGCTGACCGTACCCATGCCCTGCGCTTCCTTGCCACCAAATAGTTTTTTCATTTTGCCCACGGTCTTGATGTCATCGACGTTGCCCAGCGAGCGCAGAGTGGGCGAGAAGCTGACGGTCTGGGCGAGGACGAACTGCGCGCTGGTGGTCTCGTCGATGAATCCAGCTTTGCGCACGAGCACGACGTGCTGACCTTTATCCACGGAGACTTGCGCGGGAGTGAGCTTGCCGGTATCTCTGCCATCGACATAGACATTGGCGCCGACGGGCGTGCTGGTAACCGAAAGCGTGGCCATAAGCTGCACGAGATGGGTCACGACAAATGACTTGCTGCCAGAAGCAACGTCGACGGTACGAGTGTCGGTAGAGTACCCTGGCTTGCTGACGGTAACGCTGTGCTGGCCGGGGTTGAGTCCCGACAGAGTGAACGGTGTAACCCATGAGGGATCTGTTTTCCCGTCGAGCTGGACTTGCGCTCCCTGTGGAGTGGAGTCAATGGCCATTTGTCCGGGGACGACGACGGGAGCGATCGGCGCAGCTGATTTCTTCTTTGAGTTCCTGCCTCTCGTCGCAGCGGCAGCCACGTGAGTGGGCGCTGGCTGAGATTCCTCCACGGACTCCGCAGGTTGAGTTTGGGCGGGCACGCTGCTGGGCTGAGGTACTTGCACCTGCGCCGGCTGAGATGGTGCTGCGGGCTGACTTGCTGCCGCTTGGTTAGCCGGCTCGGCGGCTGGACGAGGGAAGTCGTCGTCACTATTCAAATGGTTGATGTGCAGGACCAGAGCGATCGCGATGATAAGGATCAAGACGGCCGCACCGGCGATGGAATAAACCATCAGGCTGGGTGGAACGTTCTTGATTTCCTTGATTGCCTTTTCGGCGACTTCGCGTGGCTGAACCTTCGGCTTCTCCGGTTCCGAACCCGCGTGAAAATTTGGCGTGAGAGAAGGTTCCTGCTGGAGCGCGGGAGGTGGCGGAGGCGGCGCGATGTAGACCTCCTTCAGCGGAGGAAGTTCGGTCATCTCCGAGAAACTGACGCCGTTGCCGCGCGATGGGGCGTCGCCAGCCATCAGGGGATCCACAGCGATTCTGGGCGGCTCGGGGCTGGGACTTTCGACTGCGGGCTCATCGAGTACGGCCGACGACATGGAAGCCGACGGTGGCAGGGCATCGTTGATCGCTTCGGCACGCGGAGCAATGTGCGGATTGGGCGCATCAAGGTGAGGTGAGGAGGACGAAACTTCGGCTCCTGCCCAGCCTACTGCGGCGGCGGCAGCCTTACGCGCGGGTTCCGGTTTAGCAACTGTCGGGGGTGGCGATGCCGGGCGTGACGCCACTGGCGGCTGAGGGACAGCGGGTTTCTTTTCTACCGGTTTCGGGGGCGTGGACGCGAACTTGGTTTGAGCTGCAGCTTTCACCGGAGCTGCAACCGCTGGAGCCTTGGCTGGCGCTGCCGGAGCTTTCGCAGCCTGCGGTTTCGATTCCTTGCATTTCTCCAGATCGTCGAGCAGTTCCCTCCCGGTCTGGTAGCGTTGGCCCGGATCCTTGGCCAGGGCCTTCATGATGAGATCGCTGAGTAGCGGGTGAAGTTTGGAGTTCACATGCATCGGGGGCACGGGCATGCTCTCGAGAATGCTCAGGCGCAGGGATTCGGAATCCTCACGATCGAAAGCCTTGCGGTCGGTCACCATTTCGTAAAATAGCGTGCCCAGACTAAAAATATTCGAGCGCGCATCGATATTCTCGCCGCGAACCTGTTCCGGTGACATGTAGTGCAGAATGGATGGGACCTCTGGCATCTCCGCGGTGAACTTGCCCACGCTGGAGACGCCGAATCCCAGAATTCTGACAGTGCCGTCCCAGCCGCACATGATTTTGGCGGGCTCAAGACTATAGTGAAAAACGTTCTGGGAGTGAGCGTAATCGAGGCCGCTGCACACTTGCCGTCCGATGTCGAGCAAGTCCCAGATGGAAAATCCTTCTTTGCGCGCCAACATGGTAGCAACGCTGTTGCCCTGGATGTACTCCATGGCGGCACAGAACTGGCCTTCCATTTCTCCGGCGCCGTAAACGGGTGCGAGGTTGGGATTGCTCAAGACCTTGGTGGTCTCGGCCTCTTCCAGAAGGCATTTTTCCAGATCGGCGGCGCGTTCACCAAAGGCCGACAACTGAATCGCTTTGAGAGCGACGGTTTGGCTGGTTTGCGGATCGTTGGCCTTGTAGACCGCGCCCGTGGCAGACTTTGACAGTTCACTCAGGATTTCGAAGTGGCCGATTTTCGTGGACATTTGCTCCGTGCCTCATCACAGAAAAAAAGCCGCGCAGTTTCCTGTTGAGAAGCTGCGTGGGTTAAAAACCCGGGGCAGGGTATGGTTAGGATAGCGCTGTCGAGAGGAGGGTTCGAGTTACCAAAGTACTGAAAATAAAGAGTGTGAAAACGATAGGCCGACTGTATTTGGTCATTCAGTCCGAGGAGCGTCGTTGGTATGGCAAGAATAATGCCCTGGCTCGCGCCGTGACCTTTTGCCAGGCGAAACGTTTAACTCTGTAAGAAGAAATGAAGGTGACATTTGTCACGTGGGCCGGATGACGATCTCCACTGGCGGGCAGGAACGGGCGGGTCGAGCATAGGGTTGTGCCGGAACGCAGTCGCATGAGGGTTGCCGCTCGGAGGCTAGTTGTGGGGAGCGCGGTCCTTCGTTTATCCTTGAGGCCGGCATGGACTAAGCTTTTCCGCAGTCCAGCACACCGCATCTTCCCTGGGTCTCAACCATGACTTTGACCCTATTTGTAACGAAGAACGCCTTCCGCAATAAGCGGCGCAGCATTCTGACGGTCCTCAGCATCGCTTTTTCTTTGCTTTTACTGACGCTGATGATGACGATCTGGCGGGCTTTCTATCTCGATGAGGGGAGCGCGGAGTCGGCGGAAAGGCTGGTGGTGCGGCATCGTGTTTCCTTGACGTTTAGTCTGCCCGGCTACTATCGAGAGAAAATTAGGGCGGTGTCCGGAGTGGTGGCAGTGGTGCCGGTTTCGTGGTTCGGGGGAATTTACAAGGACCAGAAGCCGGAGAACTTTTTCGCACAGTTCGGCACGGATCCCGAGGAATTTTTCAAAGTGTTCCGGGATATACAAATGCCCGAGGAGCAACGAGCGGCGTGGCTGCGGGACCGCCAGGGGGTGATCGTCGACGACACGCTGGCCAAGAAGTACGGCTGGAAGGTGGGTGACCGAATCGTTCTGCAGGGCACGATTTATCCAGTCGATTTGGAGCTGTACGTTCGAGGTATTTTCAATTCTTACCCGGATAACAAGTCGGTCTATTTCAACGCCAAGTATGTGGAAGAGGCGGTTTCTTGGTTCAAGGGGCAGGCGGGGACTTTCAGTATTCTCGCGGCTTCTCCGGGGGATGTGAGCCGGATCGCGAGCACTGTGGACGACATGTTTCGCAACTCGCCTCAACCTACAAAATCGGAGAGCGAAAAGGCGTTCGGCCTGGAGTTTGTGGCCATGCTGGGCAACGTGAAGGCTTTCATCCTGATGATTTGTTCGGCAGTGGTGTTTGCCACGCTGCTGGTTTCCGCCAACACCATGGCGATGTCGATCCGCGAGCGAACACGGGAAGTGGCCGTGCTTAAGACTTTGGGTTTCACCCGGCAGAGCGTGCTTGGACTCTTCGTGAGCGAAGCGGTAGCACTGGCCGTGGCCGGCGGGGTGATTGGCGTGGGCCTGGCGTACGTTCTGATTTACGCGGTGACACACTCGCCCCAGTTCTTCAGTTTTTACAATATGAAGGTGACCCCTGGCATGTGGGCGGTGGCTCTGTTCGTTTCCGGATTGGTGGGCCTTGTGAGCTCGCTGATTCCGTCTTATCACGCTTCGCAAGTAAACATTGTGGACGGGTTGCGCCACATCGGTTGACATTATGACGCTGGGCGGTTTTGTCGTGCGCAATACGTTTCGTAACAAGCGGCGCAGCCTGTTGACGATGCTGAGCATCAGTTTTTCGCTGCTGTTGCTTACGCTGATGATGTCGATCTGGCGCACGTTTTATATCGATGTAGGCGCGCCGGATTCGGCCAAACGAGTGATTACGCGCGACCGGGTTTCGCTGGCATTTTTTCTGCCCGCATACTATCGCGACAAAATTCGAAGCATTCCCGGAGTGGTGGCAGTGGTTCCGATGACATGGTTTGGGGGACGATATAAGGATGACCGTCCAGAGAACTTCTTTGCGCAGATCGCCACCGACCCGGACGAGTATTTGAAGGTTGCGTCCGACAAGATCGTTCCCCCGGATCAAGTGCTGGCCTGGCAGCGCGACCGGGCCGGAGCCCTGGTGGATGTGACGCTGGCTAACAAGTATGGGTGGAAAATCGGCGATAAGATCACGCTGTTGGGGACGATCTTTGAGGTGAACCCCGAGCTGACAATTCGCGGCATCTACCACCGGGATCCGCCGCAGAACTCGCTGTATTTCAATGCCAAGTATCTCGAAGAGTCGGTGGCCTGGTTCAAAGGGCAGGCAGGCTGGTATGGCACTCAGTTGGCCCAACCCGGCGATGTGGCGCGGGTCTCGAGCGAGATTGACGACATGTTCCGCAATTCGCCTTTGCGAACGAAGACCGAGAGCGAGAAAGCTTTCCAGCTCGATTTTGTGGCTACCCTGGGCAACGTGAAGGCTTTTATTCTCGGCATTTGCGGTGCAGTAGTGTTTGCAATCCTTCTGGTTTCGGCGAACACCATGGCCATGTCGGTGCGCAGCCGGACCCGCGAAGTGGCCGTGCTGAAAGCGCTGGGATTCACGCGTCAGCGAGTGCTTTCGCTCTTCGTGTTTGAAGCGGTGGCGTTGGCTGTGTCGGGCGGTCTGCTCGGAATATTTGGGGCGGCCGGGTTGATTCAGTTGTTGACGCACTCCTCGGTCGCGATAGGCATCCCCATGGACATGAAAGTTACGCTGCCCACGGTGGCGCTGTCGTTGCTGGTGGCGGCGACAGTTGGCTTCTTGAGCGGATACGTTCCCGCGTACGGTGCGTCGCGGACCAATATCGTGGAGGGTCTGCGCCACATTGGCTAAGAACCTCAGGTGAGTTGAGAGTGAATTTATGGCGATACCGATCAGTTATAACGTCCGCAACTTGAGGCTCCGCAAGGGGCTGACGATCATGACCGCGCTGGGTATCGCACTCACTGTGACTACGGCGATTTTCCTGATGGCGTTGCTGGCGGGGTTGCAGAAGGCTTTCGTTTCGAGCGGAAATCCGCAAAATGTGCTGGTGCTGCGCAAAGGATCGGAAGCGGAGTTGTCCGGTGGTTTTGATGCCGCGCTGTTTCCGACTTTGAAGGTTCTTCCCGGTATTGCGAAAGATAGTCACGGCGAGCCAATGGTTTCCGGCGAGTGGGTAGTAGTGATTGTGCTTCCGCGCAAAGATGGTACGGGCGAAGTGAACGTCACGGTGCGCGGCATGATGCCGGATGGCCTCGAGCTTCGGCCTAGCGCGAAGCTGATCGAGGGGCGCTGGTTTCAGACGGGCCAGCGTGAAGTGGTGGTGAGCAAGTCCATTCGCTCGCGCTTCTCGCACGCGAACATTGGCGACACCATGGACTTCGGCAAAGGGTCGTGGAAAGTAGTGGGAGTCTTCGACGCTGGCGGCTCAGCTTACGAGTCTGAAGTTTGGGGCGACGTGAATCAGATGGCCTCGGACTTCGATCGGCAGGGCGGCTATGCCTCGGCTTACTTGCGTGCAACCGATCCCATTGCCGCCGATGCGCTCAAGAATCGCGTCAGCGACGATCAGCGGCTGAAATTGGAAGGAGTTCTCGAAACAGATTATTACGCCAAGCAGACCAGTTCGGGCGCTCCTATTAAGTACATCGGCATTGTGGTCGCGATCATCATGGCGATTGGATCCAGTTTTGCGGCGATGAATACCATGTACGCGGCGGTAGCGTACCGCGGGCGTGAAATCGCAACTTTGCGGGTCCTGGGATTCTCTCGTCCCGCCATTCTGACTTCGTTTGTTTTGGAATCCCTCCTGCTGGCTATGCTGGGTGCGGTAGCGGGGATTCTATTGATGCTGCCCTTCAACGGACTGCAGACCGGGACGTCGAATGCGGTGACGTTCAGCGAGGTGGTGTTCAGCCTGCAAATTACACCCCAGGTCGCGGCGTATGCGATTCTGTTTGCACTCGCCATGGGCCTGTTCGGCGGGCTGTTCCCCGCGTGGCATGCTGCACGGCAGAATATTCTGACTGCGCTGCGCGGTTGATTTGGAGTTTTCAGGAAACTA
>Ga0208194_1000179_pt1 | contig 12342 bp, 20 predicted proteins | sample June2015DPH_19_2_FD_184718 | JGI IMG/M metagenome (GOLD analysis project Ga0208194, IMG submission 184718) | Peatland microbial communities from SPRUCE experiment site at the Marcell Experimental Forest, Minnesota, USA - June2015DPH_19_10... | ecosystem: Environmental > Terrestrial > Soil >...
TATCAGCGTCAAATCTATGACGCAGCTTTAAACAATTTCGCAAGACTATCGATGTCCGCAGCACTCGCATCGCCGATCACGAAATAGCGAAGGCCGCCCTGACTCCATGTTTCCATGTTGAACGACAATTTGCCCGGCTGGAAAGCGCTATCACTCAACTTGGCTGGCAAGGACCGTTCCTGAAATACGAAGACGGAAATATGGTGTTTGCGCACGTCGTAAATGAGATGTGCACCCGGCGTTTGCTCAAGATAGGTCATCCGGCCGCCTAGCAGAGAAAATTCGTTATTCTGGAGTTCCGGCAAATTGAAGGCAAAAGGAATCTTTCCCTGGAACCAGGGTTTCACCGTGTGCCGATCGGTCGAGATCACATCCACTGGCGATGAGCTGGCCAGCGTGGCCACGTGCAAGTCCGCAATCTCGCTGAACACCTGGTCTCTCCCGGATCGGTTGCCCAGATAGGTCGAAGTCAGGGTTCCGACCACGAGAACGACGGCTGCCGCTAACATCCATCCCACGCGGAAACTGCGGCGCGCCTTGGGGGCCATACTTTGCTGCATCCGTTTCCGGAACTCAGCGCTAGGAGTGAAACGTTTTCCAGCGAGGTGAATCGCACGCTTCAACTGTACGCGTGAAAGAGCATCGGGAGAGCAGGCGGGGCAATGGCGCACATGAGAGTCGAAAGTTCGTAGCTCCTCGTGTGGAAGCTCTCCGTCCAGGTAGGTGTCGAGTCTTGCCTTCCAGGATTCACAGACCATGGTTTGTCCCCCGAGGAATTCGTAGTCCTGCTTCTTGTTGTAACTGCGGTCGCAATTGATTCCGTAGAGTTTTTCTCGCACGCGATAAGCGCGACATTACGGTCCCGATAGGAACCGCAAGCGTGTCGGAAATTTCTTGATACGACATCTCCTCTACTTCACACAAAAGAAGGATCTCTCGGAACTGCACGGGGAGTTCATCGATCGCCCTCTGCAGCGATTCGTGGCTCGAGCTCGCCAACAGAAGCGTCTCCGGCGTCGCGTGCTCAATGGCAGGTTCCGGGCCCTCTTCCTCTTCGTCGAAATCGAGAGGCACGGTCATTGTAACTTTCAGGCCCTTGCGAGAGGTCAAGAACGTGTTGCGCATGATGCGATAGATCCACGCCCGGAAGTTCGTACCTAACTGAAAAGAGGGGAATCCTTTTAGTGCTTTAACGTAGGTTTCCTGAACTAAGTCTTCAGCTTCGTCGCGATTCTGCGTGAGCCAGTGAGCGAAGTTGTAAAGCTGATCGAAGAGCGGGAGGGCCAGCTCTTCGAACGAGTCGATCTGGAGATTCGCTCCTGACAGGTCCACATAATTAAGAACTTCGGAGTCCTGGATTTATTCCCTTCAAAACAACAAATTGTTTGGGAAAACTGAGTGGCAGGGTGAGCGATTGGCATGACAAACCGCAATCATGACGGCCGCCTTTCATGCCCCCGCATAATCCCCGTTACGGTTGAAAACTAACTTTCTACTTAAATATTCCATTCAAGTGGAATCAATTTGTCGTGTCGCTCGACAATTATGCAATCCAAGCGGAATAAAGGGTCAAAAACGTCCGTTATCCATGGTGAAGCGCATTTCACAGGAGGCGGATTGTGAACAGTAGAAGAAGCAGATTCGTTGAATTCAACTCGCCGGCTATGGCACTCCTTGCGCCGACAGCCAAGCCCGCGTGGTCGCCCACATTCCGTTCACTGGACTGTCGGCTGTCGACATGACGATCCAGAATAAAGGGAGCGACAAGGTCTACCTCTATATACAGCAGTCACAATTCCAAGGCATCTCGATTATCGACATCAGCAAGCCTGTCGAGCCGAAAAACCTCGGAGTAATCCCGTGGCCGGATCCAGCAATGTCGAGCACGATGAACGTGACGGGTGATCTGGCGATCATTGCCGAAACCGGTGTCCTGCCGATGCGCAACGACAGCTCGAATGACAACCTTGTAGTTTGGGATTTGTCGAATCCAGCCGCTCCGCGGGTGGTTAAGTGGCTTCAAGACGGGCGCAATTTCATTTTCGTCTTGCATGGCGACGGACTATGGGTAGTTTCGAAGCCAGCGGATCGCCAGCCGGAACAAACGGAGTCCTCGAACAACTACGGAGGGTGAGGCTTGCTTTGCGCGGCAAAGCCGCTAGGCGGAGAGGCGTCATCCTCCTAGTTCCGCGGCTTCTTCCCGGTCATGCGTCGTCCAGCAGGCAAAGTTATAGGGTCGCTCGAAGTGAGGCACGGTTAACTGCTGGAAAGACTGCCGATGGCAGGCTTTCTCCGGCATCCACACCTGGTCAACCAGCGAACGATCGTTTTATTCCCACAGCTCACAGAAAAACACCACGGAATAAAACTGAGTTCGATCTGTTCTGTACAACGAGTCACAGAGCGTACTGGAGTCACCGAGGGAATGCTGCTGCAGAAGAACCACGCGCTCTTTAACAGTTCCGTCAGGAGAAACAAAATGAAAAACAATCTGAGAGTGCTTGGTTTGGCGCTGTGTATGCTGCCGATGTGCCTGCATGCCGGAACAGGACAGGATCTGAAACCGGCCTATCAACCCGCCCAAGGGCAGAACCCACGATCTGGAGAACCTATTCCGGCGGGCACCATTATTCCCGTCAGCTTGAATTCTTCCTTGCGCTCAGACGAGACCAGAAGCGGAGCTGCCGTCACCGCGACGGTGATGCAGGATGTGCCGCTGGGCAGGGGAGAAACGCTACGTAGAGGATCCAAAGTGACGGGCCATGTGGTCGACGCCATGACTTCGGGAAATGGATCGGACGAGGCGAGAATCTCATTCCAGTTCGACCAAGTGCAACTTGGCAACCGGACCGTCCCAATTACTGCCAACCTACGCGCGGTGGCATCGCCTCATGCAGTACTGGAGGCCTCACCTCAGCCAAGCTCCAGCGAGGTTACCGACTATGAAGTTGAAATCGGAGGCGACCAGGTTTCCTATGGCGAAGGTGAGCCAGTCATGGTGGGATCGCAGGTCGTGGGGAAATATACCAGCCACGGCGTGCTGGCCAATGTAGACCAGGATCTGGGGAATCCATGCAAGTGTCACGATTGACAGCAATGCGCAACCACAAGCGTTTTGGCTCTTCTCCGTGAATGCCTGCGGCTCATACGGATTCGGGGACCTTAAAATCTTCCAATCCGGACTCACCGAGCCGCTTGGTGAAGTCACGTTGTTCTCCAATCGCAAAGCGGTGAAAGTCGACAAGGGTAGCGCGATGCTCTTGCGCGTGGATGGCAGTGGGCCCAAGGAGGCACAGGCTCGTACGACTCTTTCCCGAGCGCCGGGGCAATAACAAGTTCGCGGGTTGCTTGGGCGGAGAGCCGCACGGGCTGGATGGCATGATCCTTACTTCGTTCCGCTACTACTTACCGTAGCGTGTGCGAGCCTCACCCCCGCGTTGCTCTCTCCTTTTGCGCGGGGGTGGGGTTTTTTGACCGTTCGCACGAATTCAGATTGGAATGAACACGCACGGCAAATCTAGAAGAGGTAATGGCGATGGTAAATCCTTTTGATCCTAAGACGACACTTCTGGCGAAGCACGCCCAACATGTCGTGCTGATCCATTTTCCCATTGCGCTGTTCATCACGGCAGTGGCGTTCGACCTTATCGCGCAATGGACGAAGCGCCGTGGCTTGGCGGACGCAGCCTACTACAACCTGCTGGTGGCGGCGATTTCAACCGTTCCAGTTCTCGCTACCGGACTACTCGCATGGCAGTTCCAACTCGAGGGGCAGAAGGTGAAGGGCATCCTGTTGCTGCACCTCGTTCTGGCGTGTGTCTCGACCGTGATGATCTGGCTGGTGTGGTGGGTCCATTTCCGCGCTCGCCGACGGACGGTCTTCTTACCGATCTGCCGCCTGGCGCTTGAAGTTCTGGTGGTCGGTATCGTGGCGCTGACCGGGCATCTGGGCGGATTTCTAAGCGGTGTAAACGGTCCCGGTTAGAGCTCCGATGAATCCTGGCCCGGGTAGTGAGTAAGCCGGGAGCAAACCAGGTCGGCGGTGCGCTTCCACAAATTTGAGGTCGCTCTTCGATTTTGGTGGGAATAAAAGCGGCTCAAGCCAGTTATCAACCCTGAACGCTGCAGATTTCGGAGGGCAAAATGACAGACAAGAAGCAAGATCTCATCGATCAGAAGTTGCAGGATCTCAACGACGACGGCGTTGACCGTCGCGGATTCCTGAAGTGCATGGCATGGGCGGGTACCGGCCTTGTCTGGACCATGAGCGGCGGCATTCCGGTGTCGCGGGCATTCGCCAAAACGTATGGGAAGGATGCCGGCAAAGGGGCGGACTTCACCTTCGTGCAGATCAGCGACAGCCACATCGGCTTCAACAAGCCGGCCAACCCGGACGTTACCGCTACGCTGCAAACGGCGATCAACAAGATAAACGCGATGCCCCAGAGACCGGACTTCATTATTCACACCGGTGATCTGAGTCAACTCTCCAAGCCGAGCGAGTTCGATACGCTCGACCAGACATTAAAAGGAGCGTCCGCGAAACAGATCTATTTTGTGCCCGGCGAGCATGACATGCTCTCCGACAACGGCGAGCAATTTCTCCAGCGCTACGGGAAAGGTACAAAGGGCACTGGATGGTACAGCTTCGATCACAAGGGTGTGCACTTCGTCGGCCTCGTGAATGTCGCCAACTTGAAAGCGGGAGGAATGGGATCGCTTGGTCACGAACAACTCGAGTGGCTTGAAGACGATCTTCACGGCCGCTCTGCCAGCACTCCGATTGTGCTCTTCGCTCACATCCCACTATGGACCATCTATCCCGATTGGGGATGGGGAACCGACGACAGCGAACAGGCCTTGTCTTACGTCAAGCGTTTCGGTTCCGTGACGGTGTTGAACGGCCATATTCACCAGATCATGCAGAAGGTGGAGGGTAAAGTTTCGTTCCACACGGCGATGTCGACGGCCTTCCCCCAACCAGCCCCTGGAACAGCTGCGTCAGCCGGACCGATGAAGGTGCCAGCTGACCAGCTGCAACAGGTTCTGGGTATCACCGATGTGAACTACGTGGTTAGCGGTCGAAGTCTCGCGATTGTCGATTCCCCGCTCGGCAGCTCAGGCTCATAGGGTTCGGGTAATGAGATGCGCCTTGGTGGTAGGTCACCGCACGCACGAGCCGGCGGTTAATCAGATGGCCGAATAGAAAGACAAGCAAGAACATTCAATCTGGAAAGGATTAAGAACATGTTGGCAAGAAATGTATGGGTTGCAGGCTTTTTCGCTTCGGTAATTATTGCTTTGGTTCTGCTGCTGGCAGGATCACCAATCGTGACTGCGGCCGATCAGCCCTCTGCGGCGAACGCGGAGGTCAAAATTGACAATTTCAGTTTTGGGCCACAAACCATCACGGTACCCGTCGGCGCAACCGTGACTTGGACAAACCGCGACGACATTCCGCATACCTCGGTCAGCACAGAAGGTGTGTTCAAGTCCAAGGTACTGGATACTGATGAGAAGTTCTCCTACCAGTTCTCGAAGCCGGGAACCTATTCCTACTACTGCACCATCCACCCGAAGATGACGGGGCAAGTCGTGGTGAAATAGGCGCTCGCCCCTCTAATCGCAGCAGCTCTTTTCGAAAGCTAGGTGGGACCATATGGCCAGTCATTCAGCAAAAGTCGACGGATGGACAGCGGCAAGTGATGACCTGGATCTCGTGCACGCCAGCAAGGACGGGGACATGGCGGCTTTCGAGGAACTCGTGAAGCGATATGATGGCAAACTCTTCAGAATTGCCCAAAGCGTCACGCGTAACAGGGAGGACTCCCAAGACGCGGTCCAGGAGGCCTTTTTGAAGGCGTTTCAACACCTGGCGGAGTTCCGAGAGGCGTCTCAATTCTCGACCTGGATGATTCGCATCACTTTGAACCAGTCGCTGATGAAACTGCGAAAGCGCAACGCAGCCGCACCCAAACGCAGGTCGCGGGAAACCTGCGTTCGGAGAGTTGGAATCTCTCAGAACGCAGGCTCTACCGTAATCCGATCGCCTATTCTTTGATTAGACGAGCGTCAGGCACACGCCAGTGGAGACGAAAAGACGTGCGAATGGTAGAAAGCATGGTCGAGTTGCTGTTCGGTCTTTGTTTGAGCGCTCTGATTTTAGTGGTCGGTGCTTGTATCCTTGGCTCGATTTGTGCGGCTCTGCGAGCGGTCAACCGTGAAAGCGACGGGGAGCGTGAAAAGGGGAAGGAGATCTTCGCTTTCGAGGCTGATGTGACTGTGTCGGATAACCGGATGATCGATACTGGCGTTATCGTCATGACAAATCCTGCACATCACTATGAGTTGGGAAGGTTGAACTCGATGTGTTTGCCGGGTGTGTAGGAAGAGAAATTCACAAAGTACTTATAAAGGCCGCCCTAATCACTGGGCGGCCTATTTTGTTCGCTCTTCTGAACGAAAGTACCGGCGTTTGGCGATATCACGAAAACGGTGCGCAAACCTAAAAGTCCAGTTATGGAATAAATCCTGCTCGATGCTTGTTAGCACTGACAGAGTGCAAATAGCCCTAACGTCGAAGGACGATTGAAGTGCTGTCCTGCTTGAGATGTGCCGGACACAGGACGAAAGGAACGCAACATGCAACATCGAACCATAACATTTGCGTCCGCGGCTTTCTTTATTACCTCTCTAGCTCTTGCTAGCGATACATGGATTCTCGACGCCGGCACATCCAATGCCCGATTGTTTCGAGGCTCCAGAGCGACCTCAGATTCAGTGAACACCGGTGTCGCACGTGTGACCGGGTAAGTAAAGTTGGACACAAACGACCTGGACGCCTCATTCTTCGATCTTAGTATCTATCCTGCGGATGAAAACTGGGGGCACGTACTCAGGCCGGAGGGTACCTTACCGACCAGCTACGTCCCTGACGCGACGTATCAGGCCCTGCTGACATTCAAGTCCACGCGCATTCTGAGAACAGGGAACAGCAGGTTGGAAGTCGTCGGAGATCTTACGTTGACCGCGTGGACCGCGACGTCACAGCTTCGCCAACTGAGGCCTATGCCGGGCCAGTGTACGGTGATCCTGTCATTCACAATGAGACTCGCAAAATTACGTTTGTATTTCCGAGTGTGAGTGCCACGCATTCATCGGGACCGTTGACTCCAGCAATGCTTCCCCTGCGGGGCGGGGATTTTCAAGGCATGAGGGTCTATCGTCCGATGACTTCCTCCCGTCAACGTGCAACGCGGGAGAAGGAACTCCAGCGCTGCTGAGCCATCGGCTCGATGAGCCCTCCGGGTTATCCCTCAGCATGGTTGCGTCCCCGCAGTGCCCGCTTCCGTTTCACCTGGCAAAATCATTGTAACTCCGCAACGAGCTGCCGTTTCTCAACATCCGGTTTGCCCGTGACTCCGCCGGAACCCAGACCGGCCAGACTCGAATCGTGAGTTGTGATCGCCTGGTTTCGACAACTATCTATCCTATTTTGGGGTCTGCCAATCAACGAGTTGTACACGTCAGGCCCTTGCCGTCCATTGATCCGATATCCGTCAGAGGCAAATCTTAGCGTGATTTTTCGGTCAAAAGTTGAGTAATCCGCTGCGGTTTAATCGTATACAAGATATATGTCGGCTCTTCCCATGACATTGAATACGACAGCCGAAACCGAAACGGCAAAGATTGCGCGAGGCTTACGTGAGAGGGATATGGAGCTTCTTGCAGACCTGGTGGAGCGCTGTCAGCATCGACTGGTGCGCTACCTGCTATACCTCATCGGGAGGCGAGAGTATGCTGAGGACCTTGCGCAGGAGACCTGGGTTCGCGTGCTGCAACGGGGCAGCCAGTACAACGGGCGGCAGCGGTTTGATCCATGGCTATTCGCGATCGCCCGCAATTTGGCAATAGATTACCTCCGGAAAAAACGAAAAGCGGTACAGACAGCTTCCTTGCCAAATGATCGCGATGCAATCCTGCTGTTACCCTCCTCCGGTCCTTCCCCATTCGAAGCCGCGGCTCGAAGCGAAGACGCAATACGTCTGGCCGGTCAACTGCAGATTCTGTCACCGCTGTATCGCGAGGCTTTGCTGCTGAGGTTTCAAGAAGACCTGTCTCTTCCGGAAATCGCTCAGGTCTTGGGTGCCCCTGTGACAACGGTGACGTCCAGAATCTATCGCGGTCTTGCAGCACTGAGATCCGCATTTGAGGAAGGGGGTGATTCGCCTGGAGTGTGACAAGAAATTTCGCGAGCTTATCGACAGGTCTTTTGTAGAAGAGGTTTCAGAGGGCGAAAGACAGCTCATCCATGACCACATCCGCGACTGTGATGGCTGCAAGCGCTACGTCGAGCTAACTGCGCGTACGATTCGGGGGTTGCGGGAATTCACCTTTACCAGTGAACCAGATTCGAATGCCCAGGTCCGTGAGATTCTTGCGCATCACACCGGGACAATGCGACAGCACAACGTGCAATTCAAGATCTGGGCTGCATTTGCTGTAGCACTCTCGATGTCATTTGTCGGATCGGCACTCGTGTACCAGATGGCCAAGCGCCTGGCGGTCCCAATGCATTTTGACACTGCTCAAGTCCAGGCAGGCGTGCTCGTCTTTTGGCTGCTGCCATCTTTTTGCTCGGCCTTATGTCTGCTCGCGGCGCCTGGTGAGAATAGAGGCATTGCATGACACAGCAATCGGCGTTGCTTTTGATACCGTTCTTGGGCGGACTTGTAGTTGCGGCTGTCTTATTGGGAACCGCAACGCGGAATATTCTACCCAGGTCTGCAATGGCCATCGCAGCACTGGCGATCCCGATTTGGGTAGTCTATTTTGCTTCCAGCCAGGGCCGTTCCCTACTTGCTTCCAAAGGATTTCTCAGTACCATGCCGGAAGCCCTTTGGTTTGGCTTAACGTTTGGCGTCTTCACCGCGGCTTTTTTCCTTGCCCTCGGATATATTTATGGGGACGCAAAAAGGCGTCAAATGCCTGCTTGGGCCTGGATGATTGCTGCTTTCCTCATACCCAATTTGATTGGATTCATCCTTTATTTTCTGTTCCGAGGGCCTCTCCTTGGGCCTTGCAGTTCCTGTGGCAAGCCTATTCGAGGGGGAGAAGCATTCTGCTCACACTGCGGATGCTCGCAGGGTTCCAGTATCGGACGCATCGCAGCTGACACTCGCGAAAAGGGGGTATGAAGGCTAGCTTTGCCCGGGTCGTCGTATAAATTTGGGAAGAAGCGCCCGTTTGATCACAGCGCTCGTGTTGCCACGGTTCAGAAACTGGTCACGTTTCTGGCGGGACCGGACAAAGGGGACTTCAGCGTGCTACACAATCTGAAGTAAAAAGGTGGTAATAACCTTGGCATCAGACAAAACGGAGGACGGTATGAAGCGTGAGCGCGCCTTGCAGGTCGTGTTGGTGTTGGTGGGCTTGTTTTATTCCTTTTGGGGCTATCTCCTGTTCGACGCTCTGTGGCACTCTAGCTGGCTTAACGGGCATAACGATGTCTTGCCGATGTTCCTGAGCCTTAACACGGCGCTCGGGCCCTGTCTGTTGCTGGCCGTTAAGCAGCCGGCCAAGCATCGCTTGATGATCGCCTATGGGGCGTGGTCAAGCCTTGCCCATGGGTTCACGATGACAATCCAATCGGCGGAGGCCGCGGCGCACGGGATTCACAGGCAGGATAGTCCCCAGGACATTGTGATCTTTGTCGCGATTGGAGTCGTGCTGCTTGCACTCCTCCCGGCAAAACAAGCATCACCGGCCGGCGCGCCTATCAGTGAGCCGCGCTTTGCCGAACGCTAGGGGAACCTTCCACCGCCGCGCGTGTACCGAGATACAAGGACTCCTCAGGGGAACGCGGCGATTCGCTTCGTTGAATATATGCTTGGCCTTGCCGCTGTGTTAATTCTGCATTGTCGGCCAACCGGGAGCAATCCGTTTCATCCATCACGCCCGCCCGCTGGCGGCGATTCTTCCGCTGTTCCTTCGCCGCGTCCAACTTCCGATCCCGCTCGGCTTGAATCTCCTGCTGATGCCCGGCGCGCATGTCCTTCGGCGTCACGTAACCGATCGCGCTGTGCAGCCGGAGATAGTTGTATCGGTCCACATACTGTTGAATCAGGCATTTTGCATCTTCCAGCGACAGCGGCGTCCCCGGTCGAATGCATTCGCTTTTCAGCGACTTGTGCCAACGTTCCAGCTTGCAATTCGATTGCGGGTAGTTAGGCGAGGTTCATACGTGCGTCATGCCCGAGATGCGAATGAACTCCTTGAAGTCGCGGGCAATGAACTGCGGACCATTGTCCGAGATGATGCGTGGCTTCGCTTCCGGGTACTTCTCCTTGGCTCGCTGCAGAATCACTTCGATATCAGTTTCTCGCATGGACTCACGCAGATCCCAATGCACGAGGAAACGACTGAACCCATCCAGAATGCTGCACAAGTAATAGAACGTGCCGCACAGGTTGATGTAAGAAAGTCGATATGCCAGTGCTGATGCGGTCGCAGCGGCTGCTCGAAACCGGTTCCCTTGCGCGATGGCTTGCTCTTCCACAGGGATAATAATCCAGCTTGCTTTAACACTCGCCAAACACTCGCCGGACTAACCGCCGCAACGTCAGCGTCGAGCATCATGAACGTCAGCCGCCGATAACCTTCCAGCGGGTTCTTCAGATGGAACTCGATGATTGCTTCTTTCTCCCACAGCTCCAACCAGAAATCACGGGGAACCCAACCGTTGTGCTCGTTGACGCACAACAGCGAACTTTTTGCGGCTTCGGCATCTTCTCCCAACGACATTTGGGCGGTAGGGCCTCGGTTCATCAAGCTGCCGATCGCCCAAACGTCATTCGCCGAGCTAGCGGTCATGGCGAAGACATCCGCTAGGTCTTTCTTCCCGAACTTGGGGGCGGGAAACAGGCTCCACTTGGTTCCATTCCACTGTTCGATCACCTGCCCCGGATGTGCCCCGTCAGTCACATTTCCCACCGCCCAGGCCGAAGTCGGAGAAATATCGACCACCCCCTGTAGAAAGGTGTTGTTGTCGCCTTTGATCATTGGAGCGGAAAACGCTGTCCACGTGGTGCCATCAAAGTGGATCATCGACTGCTCTCTCCCCTTTTCGAGCGAAGGCGAACCGTTTTGCTCGTCTACCGGAATGGTGTTCGGCTTGGAGCGGAATGTTTTCCACAGGCGAACAGCAGGAGGTGCGGCAGCGCTAGACAATATCCCGGCATTAAAAACTCCATAAATAAGGAGAACAGGGTGCCGAGGCTGCACTTAAGCCAACGTTTAGCTTGCGTAGCTTCGCAACCGAACGGCGTCGTGCGCCACTGACTTCATGAAACCGTCGAGTTGGGACCAGCAAATGGGGTTGGCATCGCCGCGGGAAAGTGCGGCGAGCCAAAGCGACCAAACCAATAACCCCTCTAAGAATGAGGTGGGGCTGGATGTAAGTCACCACGCCCGCATCTCTCAGAGGGGCGGGGAGAAGCTTTTTTTCTCGACATCCTTTTTCATAGGACGAGTGTAATCGGATTTAACGCCAATTATCTGGCGGAGCAGTTTACCGCCCGGCGGAGTCCGGCTAGGGTTGGGGTTTTGGCTTGTTGATGACTGGGCTGGTTCTCCGCGCCTCGATTCGGTCATATTGGCTTTTAAGAGCTGCATACTCTGTCAAGGTCTCTGCACATTGAGTCTTCGAAGCGGAGTATGCCGTCAAGACTTGGTCGTATTGAGCCCTGAGCGCGGAAGACTCCGTCAAGACCCGGTCGTATTGAGCTTTCAATGCGGAGTACTCGCCTTTACTTCTTTCCGATCGCGCGTGGGCGAGGCCCATCTCATAAGAAATCGCAGCTAGGAGCACAAGACCAATTACGTTTCGTATCTTCTCCCATACACCAATGTTTTCCTTGTTGCCGTTGTCTTGGTTAGCCATTGTATCCTCACTCAAAAGCGGGAGACACTCTATCACATGTAGACCCGCGCTTCAGTTGCGTGAGTCTTTTCCGAGAGCCGGATGCGGGAAAACTGCCAGTCCGGTTCGATGAGCGGGAACAGGAAACAGGACCAGGTCAAACCGGATTGAGGGGATGAGGCGAAAGCCGAGTCAAACGCCCACCGGGAGGCTACCGTCACTGCGCCTGTTCTCGACTCTACTCCCGGTTATACTCAGTGACCCGGATCGGCCAATTCTCAATGAGCGAAATCTGGTTTCGCTAGTTGACATCCTGACTACAAACGCCCGCCCTCAGGCCAGTTTCGCCAATGCGTGTTGGGCGGTCGTGAGAGCCGATAAAACTCTAGGTTCCCAGTAGCGAGGACTTGGGCGAGTTGTTG
>Ga0208194_1000207_pt1 | contig 11763 bp, 9 predicted proteins | sample June2015DPH_19_2_FD_184718 | JGI IMG/M metagenome (GOLD analysis project Ga0208194, IMG submission 184718) | Peatland microbial communities from SPRUCE experiment site at the Marcell Experimental Forest, Minnesota, USA - June2015DPH_19_10... | ecosystem: Environmental > Terrestrial > Soil >...
GTGAAGCCAGGTTGAACGTTGCGGAAGTGGTCTCTCTTCGGCACGTATATCTGTGCATCGGAATCAAAACCTGGCCCGCCAGCCCCCCCCGGCGTGAGGCTGCCGTTTGGATCGTAACGTAACGAGCCGTTCTCTGAGCCGTCCAACCCGTCGCCCTCATAGGTGCCGAAGAACGAGCCGTGGTAAGCATTGCTGCCCTTCTTCATGACGACGTTGACCACGCCGCCCAGAGCGCCGCCGTGCTCGGCTTCGATGCCCGAGGTCTTGATTTGAACCTCCTGAATGAACGGGAACGGCACGTTGGCGTTGGAGGCCCCGCCGGAAATGTTCTCCGTGTCCTGGCCCTCGATCAGGTAAGAGCTCTCGGAATCGGCGGCACCGCCGATTGAGAAACCGTTAGCCAAGCCGTTGCCTGAGCTCCCCGGTGTAGAACCGTTGGCGTTGCCAGTCATGCCGGCCGAATTGCCTGCGAGAGGTTCGTTGCGGGCCATTGGCGCGTACTGGATTACGGACTGAAAGCTGTACCCATGAGGCGTGTCGTTCAGTGTTTGCGCAGTGAGGTTGGTCTGGTTCGTGTTTGTGGTGACGTCAATGACTGGAGCTGCGCCCGACACCTCGACGACCTCTGCCGCGCCGCCGACTTCCAGCGTTATATCCACCGTAGGCAAGTGACCGGTCTCAATCGCCAGGCCTTCGCGCTTCTCTGTCTTGAAGCCCTTTGCCGTGACCGTAATGGTATACGTGCCGGGCGGCAAGTTTGCAAACCGGTAATAGCCGGCCGAATCCGTATCGATCGCTTTGGTTCCGAGCAGAGCATTGCCGGTGACCTCGACGCGCGCGGAGGATACGACCGCTCCGGTCGAGTCTTTCACCGTTCCCTGCAGGCCGCCGGTTGTTTCCTGGGCAGACACCTGTGTGTTGACCAGCAGACACGCTGCCATCGCCAGCAAGAGCGTAACAACCAACCGACGACTGAAACTCATGGGGATCTCCTTTTGAGTACTCGAGAATCACGATAGGTGCCGGACTAGTGACACTGACACCGCGCGGACTCACCGACATGCGGGGATGCATTCGCGCATCCATTTAGGGCACGATCTATGATCTGAGTTACGGTGCAACAAGAGCGAGGTGCGGTCGCACATTGAATAGAAACAGGAAGACAAAACTAACTTTTGGCAGCTCCTGGTTATTCTGCTGGACTGCACAGAAGTCTCTACCAGAAATGAGATTTCGTGATATGGGAGATACGAAAAGACATAGCGGAGTTATCGTGGGGCCGAACATGTTATCCCCTACCGTTGAGCTTCTCGCATCTGAGATTTGAGTGAGCCAGTAACTTGTTTCTCGCCCTATCGAGTCGGTCCAGCCGAGCGCGCCCGGAGCCCAACTGGCGCTGATCCAGTGGGAAAGCATTCTTGCTGGGCCCCCTGGGCGAAGGGGCGAACCCGGATACAGTGGTCATGCGACCAGCTCAGTCGGTGCATGTGTCCATGAGGGCCCGAAGTTTGGCGTGGCCTGGGGATCGCCTGAACGTCAGTGCCGGGATCAATCAGAGAGCCGGCCAATCCAACTGCTTATCAGACTCGCCGAAGCGCAGAGGTGGGCGTCGGCCTCCACGCTGTCACCCACAAGAAGGTGGCGTTAAGTGGGAATGCTACCCGCTGCTATTCGCGAAGCCGGCCAAGATCTCTATTGATCCTGGCCCTGGACAGACCGCTCCAGAGAGGCCGATCTCAAAGTGGCATCTGGATCACGATGGAAAATGAAACAACAGCGTATTGACCAGCCTTTAAATCGAACAATCCTCCAGAGGAAAACATGCTCTACGGCCCGGCCGGTGGCTTGTATACCGAGATTGAGTTCGCGTATGGACGGGATGGCGTCCGAGGAAGTAGGAGTCCATTCAGACAACAATGCCGGGCAGCAATGCTCGAGAAAACGAAAATTGACCAAACAAACATTTCCAGCCCGCCACCGTGCGCATTTGATTCATTGCCCCACGATTTAAGATTCGAGTGACTTCCATTTGTGGTGCTTTTCGCGTGTCGTGGGTTTCGCCGGAGGTTAGCCCTCGGTGTCTGCTGGAGAACTTTCTTTGCACATTACCGAGCTGCTTACTGGCGATGAGAGGTGATGTTCAGCCACGCAGGCTTTGCGCTGGTCGACCGCCCATAGCCAGGTACGTCCGTCTTTCTCATTCGCGGTCTCCAAGACTTCCCCATAGCTCACTAACCGCTTAAGCACGACTGTCACGGAGTTTGTTAGGAATTGGTGCCGTTCCGACAAGGACGGTTCTTCTTGTTCGATCCTGTCACATAGCTGGCGAACGGTAATTTGCTGAGAGAGGCCCCTCAAGATCCGGCGACAGGTGTCAGTGAGCCCGGGATGCGAACGGCGAGTGTGCCGTTGAGCAGATTGTGCAGAGAGCAAGTCCCCAAGCACCCCATTGACTTTATCGGGGCCGAAGATAGCAGAGAGGCCGACAAGCGTGCGTTTGATAACTGCAATCCGATTGACAATCGCTTCGCGCTCCCGCAGAAGCACTACCAATTCCTGTTGTATCCGTCCTATAACGTGTTCCGTCTGTCCAAAGTCGAGAGCCTGAACCGACGCCTGTCCTGAATAGGATCGCGTTTGCTCTAACGGCAATGTTTCCAAAGGAGTCTGTCGCAATATCGAGTGCCGCTGCAAAGCATGATCAGGTTAGTCAATCTCGACAACGAACAACAATGAAATTGTGACGACCATGTCGCAGATCGGGGCAATCGCTCCATGATTCGTGATGAAGCGTCACTGCCCTAACTTCAAGCGGGACACGTTCCGCAATCGCCGATTGCGATGCGATCCATCCTTACCCAACGGTTGCGGGCGCCAGGACGCTGTGAAACCGCCTCGTTCGTGCCCATTCTGGGTTGACGGAGTTTGTCCTCGAGTCGGCACGAGCATCGCCCTGGCGGACTCAGCCACATTCCCCTTCGTTTCTTGGGTGCCGCTGGCTTTATACTTGATTCACTGTTCTCGTTCTGTGCTGTATTTAGCGGGCCACAAATGCGAAAACTGTAGGTTTGAATGATGAATATGCTATTTCGTACCGTCTGCATGGCAATTGTACTATTGCGAGAATTAGAATGCTAAGGTGAAAGTGCCACACATGCGGGGAATTGCCCGCGCTTATCTGATGTCCATCGGTTTTTGGTGCGGGTTCGCGCTGCTGATGGGCCTGCAATACACGCCTTTGGATCGACAGCATTTCTGGACTTGGTTGTCGAATTTGATAATCAAGGTCGCACTCCTCGGCTCGGCACTGGCTTTCTGGACTCCGCCGGTCTTTTACCTCGTTGGGAAGTATCTTAGGTTGTGCAAGAATCGCTTCCGCTACTTGCTGTTCTGGAGTCTCGGGGCAGTGCCATTTGTTGCCCTGCACACCAGTATCATCTGGGTGCTGATTCCTCCTTATGACGACGCCCTGCAGAAATACACCTCGCGCTCTTTTCAATCCTGGGTCGAGATGATTCGGTCCAACTTCGCCGATCAGATATTCATCTACACCGCCATCGTAGTGGCGGCGCACGCTTACGAGTACCTGAAGCGTCTGCGGCAGCAGGAGCGCGAACGGTATGAGTACCAGCAGGCGCTGGCCGCCAGTGAACTGCAGGTCTTGAAAATGCAAATTCATCCGCATTTCCTGTTCAACACGCTGCACGGCATTGCGACCCTGATTGAACACAACCCCAACACCTCCAAGGCGATGATCATCAAGCTTTCGAGTTTATTGCGGACAAGTCTCGATCGCGACAGTTCGGACCTCATTCCGCTCGAAGAAGAACTAAGGTTCGTGAAGGATTATCTCGATCTAGAAACCATGCGTTTCGGAAGTCGGCTAAAGATCAGATGGTCGATTGCTCCGGGAATTTGTCGGCTACTCGTACCACAAATGCTCCTGCAACCTTTAGTTGAGAATTCGATTCAGCACGGAGTTGCCTCTGCCCGCGAAGGAGGTTGGATCGAGATTTCTGCGAATGTCGAAAACGGACTGCTCCTCATTCAGATTCGTAACAGTGTCGGCGGGAAGACGTCGACTGGCAGCGGACTGGGATTGCGAAACGCTGAAGCGCGCCTGAAATACCTCTATTCAGGTGATGCGAACCTGCGTCTGACGATCGCCGAGGATCACACCGCAACCGTCCGTTTGTGCCTGCCCGCTTTGAATTCGCACTGCGTCATCTTTGCCGGCCCACGCGCTTACTCCACCCCAGAGAAAGGCCATCCACTAAGCGCCTTGGGCGAGTGACTATTTGCTCGAGCGCTGGCGAAGCGTGGATGCGAGCGTTTTTCAGCGGCACCCGGCAGATGGGCTGCCCAGTTTGACAATATATCGGGAGGCGCAGCGAGAGTCTTTCATTGAATTACCGGTCAGCGTCAAGCAAAGGAGCGGAGCGCGGTTTCTGGGAGCAACGGATACCATTCCTGTCGAGCGACTTTTCTGGTCGCTCCCGCCACGACCTGAAAGGTGCCATGCTTGTCTGTTTCGGCGGTATCATGTTCACCAATATGCACAAACTCAGAATCAGCGTAACTCGGTCACACTCAATATCCGTTATTGACACCAGCAAAGGAGCGCGGCGAAGATCTGGGCGGTTTTGAGTTGCTTCAGCGCTTTGAGGTAATCTTCGCAGCGAAGGAATGCGCTACGATTTTCCCGTTCCGCACCACAAACGTATCGGGTCCCATCGTCGTACACGTTATCTGGCGTTTCTGCATTCCAGCGAATGCAGGCGTAGTCACCTTCGACGCACTGCTGCTGCAGGGCGAACTGAGTGCCAGGCTTTGTAAACTCTGAAACTATATGCTGGAACACGGGTGTGATCGCATCCACGCCTTTGATTAGTCCGGTGGGCATGAATAACACCGCGGCCGGTGCGTAATCGGCGAGAATGCCTTCGAGGTCGCCTTCGCCGAAACATTTCAGACGATGAGCGAGAACATCTTTTGTGGAGGTAATCCCTGGACTCCTGGATCAAGTTCACACTGTTTACCGACAAACGTTAGAATCCTATCGGGACTCGGGCTGTACCTCGCAGGGGCGGCTTAACGACACAGTCCCGCTTCGCTCAAGATGGCAAGTTGTTCTGGTCAATCCGGGAATTATTGGTGCGTCTGTCGGATCAGGAGCGATTAGCGCGCCCCTCTAAGAAGTTGTGGGGGAGGGTCAATCTTCCTCCAGAGTAACAGGGAGCAGTCGGCCGGCCAGACCACTCCCTAGGCTAGAATGACTGTGAGAACCGTGTCTCCAGGAACTCTCCCAATTTCGCCGTCGCCTTGAACTGCGGAATGGGATCCAGTTCCTTGAATGCCGACGTAAACGCATTGGAGAGACTCCAGATCGTTCGCGGCTGGAATTCCTCGTACCTCGGCTCGAAGTAGAGGTCGTTGACGGTGCGGGCGAGATGCCTGGGAGCTTCCAGCCTGCCCTCAACGAATGCCTCGTAGATGACGACCTTGGCGGTGACATCGGTCAATTCGCATTTCTGCCACCCTTCGACCTGCTTCCGCATCGGCTCAAAGTTTCGCTGCATTCGGTCCACGCCGACCGAAATGCAGTCGATCAAAGAGAACGACTTTGAGTGTTTTGCGAGCACCGGCGTAAAGTCGCCCGCGAACGCCATGTTGGAGCACACGAACAAGCGATAACCACAGGTCATTGCCAAGCGCATGCTCTTATCGTGGGAGTTTCGTAGACCGATGGAGAAACGGCACCCTGCCATCTCGGCTTCCAGGTCGAGAACTCCAAAGGCTTTCATGCCGTCTGGTGAGACCGCATACTCATCGTGAACGACTCCGATGTGGCGGAATCCGAGGGTTTCGACCAGAGCTTGCACAATTTCGTGATGCGGCACTGGGCGGTGGGTTACTGTCGCTGGTGGTGTGGGCACCAGGGCAAGTTCCTCGCGGCCAATGGTTCGGCCGCTGTAGCCGATTAACGTACTTGTTTCTGACATACTTCTTTCCTCCTTGGTGATTTGAAACAAAGTTCTGGAAGGGTGAGCAAAAAACGCGCCCAGCAGGAAAACTAGTCGAATTGCTCGCGAAGTTGGGCGATTCAGGAGAGGACTGCGCTCAGCAATGACGAAGGTTGCGGTGTTCAGCTCAACTGAAGCCGAAGAGTGACGCCTGTTTCGGGACAGCGGGCCGTCCGCGCCGCCTCTTACCTGACAACGCTTGTGGTCGCTGTCCGAAGACGATGATAGACGCGGCGCCCATGGCGCCTTCAACAAGACTCGCGGGGTCGTGCCGAGGTTCGAGCAGAATGCTCGGCATTCCGATGGACGGCGTTTCATCCTCGCTGCGAGAAATCCTCGGAAACAGCTTTTGGTGTTCTGTGTTGAGGGCTCGCCAGACGGCGTCGGCGGTTTCGCCGATACCATTCCTCTCGACCAATTCCCGCGCCATCGCCGAGAGCATGTCATCGTCTTCATCGATGCTCTGCAATCCCTCGCCGGCAAACTTACCTTCCATGGTGAGTGCCACGAGGAGCTTCCTCCCCATGAGGCGTAAACACGATGTCTGCATGGTCCCTTCCGAGCAGAGAAACTTCACGCGAACCGGCCGGCGCTGGCCGATTCTCCAGGACCGGCGGCTGGCCTGCCGCAACGTGTGCAGTGAGTAGCCGGACTCGTAAAAAATGATGGTCGGAAAGTCGAGCAGATCGAGACCGGTCTCCACCAGCTTTGGATGGCAGATCACTACTTGCACTCCTTCTTTGACTTGCCTGGCGTACCAAGCTTCGCGCTTAGAGGTATCAACGCTCGCTCGCAAGACAGCGGTGTGGATTCCCTCGTTGCTCAGAATTCGTTGAAGTCTGGCTGTAACGTCGTGCTTCTGCGTGTACACGGCAAAGACCTGGCACCGCCGTCCCTCTAACAGCTCCTTCTTGATCTCCTCAATTAGTTTTCGTTCCTTCGAATAAATCCTGTTCTCCGGAAGGTCACGGGGTTCCGCAATGACAAATCTCACCCTGCGTTTGAGTTCAGGATCGAACTCAGTTCCGTACAGTGTCCCAATCCCGTACGGGTGATCGGGATAGAGCAAGAGAGTGTTGAGCATCGTACTCAGAACCGATCGATTGCCCCTGCGAGCTTTCAATGCCTTCCGCATGTCGTCTTCGAGTTCGCGGTACGTTTCCTGCATGGAAGGGTCCATCGGCACGCTTAGATAGGTTTCTTCGTATGGCGGGAGTTCCCCTGATATGTCCTCCAGAAACACAAAGGCACACAGCTGCATGAGGAATTCGCCAAACAGCAGCGGTGATGCTCCAGGCTTGCGCCGGACCGTGCTTGTCGATTTCGCCTTGGAGCACGCATTGTTGGCGGGTTCGACTTTGGTGATGGTCTCCAGAACGCCGTAATCCTGAATGAAGGAACTGCGCCCTGTCGTGCCCCATTCGTAGCCGTGCTCCTTCATCCGTTTTGCTTCGAGACGGAACAGCGTGTTGAACAGGTCGTCGGCGTACCCGCCCAGGAGCGTGCCGGTCAGCCCGACGATCCGGTCGGTACATGAGGCCAGAGTGCCCAGGGCATTTCCCTGCGCGGTATCGCCAGCGAGTTGGTGAATCTCGTCGCAAATCGCATAGTCAAACCATTCCGGCATGTAGCGCCCAATGAACGCAATCGGGGCCATGCGGCGGATTTTGTCCGCGTCCGCCTGCCACAGTGGGCTGGCCAGCGGGCGACAAGACTTCTCTCCTCGGGCCTCAATGGTCTCGGCAATCTTGGCCTTCTCAAACTCACCTGCCGTCAATCGGCTGTCGTCCACGATCACCGGCTTGCCCGTGTCCGCATTCACCACGCAGCCAACGTATGGGCCAGAACTGGGTATCCGGTACGCATGGCGCCAGAAGTAACCGAGCTTGGCTCGCTCACGTCCGACGATAAACAAGGAAGGCCTCCCGCAAAGCGACAGCCAGCGTTTCCGCGAACTCGGCGAATCCTTGCGCAGTCGCAACTCGCTCAATGTTGTATGCAAGCCTTCCCGCACGATGTGGCCCTGTCTCAATCGCACCTCGTTCACTCCGTGGGATTTGTTCTCGTCGCCGCCATTTCGCAAATCGTCGATCAGGAACACCCGTAGGCCGGGCAATGTCATTACCCGAGTGAGATCTTTGCTGATCGTCAGATAACTGCGGGCCAGCTCCTTCAAGGTTCGTAGGCCGCCTCGGCGACCGCATAGGCGAGTTGCGTCTTCCCGCTTCCTGCCGGCCCTTCCAGCAGAACCGGCTTATGCAGCGTGGCCGAATCGGCAATATAGCCGGTCCGACGAAGTGCCTCACCGACTTGTTCGGGCGATGCAAACACATGTAACTCCTCGGCGCATGACGGAGCCTCCATCCTGAGCAGCAGGAACCTAACCCCGAACCAGATTTCGGTCAAGTCGGGTTTGTTTCCGCCAGTCTTTGAGGATCGTGGTGATGGTTCTGGCTCGGCTTTGCTCGAAAAATCACCTCGATGTACAACGCATCGAGCAAGCTCATCTGCCCATGCACTAGGAGTAGAACCATGGCAGCCAGCCAAAACTCGCAACTTTCCATCGTCCCCAGCCCCCATCGGCCCCAAGTGTCGGAGCAGAACATCGAGCCTCCGATGAGCGTGAAAGAGGCCGCGAAATTTCTTGGAGTGAGTCCGCAGACTGTGTATCTTTGGGTAGAACGAAAGCAGATTCCCCATCTCCGCGTCATGGGTCGAAACATCCGGTTTCTTAAATCGGATCTCGAGCCGTTTCGCGCTTCCTTTCGACAGGAGATGGTGAATGTCTAAACCACAAAAGCAGGACGGGATTGTCTATGCCCGCAATGACGGAAAGGTTCTCTGGATCCGCTACCGCGATCGAAACGGGAAACGCTGCAGAGAATCCGCCGGCACTGAGGACTGGCAGGAAGCCAACCGCAAGCTGCGGGAACGGCTTCAGGCCAGGGACGGCAATCTCTTAGAAGTACTGCGAAAAGGCGAGGCTCTCGGCTTTGAAGAATGGGTGGATTCTTTTCTCGAGAACTATTCGAAACCTCCCATAAGGGCCGCGAAGACTCACGAAGCGAACCTGCGCTGCGCCAACCATCTGAAGGCTGCCTTCTCGGCAAGAAAACTGGTGGAGATCACAGCCGACGCCATCGAAGACTACCTTCGGCGGCGTCTTCGGCAGCGGGTTCGGATAAAACTGGCTCAGGGTTACCGGGAAAAGGGAATCCTGAAGTCGAGCACGGTGCACCAGGAATTCCGGGTGCTCCGTCGGATGTTGAACGTTGCTGTCCGGAAAAAGCTGCTCCCGGCCAATCCGTGCGCTGGAGTGGAGTTTCCGGTCAGGGTGAAAGGCCTGTTCCGACCGCACTACGTGGCCTGGTCGGAGCAGCGGACGATCGAAGCTCACGCTCCGGAATATTTGCGCAACATCGTCAGGATCATTACCGAGACGGGATTGCGCGTTTACAAGGAACTGATGCCGATGAAAAAAGAGCAACTCGATCTCACGAACGCGACGGTCTGGATTCCGGATTCGAAGACTCCGAACGGCACCGCCGAAGTTCCTCTTACTCCGCTGGCCATCGAAGCCTTTCGTCGCCAGATGACCATCGCGGGGGATAGTCCGTTCTTGTTTCCGAGCGATCTGAATCGGAGCGGGCACCAGACCACGTTCAAGACGGTTTGGCACAAGACTTTTCGGCGGGCCAAGGTTCCCTACTTCCGAATCTACGACCTTCGATCCACTTATGCCACGCGGCTGAGTGCCGGAGGCGTAGTCGATAAATGGGTGACTCAAATGCTTCGCCGGGGAGACGCGCAAGTCTTCAAAAAGTATTCGCAGATGAAATTGCAGATGAAGCGCGAAGCTCTGGAAAAGCTCGACCGCCGGGCCAGCGAAATGACCTCGGCGAATGGGGAGGAAATGTGCACGGTCGTGGTGCAGTGAGCGGATAAGTGCACGGTTTGTGCACGGTCGAGGCCGGAAATCATGAATCGGAGTGGCACCAAAGTTGGAAAGTGCTTTAGAATCAATCTTGCTAATCATGTCGGGGCGTAGCGCAGCCTGGTAGCGCACCTGCCTTGGGCGCAGGGGGTCCGCGGTTCAAATCCGCGCGCCCCGACCAATTTCCGTCTACCTTTCTTTAATAATGCGTTTCCGTGAGACGCCCGCCTTCGGACGGCTAGGGAACGATGACCGCAGCTCCGTCGATCGCATCATTCTTGACGGCGGCCAGCGCTTCGTTGCCTTGGCCCAGGGAGAACACCGTCACCTTGGGCTGCAGTTTGATGTCGGCGGCGATTTTGAGAAAGTCGCGAGCATCGGACCGCGTCATGTTGGCCACGCTGCGGATTTGCCGCTCACCCCAAAGCAAGCGGTCGTAATCGAACTCAGGCATCCGGTCGAGATGTATTGCGTTGATCGCAACCACGCCACCTTTGCGCAAGCTGGCGAGGGCAGCGATCACCACGTCTCCGCTGGGCGCGAAGGTTACCGCGCGGTCCAGTTCAGCGGGCGGCTTGTCCGTTTCAGTGCCTACCCACTTGGCGCCTAAAGATTCCGCCAACTTGCGATGCGAAGCACTTCGCGTCAAGACATACACCTCGCAGTTCCACGAGTGCAGGACGGCGATTACCAGGTGCGCAGACGAGCCAAAGCCGAATAATCCAACGCGCTCGCCGGGCTCGACACCCGCGACGCGCAGGCTGCGAAAGCCAATGATGCCCGCGCACAGCAGGGGCGCGGCGTGCAGGTCATCGAGTTCCGGGGGAAGCTTATATACAAAGTCGCAGCGCGCCGTGGCGTACTCCGCATAACCGCCATCGACGGTGTATCCGGTAAAAACCGGCGAGTCGCAGAGATTTTCCAGTCCCCGACGGCAATAGGGACAATCGCCGTCTACGCCGCCCATCCAGGAAACACCCACGCGTGTGCCCAGGGGCAATTCGGCGGTCGCTCCATCGACAATCTCTCCCACGACTTGGTGACCGGGGATGAGAGCCTCTTTCCGGGAGGGCAAGTCTCCTTCGACGATGTGGAGGTCCGTACGGCACACACCGCAGGCGCGAACGCGAAGGAGAACATTACCCACAGTCGGCTGAGGCTTCGGAATCTCTTCGATCCGAAGAGATTGTTTCGCGGTTCGTAGGAGGGCGGCTTTCACTGGCTGGTCCGGCGGGGGTGAAACTGCGCTTGAACTGACCACAGGATACCGCTTGTGGTTCGCTCTGCTCAAGCGTGGGTCATTGTTCTGAAGCCCAGCCACTCTCGCCGGACCTACGAAAACCGATTGACAGAAACGGGTTTTATAGATCAATATTGACACTGTCATGAATGACTTAATCATACTTGGCTTGCTCACTGGTGGTTCCAAGCACGGATACCAGCTAAAGCGGGAGGCCGGATTCATGCTCGGTCATGGAGACATGCACAACAATCTCGTCTACCCGCTGCTGCGCCGATTCACTACGGCGGGCTGGGTGACTAAAAAGACGGTCCCAGGGGAGCGCGGCCAGACCCGCCAGCAGTATGAGCTGACGGCAAAGGGGCGGCACGAGCTTATCCGCAGGCTGGCGGAATTTAAGGGCGACGATGTCCGCGCCGAAGCGGCTTTCAGTACACGGGTCGGCATGTTTGAGCTTCTGGACACGGAGGCACGGGAACAGATTCTGGAAAAGCGGGAGGCTTACCTTCGCGAAAGGGAGGAACGGTTGACCGCTTTGAAAACGAATTTGGAAGTGGGGACGTATG